>Ga0181536_10007583_pt1 | contig 10617 bp, 9 predicted proteins | sample PEATcosm2014_Bin_41_FD_121105 | JGI IMG/M metagenome (GOLD analysis project Ga0181536, IMG submission 121105) | Peatland microbial communities from MTU Mesocosm Facility, Houghton, MI, USA - PEATcosm2014_Bin17_60_metaG | ecosystem: Environmental > Terrestrial > Soil > Wetlands > Peat | place...
AAACGTAGTGCTCGAAATCCGCGCGGGCACGGGTGGTGATGAGGCGACACTGTTCTCGGCGGAGATCTTCCGCATGTACTCGCGCTACGCAGAATCGCAACACTGGCGTATAGAGATCACGTCGATGAGTGAATCGGCGGTGGGCGGGCTGAAGGAAGTGATCGCTCTAGTGAGCGGGGAGCGCGTGTATAGCAAGCTGAAGTACGAAAGCGGCGTGCATCGCGTGCAACGAGTTCCGGTGACGGAGCAACAGGGGCGGGTACACACGTCGGCGATCACGGTTGCGGTGTTGCCCGAAGCGGATGAGGTAGAGGTCGAAATCGAGGCGAAGGACATTCGCATTGACACGTTCTGTTCCTCGGGGCCGGGCGGGCAGTCAGTGAATACGACTTATTCGGCGGTGCGCATCACGCATTTGCCTACGGGCGTGGTGGTTTCGTGCCAGGATGAGAAATCACAGATCAAGAACAGAGCCAAGGCTATGCGCGTGCTGCGATCGCGGCTCTACGAAATCGAACTCGAGAAACAGCAGGAACAGCTTGGTGCGGAGCGCCGGAGCATGGTGGGAACAGGCGACCGAAGCGAGAAGATTCGCACTTACAACTTTCCGCAGAACCGCGTGACCGATCATCGCATCGGGCTGACGCTGCATCAGCTCGATATCGTGATGGACGGGCGGCTTGACCCGATTGTCGAAGCGCTCACGACGCACTATCAAACCGAGAAACTCAAACAAGAAGGCGTGACGGCCTAAGGGGCGTCATGACGCTCCAGCAAGCTCTCGTTCAAGGCACGAAGCTCTTGGAGGAGGGAGGCATTGCTGCGCCGCGGCTCACAGCGGAAGTGTTGCTGTGCCATGCGGTGCGCGAGGACCGGCCGTTCCTCTATGCGCATTCAGAGCGTGAACTGCGGGAAGTGGAATGGATCCATTACGGACGCTACCTGCACGAGCGGCTGAACGGCAAGCCGACGCAATACATCACCAAGCGGCAGGAGTTTTACGGGCGGGAATTCCGGGTCACGCCAGACGTACTGATTCCACGGCCAGAGACGGAACTGGTTGTGGAGACTGTGCTACATGTTGCTCGCGACGCACGGCGGATTGTGGACGTCGGCTGCGGATCGGGGACGATTGCGGTGACGCTGGGGTTAGAAACGCAGGCGCAGGTTTGCGGGACCGACATCTCGGCCGCGGCTTTGACTGTGGCGGCGGACAATGCACGGCGGCTCGCCGCGACTGTGGAATTCTTGCGATGTGATCTGTTGTCGGCGATTGCGGATGCATCGGTGGACGTGGTCGCATCGAATCCGCCTTACGTGCCGCTGGGTGATCGGGCAGGTTTGCAGCGCGAGGTGCGCGACCACGAGCCCGGCGTGGCGCTGTTTGCAGGTCCGACGGGATTCGAAATTTACGAGCGGCTAGTGAATGACACAGCACGCGTATTGCGTCGCGGCGGCTGGATGGTGGTAGAGCTTGGCTACAATGGTCGAGATCGGGTGGTCAGCATGCTCGGACCGGGCTGGCAGGATGTGCGTGACGTGCCGGATTTAGCCGGGATTCCGCGAGTGCTGGCGGCGCGTTGGGGGCGATGAAAACCATTTTCCATGTCGACATGGACGCCTTCTTCGTTTCCGTGGAAGAGCTGTTTGATCCCTCGCTCAAGGGCAAAGCGGTGGTGGTGGGCGGGCGGCCGAACGAGCGCGGGGTTGTATCGGCGGCATCGTACGAGGCGCGGAAGTTCGGAGTGCATTCAGCCATGCCGCTGCGCACAGCGTACAAGCTGTGCCCACACGCGATCTTCGTGGACGGGCACCCGGAGCGGTATCGCGATTGTTCGCACCGCGTTTTCGGTGTACTGAACCGTTTTTCGCCGCAGGTGGAGATGGCCTCGATTGACGAGGCCTATGTCGACATGACCGGCACTGAGCGGTTGCATGGTCCGCCGTTGCGCGCTGCGCACGCGCTGCATGAGGCCATGCGCGCGGAAACGCGGCTCAACTGCTCGATCGGGATCGGAACATCACGGCTGGTAGCGAAAATCTCTTCCGATCAGGCCAAGCCGAACGGTGTGCTGTGGGTTCTTCCAGGCCAAGAAGTGCGATTTCTTGCGCCGCTCGATGTGCGCAAAGTTCCGGGCGTGGGCAAAGTGACGGAGAAGAATCTGAACGCACTGGGTATACATAAAGTTGGCGACCTGGCACGGTTCGAGGAAGGTTTTCTCGAAAGCCGCTTTGGCAAGTGGGGTCTGGCGCTGGCGGGCAAGGCACAGGGGCTCGATGCCGGCGGGTGGTTCGATAGCGAAGTAGGCGCCGATACCGAAGCGAAATCTATCAGCCACGAGCACACCTACCGCGAAGACACGGGCGACGCCGACGTGCTGGAGGCGACACTGGCCCGGCTTTCGGAGATGGTTGGCCGCCGCCTCCGTGAGAATGGCCTGCATGCACGGACGCTCCAGCTCAAGCTGCGCTACCAGAATTTCTCGACGATCACACGCGCGCACACGCTGGCGCGTCCCACGCAGGTGGATACCGAAATCTTCGAGGAGATTCGCGCGCTGTTTCAAGCCAATTGGAAAAGGGGCGAAAAGGTGCGGCTGCTGGGTGTGCATGCGGCATCGTTTGAAGACGCCGGGCCGCAACTCGGTTTGCTCGGCGAAGATAAGCACCAACGTTGGGAGCAGGCGCTGGCCGCCGCGGACCGGCTGCGCGACAAGTACGGCGAATCGGCGGTTTCGCTCGCCTCCGGCATGCGGGGCAGGTTCCGGGAGCGTACTCACGAGAATCCCGCGGGCCTTCCCGGGAAGCCGAAGTAGCGCCAGATGCCCGAAGGCGCGTTTCGTTACTGCGACGTCAGTCTGCCGGTGCCACTCGACCGGCCCTTCACGTATTCGCTTCCGGAAACTTTGCGGCACCGCGTGCGGCCGGGGTGCCGGTTGGTCGTACCGTTTGGCGTCCGCAAGCTGACGGGCGTAGCGTTGCGATGTCACGATGAGGTGCCCGCAGTTGAGGCGCGTGACGCTTTGCGCCTTATCGATGCCGAACCGGTGCTCGATGAGGAACTGCTAGGGCTCGGGCGGTGGATTGCCGGATACTATTGTGCTCCGCTCGGCGAGGTGTTGCGGGCCATGCTGCCGCTCGCGAGCGAAGTCCGCGCGGGCAAGGTTTATTCGTTGACCGCTGCCGGTCTGGATGCCGCGCGGCAACTGTTGCTCGATGCCGGCCCGGAAGATCCCGTGGCGGCTGTGCTGCGCATGCTGGAGAAGCGGCCGCTATCGGCAGCGTATCTCACCAAGAAACTCCCGTTAGCGGACAAGGCGATTCGCTCGCTGGAACGCAAGGGCTTCCTGATGGCGGAACAGCATCACGCCGAACGCGATCCGCTGCGGGCACCATTGGAGAGGCTGCGCGTGGAGCTGGAGCACGAGCCGGGCGATCACAAGCTGCCCAAGGCGGAACGCGAGCTGATTGCGTTTCTGATGCTGCATCCGGGCTCACATAATCTCAAGGATGTCGAGGAGCAGGTGCGCAACGGAGGCCTGGCCGCGCGTGCGCTAGCCCGGAAGCGAATCCTCAAAGTGACGCGGGAGCCGCTGTCCGCCGTCACCGCGGGGCCGGTTCGCACGCGGCACACGCTGAATACAGCACAGCAGGATGCATTCGCGACGATCGAGACAGCCATTCGAGAGAAACAATTCCGCACCTTTCTGTTACATGGGATTACGGGATCCGGAAAGACTGAAGTCTATCTGAGCGCCATTGAGGCGACGCTCGCGGCGGGCCGCAGCGCATTGCTGCTGGTGCCGGAAATCGCGTTGACGCCGGCGGTTGCAGGCCAGTTTTTCGCGAGGTTTGGCGACCGCGTGGCTATCCTGCACAGCGCGTTTACCGACACCGAACGGACCGAGCAGTGGCGCCGCATTCGGTCAGGAGCCGCGGGAGTGGTGGTTGGCACGCGCTCTGGGGTTTTCGCGCCGGTACGCAATCTCGGGTTGATCGTAGTGGACGAAGAGCACGACCAAAGCTACAAGCAGGAAGAAACGCCGCGGTACAACGGCCGCGATGTGGCTATCGTTCGCGCACAGGCCGCTGGGGCGTGCGTTGTCCTGGGCTCAGCCACACCGAGCCTGGAGAGCCGGTACAATGCGCAGCGCGGCAAATACACGCTGCTTGAACTGCCGGAGCGCATCGAACAGCGGCCACTGCCGGGCGTCGAGCTGATCGACATGCGCGAGGAGTTTCTGGAAACACGCAAGCAGGCGACGTTCTCGCGCCGCCTCATCGAAGCGATCGGCCAGCGGCTGGATAACGGCGAGCAGACCATGCTGCTGCTCAACCGGCGAGGGTTTTCCAGCTTTGTGGCTTGCCGCGCGTGCGGTGAGCGCATCCAGTGCCGCAACTGCTCGGTCACGCTGACGTACCATCGCCGTGATCGCCGCCTGCTCTGCCACTACTGCGGTTACGCCGAGCGCGTGCCGTCGGTGTGTCCGAAATGCCATAGCGAGCATATTAATTTTCTGGGCGTCGGTTCGGAAAAGGTGGAGGAGGAGCTGCACAGCGAATTTCCCCGCGCACGCATCACGCGGCTCGATCGCGACACCGTGACGGGCAAGCGCCAGTACGAAGTGATCCTGCAAGGGTTCCGCGAGCGCAGTTACGACATCCTGGTGGGCACGCAGATGATCGCCAAGGGACACGACATTCCCAATGTGACCCTGGTTGGGGTGGTTTCGGCCGACGTGGGCCTGGGCCTGCCGGATTTTCGCGCCGCGGAGCGCACGTTTCAGCTCCTGACGCAGGTGGCTGGGCGCGCCGGCCGCGGTGATCTGCCGGGCATCGTGCTTGTCCAGACCATCAATCCGGATCACTACGCGATTCGCATGGCGGCGTCACATGACTACCAGGCGTTCTACGAGAAGGAGCTCAACTTCCGGCGCATGATGCATTACCCGCCGTTCACTGCTCTGGCCAACCTCCTGGTGCGCAGTGAAAAACAGGAGGAGGCACTGCGGCTTAGCGCGGAACTCGGGCGGCTGCTCACACCTGCCCCGGAGAGCATTAAAGTGATGGGCCCGGCGGAGGCGCCCGTACCGCGGCTGAAGAACGAATTCCGTTACCAGATGCTGATCAAATCTGCGAGCCGCAAGATTCTCAATGAGCAACTGCGGCGCGTGCTTGACTTCGCTCTAAACAACAAATGGCCCGCAACCGCGCTGGTGATCGACGTCGATCCACTTACTCTGATGTGACGTCAGTGCAATGTGTAGGTGACGCCGGTTGTGAACTGGAAGGAGTTTTTCTTGAAACCGGGAGGTGGATCGTTCAAGAACGTGTCGATGCTGTTGACCGCGAGGCTCAAGCGCTTATAGACCGGCAAAGTCAAGCCGGCGTTACCAATCGCCGAGTAGGCTCGTGTATTATTCCACGCAGGAGTTGCGGAAAGTAGCTCCGTGAACAGGATGCCGTGCGGCAGAGTACGGCTATAGTGCTCGGCAAACGTGGAGCCGATGAGGTTCTGGCTGCTCGCAGACTCCTGGAAATTCTGATTCACATAACTGACGCTGGCTTTCAGATCTAGCGCTTCATTGGCGGTCTTTAGGGCGGTCCAGCCCACACCGCCGCCATATAGTTGCTGTAAGTTGAGACCTTGGGAAAAGTTGTGATCGTAGGCCAATTGTCCGAAACCATAAACACGTAATGTGAAGTACTGATCGCGTTCGGCATCACCGTGAATAATAGAAGTCTTTAGGGTGGGCGTGCCCGGCTGCGCCACTTTTCCATACGAAGCGCTGAAATCGACGAGTGTGCGGTTACTAGGCTCGATCCAGGTTTCGCTGGGGACGGCACGTACGAGAGCAATGCTGCCGGTTAGTGTCGTGCTATCTTGAGTGGCCTCGACGAGAGAAGCGCCACCAGTGACTGTCCCTTTCCAGTCTTCGAGGAGTCCCGGCCGGTGCAGCGCGTTCTCGAAGCCTGGCTCATCAATGACGTTGGCTGTGTCGGCGACGGGTACGGTTTGCGGCGGACTCGCCCCTCCGGGGCTTACCTCAATTTTCTGATCCTTCATTGCGATGGTGCCCTTTGGAATGCCGTCTTCTTCGCGATGGCGAAGCTTCACATTCTTCCCGATAACGGCGAAACGCCCGGAGGTGTGAAGCTCTTGAACTTTCTTCCACTCGACAGTGACTTCTCCCGCGGCGTCACTCTTGAACGTGACTTTGTCAGCGGTAGAGCGCACCAAGTGGCCGATGAGCTTTTCCCCATCGGTGAAAACGAGAACGTCGGGCCCTGGGTTCGGTTCGCTCTTGGCGGCCTGTGCGAATGCATCAGGGACGGCAAGAGTCAGAAGGGCCGCGCCAAGAAACAGGCTATTTTGAAACGTCATTTCATTTCATTTGACAATGTTAACGGCCCGGCTGTCAGCTTTGATAGCACAGTCCACCGCGTTGCCGGTCGCATTTTGTGAGATTTATAACAATACACGTCGAGCGCGATCTGCCGATTCGAAAGCTGATGCCGCGGGGAACATTAGGTGTACAGGACTCCTCCCGAGCCGGGTGTGCTCATCCAGATCCTGCGAACGTTATCTCTAAGCAGCTTTCTTACGCGTACCATGAGCACCGCGGGATCAAACGGCTTGACGACATAATCGTTGGCGCCCAGTTGGAGCCCGCGGATCACCTCTTGGTCCTGCTGGCACGCCGTAAGAAGAATCACAGGAATATCGACAGTCAGCAGGTCGCCGCGTAGAGAAGAGAGCACATCGAATCCGTTCTTACCGGGCATTTCGACATCGACTACTGCCAAGTCGGGGTGCCAGCTTCGGGCGATTTGGAGGGCTTGATCACCATCAGCGGCCACTCGACACTCCAACCCCGCACGCTGTACCGTCCTCTTGACCAACTCGCGCATAGTCGAGTCGTCGTCGACTACCAGCACACGGCGCTTGGTGGAATTTGTGACAACCCTTTGCTCTTCCGCTTGGGAGGTACGATGCAGCGCGCGATACAATCGCAGTACCAACTCCTGTTCGGTCCACGGTGAAAACAGGAACTCTACCGCGCCGTCGCGAACCGGCTGAAGCTCCATGAGTGAGCTTTGTGGCCCTATGAGCAGGAAAGGACGGTTCCATGGCGGAAGAGCGGAAGGGACGGTCATTGCGTTCAAAATAACGGCGTCGAATGGCCGGACGACCTCTGCACTGGGAAATGTGCCGGAAATTAAAGTTCGTGAGAAGGCCTGGTAACGCTCGATGACTCTGGTGAGACTCGCGCCCTCGTCCTGCTGGAAGCCAAACAAGGCGAACCGTTTTCCCGCCAGACTCTGCGCCAGCGCAGAGAAAGAAACATCCGGAGGCGGTGCCGGGAGTGCTTTTTGCTTTCGAGACAGCTCTTCATGCGCGCTCGAGAAGAGTTGCTGGAGTACACCTAGCAGTTCGCGGATACGTGGAATTGACTCGTGTCTTTCGGACCGGACGGCCGCCTCGAGTTCGCGTGCCGTGCGGCTGACTTCTGGATACCCGACTGAACCGCCACTCCCCGCCCAACGATGCGCGACGATCCGCAGGGCTTGCCCGTCAAGACCGGTATCAAGTGTGTTGATCAGTTGTTGGACCTGCTGCATCGCTTCCGCTACAAACTCCTCCCGCAGCGCCTCCAACTCCGGATCTGGTTTAAGTTCCATGATTTCGGCGGACGCCGCGGCCCTGGATGCCTCGCGAGGCTGGCTCAAATACTTCTCGATAAGAGCGGGAAACGCGCCTGGATCAATTGGCCGGGAGATGCAACCGCGGCAACCTGCGTCCAGTGCTTGTTGTTGATCATCCTGGTTGCGGAAACTCCCAAGACCCAAAACAATAGCGTCGTGGGTATTCGGATTGGATCTTAGCTGTTTGACGAGTTCCAGCCCACCGCCTCCAGCAAGCTCAACATCCACTAAAACGATTTTCGGGCGCAGCTCCCGCAAAAATCGGATCGTTTCCTCCGGGGTGTTGACCGTGCGCACATCGAGTCCACGCTCGGACATCAAAACCCGAATCAGGTCCGACGTGGTTGCAGCGTCTTCTACGATCAACATGCAACCAGCAGTCACAAAGTTGCCTCCGGCGTACTTGAGTTACTCAGGCGTAGTAGCGGCCAGCTACATCCCCTCATATTATTCTATTCGTGACAACGATTGATCGAGCAAGCCAAGGTTGCGGCGGTAATAGAGGCTTGTCAGCGTTCGCCGTCACTCAATGTCGGAATTAGGCATTTCAGGCGGAGACGCAAGGTATCAATTCTGAAACACTCTTTGCAACTGCTGCGGAGACGGGATTACGGACGACCGATCCGAGATGGTTGCCCCGCGAAGATCAGCAAGGTGAGTGATTCGGATGGCATAACTGTTGTCGACAGCTACAACTTCGCCACGGGCAACGGTCCTCCCGTCCACTTTGACTACCACCAAGTCATCGAGCTTAGAACCGAGTTGGACCACGGATCCCGGGCCCAGGGCGATGGCTTCGGCGAGTGTCAGCCGGGCAGTCCCCAGGGTAACCGTGACGCACATTTCCAGGTCCTCGAGTGTGCCCAGATCCTCCGGCGTTGCGCGGCCAGAGTGAGGAGTTCCAAGCTCGGCAACCCCGGCTTCGCGCGCCGCCAACAATTCGACGAGCGGCGCTGCCACCTGCACATACACCAGAACCGGCGGCTGCGACCCGAACGTGACTTCTACAGAAGCAGCCGTCGAGCCGAATGGCAACGCTGTTGATTCCGTGGCTTTGAATACCACCTCTTTCTTGAGGCGCGAATTGAGGCTCTGCGCCAAAAACGAGACAGCCTGACCAATTAACTCCCGGTAGGTTTCGAGGCACAGCTGGTCTTCCGGCGACTCCATCCCTACCGCAGTTAACACTCGTGTGGCGATCTCTTTCCACGCGCTGGAGGCAGTGCTGATTCCGAGGACAGGCCCTCCGGTGAGATTCAGATCAAAGACTAAAGAATCGATTTCACCGTCACGGGCCAGTTGGACGGCCGTGCGGCTCGCGGCACACTTGGGCCGGTCGCTGCCCATCGACTCCACTGCTGTTGCTAGGCCCGTTCCCAACTGCTCTAGCAGCCAACAATGCTCGGCCGATAATGTCTCGGGCTCGCTCATAATCGGATGTTTACGGTCACGTCAGGCAAGCCATATAAACGGCTCATTCAGAATCGGACTGGGTGGCCTGAAGGCGCTCCGATTGGGTGGCGACTTCGGTAACTCGAATGCCGTAATTGCCCTTGACGATCACAACTTCGCCTCTTGCGACCAAACAATCTTTCACCAGTAGTTCGGCCGGTTTTTGTATGCTGCCCTCTAGCTCAATGACGGCACCTTTCGACAACTTGCGAAGCTTTCCAAATGGCACCCAGGCCCTTCCTACGACCACCCGAAGCGTGCACTTGGTGTCAAACAAAAGTGCCTTCGCCCTCGCGTTGGCCGAGGTGTTTGCGACGGCTCCTGCCGATTCGGCAAATCCGTGAGTTTCAGGCATCGTGTGCCTCACTGCTCCGCACTCAGATCGGAGATACGTACGCCGGCATTATCATTAAACGCGATGATTTCACCAACGCCTACGTAGGTCCCGCCTATTCTAATTTCGACCGGCTCTCCGGCCGCCTTGTTTAGAGTGAGTATGCTCCCTGCAGCCAGTTGCAAAACATCCTGGATCGTAGCTGTATAACGATCCAGTTCTATTTCCACTTCTAGGGGAACATCACTCAGGTGTGCTATTTCGCGATCTCTGTTGATTGCCGTCATAATTCGACACCCAGCGTCGGCCAACCATCGGCAGGTAGATGGAAGCTGCTGCAATCGAGTTACCAAAACACCTTTAATCTTTTCAGGTAGTTCCATCAGTATCCGTGTCGGAGCTTGCAGTAATGACAACGATGCTGTCAAAAGTCTGACAGGCGATAACACCCAACCGGACGAGGTGCGGTTATCCGGCGGCTCTCGCGGTCCTAGCGTCACCACCAGCGCTTCGCTACGCTCTGGCCCTATTCTGCGGTAGCCATGCAGCACATTGGAACCAAAGTAGATGGCGTCGCCTGGCGCCAGTTCATGTTTCTCTTCGCTGGTGTGCAGCTCCAGCCTGCCAGAGACAACGTATAGGAATTCAATTCCCGGATGGCTGTGGAGCCGGCTCTGCTGACGATGTGTTGATAACCCCGCAATACGGGCGGGCCGTGATGACGGCGGGTTGCCAAAATCGACTAACTTAAGTATGTGTGGAAGTGCTATCGGTGGAGATCAGACAGGTGAGATTAGCAGCGAGAACACCATGGCGGCGCTCGCTGCTGTCCCACCCGAACAAATGCAGCCAGTGACCAGCCTGTGCGTCAAAAGCGTGATCGCCACACCCCTGGACGGCGCGCAGGTCGTGACGGGCAAGTTGCTCACGATTCGTGGCGTTGCCTGGGCGGGCGACGCTGGTCCGGTAACCGCAGTCGAAGTGAGCGTCGACAACGGGCGCGCAGCCATTGCACCAAGAGTGGAACCCTTCCGGATATTTGTGGAACGTCGTTCCGCGCGTGGGCGTTGACTCCGTCCAGAAGCTTTCGGCCAAATCATCACCGGCACAACCAGCCCGCTCCA
>Ga0181536_10007584_pt1 | contig 10617 bp, 9 predicted proteins | sample PEATcosm2014_Bin_41_FD_121105 | JGI IMG/M metagenome (GOLD analysis project Ga0181536, IMG submission 121105) | Peatland microbial communities from MTU Mesocosm Facility, Houghton, MI, USA - PEATcosm2014_Bin17_60_metaG | ecosystem: Environmental > Terrestrial > Soil > Wetlands > Peat | place...
CCGGTGCGCGCCGGACGTTGCTTCACCGAGAACGCACCGAAGCCGCGCAGTTCGACGCGGTCACCGCGCGCCATCGCCGCGATGATCTCACCGAGAATGGCGTTGACGATGTTCTCGACGTCGCGCTGGTAAAGATGCGGGTTGTGCGTGGAAATACGTTGAACGAGTTCGGACTTGATCATGGGGTCGCCCGCGAATGCTGCTTCGGTCAATTCGCACTGGCAGGGTGCCAAAGGGCCAACAGACCGTCAAGATTGAACTGCTCCACCGCCGCAACCGTGCCCCAGTCGTCGAGCTGGAGCGCCAGGGCCGTCAGCCCGGCCGCGTCGAGCACCGCCACGGCGGCCGCATGCAGGAATGGCAGGTCGCTGAAGCGGCTGTGCAGCTTATAGTCGCGTACCGGCAGCTTTGCATCGACGTTCTTCTCCTTCGCCAGCCAGGCGACGGCCTCCCGCTCGTCGCCGAGCTCGTCGACGAGCTTGAGGTCGATCGCCTGATGGCCCGTGAACACGCGCCCATCGACGACGGTTTGCAGCTCGTCGTCGTTGAGGTGGCGGCGATCCTGCACGATGCCTTTGAACCAGGCGTAGGAATCCTTGATGATCGATTCGAGCGCCGCGCGTGCCTCCGGGCTGGTCGGCTCGAAACCGTCCGGCGCCGCCTTGAGCGGGGTCGATTTCACCGACTCGACCTTCACGCCGATCTTGTCGAGCAGATCGGTCACATTGGGATATTGGAACAGCACGCCGATCGAGCCAACGAGCGACGTCTGCTGAGCCACAATGTGATCGCCGGCGAGCGCCGTGATATAGCCGCCGGAGGCGGCCATGCTGTCCACGACGATGACGAGCGGCTTGTGGTCGCGTAGCCGCGACAGCGAATCGAACAGCTGCTCGGAGCCGGCCGTCGTGCCGCCGGGGCTGTCGACATGCACGATGACGGCGCGAGCCAGCGACGATTGGGCGAGCTGGTCGAGCGCCTGCACCCGGTCCTGATCGCCGCGGATCAATCCCTCGATCGTCACGCGCGCGATGTAGGGCCGCACGCCGATGAGACCCATACGATTGCTCCCCAGCGCCGCCACACCGGCAATGGCGAGAACAATCGCGGCGATGGCGACGACGCGCCAGAAGGTGAGCTTGCGCCGCATGCGGCGGCGGTCGACGATCTGGTCGGCATCAAGCGACATGGTCGGGTCCCTTTGGTACTCCGCTCATTCCCGCGACAGCGGGAATCCAGCATCGGCAGTGCAAGCAAAAAGGTGGGTCCCCGCTTCCGCGGGGACGAGCGGCAGATGATCACTCCTTCGAATCGTCTTTCTCGCTCTCCTCGCCCTTGCGCCTGAGCGCGGTGCCCAGGATGTCGCCAAGCGTCGCACCGGAATCGGAGGATCCGTATTGCGCGATCGCCTCCTTCTCCTCGGCGACTTCCAGCGCCTTGATCGAGACGGTGACCTTGCGCGTGCGCCGGTCGACTTGGATCACGCGGGCGTCGACCTTTTGGCCAACGGCGAAGCGGTCCGGGCGTTGCTCGGAACGGTCGCGTGCCAGCTCCGACCGCTTGATGAAGGACGTAAAATCGGTGCCGACGATCTTCACGTCGATGCCGCCTTCCTTCACTTCGGTCACTTCGCAGGTGACGACGGCCCCCTTCTTGAGATCGCTTGAGGTCTCGGCCGGGGCAGCGCCGCCGCCCGCGAGCTGCTTGATGCCGAGCGAAATGCGCTCCTTCTCGACGTCGACGTCGAGCACCTGCGCCTGAACCTTGTCGCCCTTCTTGTACTCCTCGATGACCTGCTCGCCGGGCCGCTTCCAATCGAGATCGGAGAGGTGCACCATGCCGTCGACGTCGCCGTCGAGACCCAAAAACAAGCCGAATTCGGTCTTGTTCTTGACCTCGCCCTCGACGATCGAGCCGGGCGGATATTTCTCCAGAAACACCTCCCAGGGATTACGCATGGTCTGTTTGAGGCCGAGCGAAATGCGGCGCTTCACCGGATCGACTTCGAGCACCTGCACTTCGACCTCCTGGGAGGTCGAAACAATCTTACCGGGATGCACATTCTTCTTGGTCCACGACATTTCCGAGACGTGGATCAGGCCCTCGATGCCGGGCTCGAGTTCGACAAATGCGCCGTAATCGGTGATGTTGGTGACGCGGCCCTTGAACCGAGCGGCGACCGGATATTTGGCCTCGATACCCTGCCACGGATCGTCGAGCAGCTGCTTCATGCCGAGCGAGATGCGGTGGGTCTCGTGATTGATCTTGATGATCTTGACCTTCACCTGCTGGCCGATATTGAGCACCTCGGAGGGATGGTTGACGCGCCGCCAGGCGATGTCGGTGACGTGCAACAGGCCGTCGATGCCGCCGAGGTCCACGAACGCGCCGTAGTCGGTGATGTTCTTGACCACGCCGTCGATGACCTGACCCTCTTCGAGGTTCTGCACCAGTTCCTGGCGCTGCTCGGCGCGCGTCTCTTCCAACACGGTGCGGCGCGAGACGACGATGTTGCCGCGCCGGCGATCCATCTTGAGGATCTGGAACGGCTGCGGGTTGTTCATCAGCGGCGACACGTCGCGGATCGGCCGAATATCGACCTGCGAGCGCGGCAGGAAGGCCACGGCGCCGTCGAGATCGACGGTGAAGCCGCCCTTGACCTGGTTGAAGATGACGCCCTGCACCTTTTCGTTGTTCTGGAACGCCTTTTCGAGCTTGCCCCAGCTTTCCTCGCGGCGCGCCTTGTCGCGCGACAGCACGGCTTCGCCGAGCGCATTCTCGACTCGCTCGAGATAAACCTCGACAGTGTCGCCGACCTTGATTTCGGCCGAGCGCCCTGGGCCGGCAAACTCGCGCAGCGCCACGCGGCCTTCCGTCTTCAGCCCGACATCGATGACGGCAAGGTCCTTTTCGATCCCGACAACCGTCCCCTTGACGACGGAGCCTTCTTGCAGATGGCCGTCGCTGAAGGATTCTTCGATCAGCTTGGCAAAGTCTTCGCGCGTCGGCGCGGCAGCGGCGGCGGTGGCGGTGGCGGCTTGAACCATAAAAACTCCCAACCCCTCGAATGGAAATGGTCCCGAACGCGCGGCAGCCACCGGCAGGACCGGCGGTTGGGGGTCTTTAAGCCAAGCGATCGGGACGAAGCTTTTTCATCCGGGCATCGCAAGCGAAGCGGCGAACGGGCTCTACCTCCAATGACGAAAGCGCTGTCAACCGCGCTTTCGGCCCGTTCGGACGGCCTCGATGATATCCACGGCGGCCCGGAATGCGGCGTCTATACCCAAATGCGTGGTATCGAGCAAGTGTGCATCCTGCGCGGCCTTAAGTGGAGCCGCGGTTCGCCTGGAATCGCGTTCGTCGCGCCGCAACAAGTCGGCCAAGACCTCGTTCTCGTCGGCCGGTTCGCCCCGCGCCTTAAGTTCAAGGACGCGCCGGGCGGCGCGCACTTCCGGCGTCGCGATAACGAATAACTTCACGTCGGCGCCGGGAGCGATGACGGTACCGATGTCCCGGCCGTCGAGCACCGCGCCTGGCGGCCTGGTCGCGAATTCGCGCTGATAGCTCATCAACGCCTGACGCACCTGCGGGATTGCCGCAACCACCGAGGCGGCCTCGGTGATGGCCTGCAATTTCAGCGCATTGTCATCGAATTTTCTCGGATCGAGCGCGACGGCGGCTTCGGTCGCTCGTGCGGCATCGTCGGGCGAGAATCCGGCGTCGAGCACCGCTTTGGCCACCGCCCGGTACAGCAACCCGGTATCGAGATGACGCAGCCCATACACCGCCGCCACTTGTCTGGCGATCGTGCCCTTGCCCGAGGCAGCTGGTCCGTCGATGGCGATGATCATGAAAGGTCGGCCCCGAGCCCGCGCATCAGCTCCACGAAGCCCGGGAAGCTGGTGGCAATGAAGCTGCCATCATCGATCTGCACCGGCCGCTCGCTGGCGAGTCCCAGTACGATGGCCGCCATGGCGATGCGATGATCCATATGGGTCGTGACGACCCCGCCGCCTGCGGCGCGACCCTTGCCGTGCACGATCAGGTCGTCGCCCGCGATGTCGACTGCGACACCGTTGGCGCGCAGGAGGTCGGCCGTGGCGGCGAGCCGGTCGGATTCCTTCACCCGCAACTCCTTGAGCCCGCGCATCACGGTCGTGCCGTCAGCGAAGGCGGCGGCGACTGCGAGCACCGGGTACTCATCGATCATGGACGGCGCGCGGTCGGCCGGGACTTCGATGCTGCGCAGCGGGCCGGCACGCACGCGTAAATCGGCGACGTCCTCGCCGCCTTCCCGGCGTGCATCGAGCCGCTCGATCGAAGCCCCCATCTCGCCAAGCGTCGTGATCAGGCCGGTGCGCAACGGATTCATCATCACGCCGTCGAGGATCAGGTCCGAGCCGGGTGTGATGAGGCCGGCGACCAGCGGGAACGCGGCTGAAGACGGATCGGCGGGAACCGCAATCGGTTGCGGCGTGAGCTCCGGCTGGCCGGTCAGCGTAATGCGGCGGCCATCGCCATTTCCATTCGTCCGCTCCGGCTCGACCCGCAGCTGGGCGCCGAAATGGGTCAACATCTTCTCGGTATGATCGCGTGTCGGCTGCGCTTCGATCACGACGGTTTCGCCCGGCGCCGAAAGTCCGGCGATTAGGACCGCCGACTTGAGCTGCGCCGAGGGGACCGGCGGCCTGAACACGATGGGTATCGGATCGCTGGCGCCGGCGAGCGTCAGCGGCAGGCGGCCGTCCGCCGTCGAGGCGAGCGTGCGCGCGCCGATCCGCTCCAGAGGGTCGAGCACGCGGCGCATCGGGCGCTTGCGCAGCGAGGCATCGCCGTCGAACGTCGCCGTGATCGGGCAGCCGGCGACCGCTCCGAGCATGAGCCGGCAGCCGGTTCCCGAATTGCCGAAATCAAGCGCCCCATTGGGCTCGGCGAAGCCGCCGACGCCGACGCCTCGGACCAGCCATTCCCTTAACCCCGTTCGCTCGACGATAGCGCCGAGCGCCCGCAGCGTTTTCGCCGTGTTGACGACGTCATCGCCTTCGAGCAACCCGCCGATCCGGGTCTCGCCGACCGCGAGCGCGCCGAGGATTAAGGCGCGAATCGAGATCGACTTGTCGCCGGGCACGCGTGCCCGGCCGGCCAGGGGGCCGTTGCGGCGGGCTGTGAGCGGAGCGGAATCGGCGTGCATGGGATTAAATCCAGCCTGCGCCCTCTATCACGGGCCGCCGCGCTCCGTCATCCCGTCGTTTTTCCCATCCGGCAGCGGGGCGACGATTGCGGCTGATCCACTATTGACAGAGGCGCCGCGACTAGCCAAGTGAAGCTGCCAAATCGTTTAAGGATCGGATCTGTGGCCAAACCCGAGCTCGGCACCAAACGGCTCTGCGCCAGTTGCAGCGCCAAGTTCTATGATCTCAACAAGGACCCGATCGTCTGCCCGAAATGCAGCACAGTCTACGTGGTCGCGCCGGTCGTAACGCGCGGACGGCCGGAACCGGCAGCGGCGGTCGCGCCGCGGCCCGCCGCTCCGGTGGAAGAAGTCGCCGTTCCCGAGCCGCAGGAAGCCGAGTTCGTCTCGCTCGAAGAAGCCGATGCCGAGGCTTCGGGCGCGAAGAAGCCCGGCGAGACGGCGGAGCCGGAGATCGAGGAAGAAGAAGTCGAGATGGACGAGAGTCTCGACGATGCCGCGTTCATCGAGGAGCAAGAGGAAGAGGATGCCGATGTCACCGATATCATCGGTGGCGACATCGAGAACGAGGAGGAGGGCTAATCAGGAATCAGTTTTTCCGGGAACCCCCCGCCTTGATCCCTGATTACTGATATCTGATTACTGACACCTGATACCTGATTACTAATACCTGATCCCTGATTTTCGGTAGCCGACCGTACCTCAAGTCCGAGCCCCCGCGGCGGCTGCCGAAGAATCCGTCGGGGATTCCCTGATCACTTGGAGATAAATCGGATGAGCATCTCAGAAGATTTATTGAAGAAGGAAGATTTTCGTTCGCATCTTTTTCGAGAAACTTGGCAGAACCTAATTCCTGCAGTTTTTCGGGACGTGCCGCCCTATTACGATAAAGGCAATGCGGTCGCATCGCTCGGGAATTGTTCCCGGTGGAGCAATACGTTTGCTACTGCAATCCAAAGACATCTGCCGCAGGGAGCGTGCGTGCTCGACGTTTGTTCGGGCACCCATGACATCCCGCTGAGGCTTTTTGCGATTGATCCGACGCTCCAGGTCCATGCCGTGGACCGCAGCGAGCATATGACAGCCGAGGGTCAGCGCCGCGCCCGCGAGCGCAATCTGACGATCCATGCGCGCGTCTGTGACGCCCATGTGCTGCCATTTCCCGACAACTCGTTCGATGCCGTCACGCTGCAATTCGCTTCACGCCATCTCGAGATTATCAGGGCATTTAAAGAGATCCATCGGGTTCTCAAGCCCGGCGGTATCTTCTGTCATAACGACATGCTTCGTCCGGAATCAAAGATAGTTGAAATACCATACTTGGTCTATTTGCGGTTCTCGGTATGGTTCACGGCAATGATTTTCGGGAGTTCTGCCGAGAGCAAGAAATGTGTTGGTTACTTCGCGAACGCCATACGACACTTCTACACACCACGTGAGTTGGCAGTGCTGCTCGAGGGGGTTGGTTTCGCCGGCATCGAAAGTTGTGATTTTCTCACGGGCGTTATGACCTACCACATCTCGCGTAAGCCGAAAATCTAGCTGCTTTCTAGTGTCCTGAATCTGAAGTTCCTGCGATCACTGGAGCTTTGAAGTTTTCTGCAAGTGGCCGATACGTCTCATTTTTGGCGGCTGCGGCGATATAGCGAATTTCAGAACCAGGACACTAGATGCTCTAATGGGTCCTGCTCTGAGTGAGCATTTTATGTGGCCGCCCATTGGGTTGAGAATTTTCATCGAATACAATGTGCCGGCGTGTCGCCCGCTATCCTCCCCGGTTTCCACCGGCTGGCGATGTTGGCCAATGTCGGTAATCGGGCCGCTGCTCTCATTCCGAGCCAAGTGTCCTAGGTGCTCGCTCTGAATAGCGGTCATAGCCGCCGGCTTTGTCAGTTATTTTTAGATGTTGCCTGGCGCTGCCATCCCGTTATGATCCGGCGGTCGGGACATGCCTTGCGCAGAATGTCCGTATGAATCGGTGCGATTTGGAGGTTGACAATGCATAATGCGAAAGCGATCAAATCGACGATCGTGCATGGAACCGTCGTGACGGCGACTGTGGCATTGCTTGCGTTCGCGATGCTGGCGGTCGCAACTCCGAATGCAATGGCAACCCCGGCTCTTGCGAAAGGCCAGCCGTGTACCGCTTGCCATGCGGGTTCGCCGCCGACCGCGGCCAACCTGAATGACAACGGAAAAAAAGTTCAGAGCGGGCTGAAGAAATAGGTCGATGCACGAGTTCAGCACTCGCTAGCCGTACTGGCTCAAAATACCGCACGGGCCGTCGGCTCGGGTCGGTGTCGTGCGCCGGCCCTGCATCACTGCCGTTCGCTGGATTCGGGACGCTCGATGTCGACGGCTAATCGCCCCCCGATCGCGGCGCTGTATTATGCGACGCGTGACGGGCAATCGCGGCGTATTGCAGAGCATATATCCCGTCGCCTCGCCGAGGCCGAAACACCCGCTCCGGCACAGGACATTGCGGTGGCGCAGCCGGCGCCTTCGGACCTGGCTGCGGCCTCGGTGGTGGTGCTGGTCGCCGCCGTCCGTTATGGCCGGCATCTGCCGGAGGCGGATCGTTTCCTGGCGCTTTACCGGTCACTTCATTCGCCGCCGCCGTTGGCGCTCGCCTCGGTCAATCTGACCGCCCGCAAGTCCGCCAAGACGACGGTCACGGGCAATAGCTATCTGCGCAAGGTCATTGCGCGCCATCACCTCACCCCGGCCGTGGCCGTCGCGTTTGCCGGACGCCTCGACTATCGGCGCTATGGCTTAATCGATCGCGGGATCATCCGCTTCATCATGCTGCTGACACGGGGACCGACCGACCCGAACACCTGTATCGAATATACGTCATGGCCCGCGGTCGACGAATTCGTCGCCCGCATCATAGAGCTGATGCGGCGTGCTGGATCGCCGTAACGCAGTTCGCGTCCTAACTTCCTCGCTCGCGGCAATCCATAAACTTAGCCTGTTCCGCTTGCCCAAGCGCTCCCTTTCGCCTACATGCTCTCGTCGGCGAGAGGCAAACTCGCTCCGACTTCGGTCGGAGCTTTTGCTCGGCGCCAAAGTGCTGCCGAAGATTAAGAAGGAACGCCTAACTATTTGAAATTAAAAACTTTGGGGCCATAGCTCAGTTGGGAGAGCGCTTGAATGGCATTCAAGAGGTCGGGGGTTCGACTCCCCCTGGCTCCACCAAGTTTCCCCTAACAACCTGACTACAAGGATCTACCGATATTCTCGCCCTCATAGATAGCCATCTCAATACGCCTCGGCGCAACACAATCTCCGATGGCGTGCACCTCACCAATCACGCTTTTCAATTCCTTGTAAAGTGCGTCGTTTGCCTTGTAGTGGCCGGCGACGATCACCGCGTCGATTCCGTCTAACGTCTCGATTTCGCCAGTTAAAACATTCAACAACGCCACGGATCTATCGCCAATCTCAGTGATTACGGAGTTCGGGATGTAGGTCACGCTCTTTGCGGCCAGTCGCTGGCGAAGGAGTATTAGGCTGCCGGCATCGATGTCGGCACCGGCATATAATGTTGGCGTGATCACGTGGACATGATTATTCCGCCCCGCCAGCGTCTCGGCAACACTGCCCCCTTGGAAATGGCTGTCCATATCCAGGAGCGCAACGTTTTGATTTATCGGATCCAGTCCCGCAAGCACATCAATATCAAATAGCACCGGCGTGTTACCTTTGATGGCGAAAGGTGGCGGACCAGGAATGGCTCCCGTAGCCACCACGACAACGTCGGGTTTTTCTCGTAAAATTAGATCCTTGGTGGCTTCCGTATTTAGCCGAACATCTACGCCTAGCCGCGCGATTTGTTTCACCAGATAGCGAATGACGCCACCCAATTCATCGCGGTTTGCTGCTTTCACGGCCTGCGCGATTTGCCCGCCAAGCTCAGGAGCCTTCTCCATAATAGTCACATGGTGGCCACGCGCAGCCGCTATTTCGGCGGCTTTGAGGCCGCCCGGGCCCCCGCCTACCACCACGACCTTCCTTGGTTGAGTCGTTTTCGGCAGGGTGCCTGCTCCCATGAGTTTTTCCCGGCCTGCCGCCGGATTATGTATGCAGCCTATAGCATCCAACATCAGTAGCTTACCAATGCATTCCTGATTGCACGCGACGCAAGCACGAATTTCATCGGCGCGACCTTGCTCGGCTTTGGCAACAAACTCTGGATCACAAAGTAGCTGTCGCGCCATGCCGATCATGTCGGCGTGTCCGTCGGCCAACAACATCTCCGCCTGATATGGATCGTTAATGCGTCCGAACGCAATTACGTTGATGTCCACCACTTCTTTGATCGCAGATACCGCGTAAGTGGCGTATCCCAGCGGAACTGCCATCGGGGCCACCATCAATGGAATGCTCATCCAGCTTGCGATATCGCCACTTATGTAATCAAGCAGGCCCGTGCGAGCGAATGTGACAGCAAATCCCTTCGCATCGTCCAACGTGTAGCCGCCCGGGATGAGCTCATCCAGGGAGAGTCGCATTCCTATGGGGTAATCATCGCCGACGGCCTGTCTTACCGATCGAAGAACATCCAAGACGATTCGTGTCCTGTTCTCAGGACTGCCTCCATACTCATCACGGCGGCGATTGGAATATGGCGATAGAAATTGCCTCAAGAGGCCATCATGCGCCACTTTGATCTCGACGCCATCGAAGCCGGCCTCGCGAACGTAGGTGGCCGACTTTGCAAAACTCTCAACCGTTGCCTTGATATCTTCAATCTCCATTGCCTTGGGTATGTTGCGAACGCTCGCGTCAGGGATGTCTGACGGAGCCCACAAAGGCAGCCAGTTAAATCGATTGAATGTCTGATTTCCAAAGTGCGTAAGCTGGGCAAATATTTTCGCTCCATAGTCGTGACAATCGCCGATTGTATCCCTCCATTGGAGCACTCGCTTGCGATCAGAAGCATCCACAACTTTCATGTGCCCGCCGTTCGGGTGAACAGATTGACACTCGGTCACGATAAGTCCCACGCCGCCCTTCGCGCGTTCGGCAAAATAATAGCGGTGCCTTTCCGTGGGTTCGCGGTTCTCAGAAGCGTAGAATGTCAAATGTGGAAGGAATACAACTCGATTTCTCAAGCTGACATTCTTGATCTTTATGGGACTTAGCATCCTGGGGAAATCGTTCGCCATGTCGGTGCCGCTCTCTCAATTATTACCGGGAAACAAGAGAAGGAGAGTTATCCTACACCAACTTCCGTTGGCGCAGTTGATTCACGAGGGCAACAGCCACCTCGCGGGAAGTGCCTTCGAGAATATCGGAATGCCTCTGCGCCAAGCCTCCGGACATAATCTGCTTGATTCGTTCCGTAGCGGCCAGGTCGCTATCCGGCGTGAAGATCTTCTTCGGACGAGGTCTTGGTGGTGAAATACCAACAGCCTTCACTC
>Ga0181536_10007585_pt1 | contig 10616 bp, 7 predicted proteins | sample PEATcosm2014_Bin_41_FD_121105 | JGI IMG/M metagenome (GOLD analysis project Ga0181536, IMG submission 121105) | Peatland microbial communities from MTU Mesocosm Facility, Houghton, MI, USA - PEATcosm2014_Bin17_60_metaG | ecosystem: Environmental > Terrestrial > Soil > Wetlands > Peat | place...
GCGTTGGCCATATGACAGCTGATGCAGTCCTTGGCGAAGATCGGTTCGACTTGCGAATAGTCTTCAGCTTGCGCGCCATTATGGATCCACTGCAGAATGCTGGTACGGTCGGCGTCGGATATCTTGTCGGCCATCGGCCCCATCAATGCTGACTCAAGCAATGTTTGTCCTTTTGGCAGCCCGTGATATTCATCGCTGATACTCGCAACCAAGCCCTCCCCCATCTGTTGATGAGGCTCGATTACAAAAAGGTACAGGTACGACAACGCCATCAGGTATCCGACACCAATAAAGATAAGGAAGCTGCTGAAGAGCGCGCGAAAAGCGATTGGCAGACTGCGCAACGAGATCATTGATTGCCTCCAGGTTTTGCCCCGATGTGACGTCACCCGGTGTTTTTTGAACCAATGCCGTGACAGAATGAGGTCAAAAAGCCGGGTCAGGTCACAGTGCTCTTGATCAATCACAGTGCTCTTGATCAAAATGTGTGCGGCGATTCATCCAGGGACTTCAGTTTTGCCGCGAGCGGCCACGCCACCGCCGCGCCGCCAAGAAGTCTATGAACTCGTGCCGTCGCCTCCCTCGAGGCTGACGACAAGGTATAGTACCGGCTCAAACTAGTGGATCGAATCTAACCCGGAATTCCCCGGATGACTCCCGATCTGCCGCGAATATTCGCGCTTTCCCAGCCCTCCTGCAAGAAGACGCGAGATGCCGGCGGCTTCCGTCGCCTCGGACAGCCGGAACGCTGATCGAGGGGGCCTTGGCCGCGGCCCTTTGCTTTGACGTTCCAGCGAGCCAAGCCTATGGGGACGGACCGTGATGCGCGGGTGGTGTCGGTCGGGCCCGTCGCGCTCGTCTACCGGCCAACACTGTGACGGCGTGAATAACTGTGGAGAGGAAATAATGCTTTCGATTTGCTCAAAAGCGCGGCGAACAACTGTAGCGAGTTGGCTTGGAGCGACAGCCATCTGTCTCCTTGGCGCCATGCTCCTTGGCGCCATGTCTTCTAATGCCCAGGAAGCCGATTATCCGTCCCGTCCGGTACGAATAGTTGCGCCGATCGCGGCTGGTGGGGGCATGGACTTGGTTGCACGAATGCTTGTGTACAGCTTAGACCAAAAGTTCGACGCCAAGTTTTTCGTTGAGAACAAACCTGGCGCCGGCGGCGCCATTGGCGCGGAAATCGTCGCTAAATCAACGCCTGATGGCTACACGTTGCTGTTGGCTGACAGTTCCCTGACGATGGACCCTTTCATTAGCGCGAATATCCCATTCAAAGTCGAGACCTCCTTTTCCCCAATTGCGCTGGTTTCGGCGGGGGCCATGGTCATCGTCGCCAATCCCTCTCTGCCCGTGAAAAACTTCACGGAGTTAGTGAAATACGCCAAGGAAAATCCGGGCAAATTGCAATACGCCAGTCCAGGACGTGGTACCCCGCATCACTTTGCCATGGAGTATCTTAAATCGGTCGCCGGCTTGGACATCGTTCATGTTCCCTACAAAGGAACTGCTCCGGGATTAATCGACGTTCAGGCCGGACGAGTGCCTCTCATGATCGCAGCCATTGGCGGGATAAAGTCGCAAATTGAGGCCGGCGTTCTCCGACCATTGGCAGTTACCGTAGACAAGCGCACGGCATTGCTACCAGATGTTCCGACCATCGCGGAAACCTATCCCGGCTTCGATGTGAAGATCTGGCACGGCATCATGGGGCCGGCTGGAATTCCGCAGCCGATCGTTGACAAGCTTGGCGCGATTATTCGCGAAGCAACGAAGACCCCGGAGTTCAAATCAAATATCACGAATGCAGGGTTCGAGCCGTTCGATGGCTCAGCTGCAGACCTAAAGGCTTTGGTTGGAGCCGAACTTATAAGGTGGGAAAAGACAGCCCAGGATGCCGGAATAACACCGGAGTGACGGGATGATCTCGCATCTGACAGAACCTAACGTTGCCCCACAAGCGACGCGGCACGCGCTTGGCGGCTCCACGGCGTTAATTTGTCGAGACAGCGTCCATCACCAGCTCCTTGATGAGCTCAGCGACTATCTTCGAGATCAATCAGTTGACGTCATTCGCGGCCCGCAAGCACCGCGAGGTGGGCGCGTGAACATCGACCCGTGCGAGCTTGGCGTGAACTTGGCGCAGGCCGACCTTCTCGTGCTCACAATCCGCCATCATTGCGGGCGGGATGCACTTTTCTCAGCCCCCCGGCTCAAGGGCATTTGCTTCCCGACGGCAGGCGTGGAGTCCCTCGACATTGATGTCGCCTCTGAACTCGGAATATTAGTCGGACACGGCGCCACGCCGGAAAACTGGATCGGCATGGCTGAAGCAACGGTCCTGCTTGTTCTGGGGCTGCTCTATAATCTTCACAGCGCCGAGCGGGTGCTACGTGAAAGGTTGCCACTCTCACAACATAAACGCGCCAAACAGCTCTCGGGCAAGACGGTGGGGCTCATAGGGCTCGGACGCATTGCACGCGCTGTGGCATCGCGGCTGCAGGCCTTTGACGCACAACTGCTTGCTTATTCGCCCAGAACCAAGCCTGAGACCGTTCCATCCGGCGTAGCGCTCACCGACCTTGAAACACTACTGAGGTCCAGCGACGTTGTATTGGTCATGGTAAGCATCAATCCGGAAAGCATCGGTTTGCTAAATTGGGAACGGCTTTGCCTAATGAAGCAATCTGCCTATCTCGTCAACACCGCGCGCGGCAAGGTTGTCGATGAAGCTGCATTGGTCAAGGTGTTGCGTGAAGGACGAATCGCCGGTGCGGCCCTCGATACATTCGCCGTCGAGCCGCTTCCTGTCGACAGTCCGCTCCGGCAGCTCGACAATGTCATCCTAACCCCCCACCTAATCGGACACACGCACGAAGCCGCGCGATCTCTGAAATCCGCATTGATCAACAATGCGCTCAACATTCTTCAGAATGAGCCACCGGTTTATTGTTTGAATTCAGAAGCGGTCGAACGTTGGCACCGACGGCTGACCCAAACGGGCGCCGGCAAAAAGAGAGGCCAGTAATGCGATACGAGAATTTTCTGAACCCTATCTCGACTGCCGAGTTGGAGCGTCGCTGGTCGGCGATACGACGCATAATGGATGCACGCGGCATTGATGCGCTGGTGATGCAGAACTCGAACGACCATCTCGGCGGGTATGTACGCTGGTTCACTGACATTCCGGCCACGAACGGTTCTCCACGCACCGTGATCTTCTCGCGCGACGGCTCAATGACGCTGATCGAACAGGGTCCGCGACACGCCGAGCAGAACATCAAGGTCGGTGACCCGGTATTTCGCGGCATCAGCCGCCGAATGTTCAGCCCAAGTTATTGTTCAGTGCACTACACTCGCCACTACGACGCCGAATGCACCATTCGGGAGATCCGGCGAAGGGGATATCGCGTCATCGGACTCGTCGCGACGGCAGCTATGTACTTCGACTTCTGTCAACAGCTTAAAGACGGATTGGCGGGCACAATCGAATTCGTCGACGCGACAGATTTTGTTGATGATATCAAGGTCGTCAAGAGTCCGGAAGAGATTAATTGTATCCGGAAGACGGCGAAAATGCAGGATGAAGTTTTTCGGCGTGTCCTCAAGCAAGTTCGTCCTGGTATGCGCGACTTCGAGGTGACGGCCCTAGCGCAATAGGTCGGTCATTGTCTGGAGAGCGAGCAAGGCACGTTCAATGGCGTCTCTGCGCCAATCGGCGAGCCCTCATCCTTGCATCTTCACAGACACGAACAAGGACGCGTAATTCAGGAGGGCGATCACTTTAACCTTCTGATTGAAAACAACGGCCCCGGCGGGTTCTATACTGAGATTGCCAGAACGCTCGTCTTCGGACGAGCAACTAACGAACTGCAGGACGCCTTCGAGCGATGCAAGGAAGCGCAACAGGCGACATTGTCTCAGCTTCGCCCTGGCGCCGCTTGCAGCGATATTTTCGCAGCACATAACGCATTTATGCATTCGCAGGGACTTCCTGAAGAGAAACGGCTCTTTGCGCATGGCCAAGGCTACGATTTGGTCGAACGACCTCTCATTCGCGACGACGAAACAATGATGGTACGCGAGGGAATGAACTTCGCGATACATCCGGGTTTTTCGACCGATCGGCTCTTTATGACGGTTTGCGACAATTTTATTGTCTCCGGTTCAGGCCAGGGCGAGCGGCTGCACAGTACACCGCAACAGATTTTCGAGATGTGCTGACCCGTATTTATGCTGGGAACACTGCACAGCCTGCCAGGGACTTACCGGAGCTCCCGCTGTCTGCTATCGTCTACGCCGTTCCAGAATTCATCTGGGGATGTCTGATCAAAGACTATCGGCGATCCAATGGTTTTCTCATGAACGTCGAGTTGCGCGAGCTCTGTCCAACCCGCACCCGGTTCGGTTGACACCCGCTTAAGCTTCTCGATGATTGCACAGCGATCAAAGAAACGGGCTTCTAGGGAGCGAATGCATGACCGCCTTCACCATCAACGGTCGTCGGGTCGACGTATCCGCCGACCCGGACACGCCGCTGTTGTGGGTAATCCGGGAGCACCTCAAGCTTACCGGCACTAAATTCGGCTGCGGCATTGCCCAATGCGGCGCCTGCACGGTACATATCGCCGGCGAGCCCGTCCGCTCGTGTGTCACCCAACTCGCAGCGGTCGCCGGCAAGACCATCACGACGATCGAGGGGTTGTCGCTTGATTCCAGCCATCCGCTGCAGAAAGCCTGGGTCGTCGAACAGGTTCCGCAGTGCGGCTATTGCATGTCCGGCCAGATCATGCAGGCCGCGGCGCTGCTCAAGAAGAATCCGAAGCCAACGCGCGACGAGATTGTGCACTACATGGATGGCAATATCTGCCGTTGCGGCACCTATAGCCGCATCATCGCCGCCATCCAGAGCGTGGTGGGGGCCTGACCATGGATAAGATCCATAAGATCCAAATGCACGCGCTGTCGCGCCGTAGTTTCCTCGTTGCCTCCGGCGCCGTGGGCGTCGCTGTGACCTTCGGTTCGTTCGACGACGTTCAAAGCGCGCATGCCGCAGCGCCGTTCCAGGCCAATGCCTGGGTGACGATCGACGGCGACGGCACCGTCACGATCATGTCGCCGGCTTCCGAGATGGGACAGGGCGCCATGACGGCGCTGCCGGCCCTGGTCGCCGAAGACCTCGATGCCGACTGGAACAAGGTCCGCGTCGTGCAATCGCCCGACGACGCCAAGACCTACGGCAACCCGCAGTTCTTCGGCCTGCTGATCACTGTCGGCAGCCGAGCGATACCGGGCTACTACGAGAAGCTCCGTATTGCTGGCGCGCAGGCCCGCAAGATCCTGCTCGTCAACGCGGCGGACACGCTCAAGGTCCCGGTGGAGGAGCTTACGACCGAGCCGGGCGCTGTCGTGCACGCCAAAAGTGGCCGCAAGCTCGGCTACGGCGACATCGCCAAGAACGCGACAGTGCCAAATCCGATCCCGGAAGCAACCAAGGCCGATCTCAAACCGATCGCGCAGTGCCGCTTCATCGGCAAGGATTTGCCGCGCGTCGAAGTTCCGCTCGAGGTCAATGGCTCGGCGAAATACGGCATCGATACGCAATTGCCAAACATGCTCTATGCCTCGGTGCTGCACGCGCCCGTGCAAGGCGAGAAGCCGGAGAAGATCGATGATGCCGCCGCCAAGGCTGTGAAGGGCGTCGTGCAGGTCACACCGCTGCCGAGTGGCGTCGCAGTCGTCGGCGAGACCGTGGAAGCCACGATGAAGGGCAAGGCCGCGCTCAAGGTGACGTGGTCGACGACATCCGCTGCCCGCAATTACACGACCAACGCGAACACGGCGGAGGAATATCGCAAGCTTGCTTCCGACTGGACGCAGAAGTCCGTCGACATGGTCAAGGAGGGTAACGCCGCCGGCGCGATTTCCAGCGCCGCTAAGGTGCTGTCCGCAGAGTACCTGTCGGATCACGTCGCGCACGTCTGCATGGAGCCGATGAGCGCAACCGTCGTCGTCAATGGCGACCGCGTCGAGATCTGGGCGTCCAATCAGTCGCCGAGCGATATGAAGGAATTCGGTGCGCAGGTTGGCGGCACGACCGAGGACAAGGTGAAAGTCAACACCCCGTTGCTCGGTGGCGGCTTCGGCCGGCGCACCGATGGCGATGAGGTCGTGGAAGCCGTGGCTCTCGCCAAGACCATGCCGGGTCGGCCGATCAAGGTGATATGGAGTCGCGAGGACGACATCCAGCAAGACATGTGGCGGCAATTTGCGGCGCAGCGTGTCGAGGTCGGCCTCGACGCATCCGGCAACATAGTGGGATGGCGACACCGCGTGGTCGCGCAGTCCTATATCGCGCGCGCCATTCCGGCAGCGTTCGAGAAAACGGGCGGCAAGGACGTGGTCTCGGCGGGTGGCGGCGATTTCCGCTACGCCGTGCCCAATCATCAGGTCGACTACATCCGCGCCGCGCGCGGCATCGAGATTGGCGCCTGGCGCGCAACCGCCTCCGGCTACACTAAGTTCGCAATCGAGACGATCTTGGACGAAGTGGCCGCCGTCAAGGGCGTCGATCCGCTCGACTTGCGGCTGGCATTGCTCAAGGACCATCCGCGCGCGCTCACGGTGCTGCAGACGGTCGCGGAGATGGCGAACTGGAAGCAGAAGCGACCCGACGGCCGTGCGCTCGGGATTGCGTATTCTGACGCGCTCAACGCCTACACGGCTGCCGTCGTCGAGGTTTCCGTCGACCGGCAAAGCGGACAGATCCACGTGCACCACATGTGGGCTGCAGTCGATCCGGGCATTGCGGTGCAGCCGAAGAACGTCGTCGCGCAGATGGAAGGCGCGATGATATTCGGGCTCGGCGCCGCGCTGATCGAGCAGATCAACCTCAAGAACGGCGTGCCGCAGGAGTCGAACTTCACCGACTACCGCGTGATGCGGATGTCCGACGTGCCGCCGATCGAGATCAAAGTGGTCTCGACCGACAACCCGCCGACCGGTATCGGCGAGGCAGGCGTCCCGGTCGTCGCGCCGGCGATCGCCAACGCGGTCGCGCGACTCACCGGCAAGAGGCTGCGCCAGCTGCCGATGCTGCCGAGCCGCGTGCAGGCGGTCATCAAGGGCGCTGCATAGCAGGTCCTGCTCTGTTCAGGCTCGTCAGAAAGAAAACCAGTCCAGGCAAATAAAAGGGGGCTTGGCTGACAAGGTGCCTGTTATGCTCTCGGTGTGGCTCGCATCGAGCGTCCGTGCTATTCAAGTGACCCACAACCGCCACCAAGGACAGCGCGAGGCTGTAGAGAGGCTAGGCACCACCCTTTATCTACTCAAGCATTGTAATTGCGAATAAAAGCCGGGTTAGCTCAGCGGTAGAGCAGCGGGTTTGTAACAGAAAAAGTGATCGTTGCACTGTTGCACATAGTCACCGAAAACGCCCGTCGTTATTGGCTTTCTTAGCGGCAGGCTCTCCATACTGTCTCACCAAAACACCCCCTTAGGCACACGATAAATGTGCCTTAGAAGTGCCTAGAGACAGATGCCGAAAATCCGCCTGACCGACATCGTTGTCCGCAATTTGAAGGCGCCCGACCGCGGGCATCTCGACTATTGGGACGCGTCCGCGCGCCGCTTCGGCGTGCGTGTCCCCGCTCGCTTGCGGTGGCTTGAGATAAGCACCTGATTGCCGGGGCCTCCTTCATCTCCCATACAGTTGCGTATCGCCGTATGGACCGGCGATACTCGTGACACACGGCCAAAAGCGGACATTGATCGGCGCATTCAGCGTGTCCGCTTTGGGCTAATTGTGGACAGCGTGAACGCACCGATTGCCGGGCGCTATTGCCGATTCTGTTGCGCCAACGCGTGCCGAATAAACGCCCCGCCATCAAATTCGGCTTATGAGGGTGTACGAAAGATAGACAAACAATGCAGCGCCTAAAATAACCAATAGTGTCGTGAGAATGATGTCCATCCGGTCCCCGGTGCCGGGCCGCGTTTCTGCACTATCGATATCGAGCGAGGTTTGGCGGAAACGGATTATCGCCAAAACCATTGTTGCTCCACCAAGTGCTATCAGGAGCAATCCGGCGATATTACCGACAAGTTGCCCGCCGACGGACGGCAGACGCGTTGCGAGTGACTTGCTTGCAGACTCTAAGAACAGGTCGAATTTTTCTACCAAAAACCCAAAAGCCATAATCGCAATGGAGGTGCGAACCCATGCTAGAAACGTGCGTTCGTTCGCGGCATGGTCAGTATATCGCTCAATCATTGTTGCCTTCCTTATCCCGTTGTCACTGCAGCAATCAAAATCGTATCATCATCACTGGCCCGCAAGCTCGGCCATTAGGGGTTTAAACCGGCCAGTACCAGAAAACTCACGAGAGGCCGCCAACTAAGGCAGCCTATTTAATCGCCAAGAGAGAGACCGCCTGCGAACAGCCGAGGCTTTCCGGCGTCCAGATGTTATTATGTCTGGGGCTGTCCCCTGCTGAGCGCCGCTTATCGAATAAACCGCACAGTGAGTATTTAGGTTCCGATGCTTAGATGACAGCGGCCTTGAGATTGATGAGGCGACGCAGATGAAGGACCTGAAGCGCGAGAATGTCCGGCTCCACCGCAGCGGTCGCCAATGCAGTTTATTACACCACTGGCATTCGCATTCGCGAACTCCCGATAAGGCTAGAGAAGCGCATGGCCTAGCCGCCTGTGACTGCCAAGCGCCATGACGACCATTCGCGCCCGACTGCCATGGCTTTGCGCGCTGGTGGCTCTGATTGCGTTGGCGGCGGGATCGGCTTTCGCCGCGGGGGAAATCCCAAAAGGCCCATCCGAACTTCTGTTCATTGCCCAGATCGTCCTTCTGTTGCTGACCGGCCGCCTGCTCGGCGAAGTCATGCTGCGGTTCAAACAGCCGGCGGTGATGGGTCAACTAATCGCCGGATTGGTGCTCGGTCCTTCGGTGCTGGGCGCGCTATTTCCTGATTGGCAGCACGCGCTATTCCCCGCCGCTAAAGAGCAGAAGGCGATGATCGATGCGATCTCGCAGTTTGGCGTGCTCTTGCTGCTTTTGCTCACCGGCATGGAGATCGATCTCAAGCTGGTGAAGCGAACCGGACGGGCGTCGGTAGCCGCCTCGCTCGCGGGCATTTTAGTTCCATTCGCCTGTGGCGTGGCGCTTGGCGAACTGCTGCCCGATTCCATGCTGCCCGATCCGGGCAAGCGGCTGATCACCGCACTGTTCCTTGGTACCGCGCTGTCGATCGCATCGGTGAAGATCGTGGCAACCGTCATCGCCGAGATGAACTTCACCCGCCGCACGGTCGGCCAGATCATTCTCGCCTCCGCGATCATCGACGACACCGTCGGCTGGATCATCACCGCGATCATCTTCAGTCTGGCGCTACAAGGCCAGGTCGACGCCTTCAGCATCGCGAAAAGCGTGCTTGGCACGCTTGTGTTCATGGGGCTGAGCTTCACCATAGGCCGGCGCGCGGTGTTCAGCATCATCCGCTGGGTCAATGACAATTTTGAAAGCGATTTTGCGGTGATCACCGCGATCTTGTTGATCATGGGCGTGATGGCGATCATCACCGATTTGATCGGCGTGCATACCGTGCTTGGAGCTTTCGTCGCCGGCATCCTGATCGGTGAATCGCCGATCCTCACCCGTCACATCGACGAGCAGCTGCGCGGCCTAATCTTCGCGTTCTTCATGCCGGTATTTTTCGGCACCGCCGGCTTGAGCGTCGATCTCACCATCCTCAAGGATCCAGCCCTGCTGACGCTCACCCTTGGACTGATCGCAATCGCCAGCCTCGGCAAGTTCAGCGGCGCATTTATCGGCGGCAAGCTCGCTGGCCTCACCCCACGCGAATCGCTAGCGCTCGGCACCGGCATGAATGCGCGCGGCTCGACCGAGGTGATCGTTGCGACCATCGGCCTTTCAATGGGAGCGCTCAACACGAACCTGTTCACCATGATCGTCACGATGGCGGTAATCACCACCGTGGCAATGCCGCCGACGTTGCGCTGGGCGCTGGCCCGACTGCCGATGCGCAAGGATGAAAAGCAACGGCTCGACCGCGAGGACGTGGAAGCCAAGGGCTTCGTGCCGAAACTCGAGCGGCTCCTCCTCGTCATCGACGAGAGCGCCAACGGCAAGTTTGCCACGCGCATCGCGGGGATCATTGCCGGCAGCAATGCGATGCCGACGACCGTGATGCACATCAAGACCGACAAGAAGACTGGAAAGGCAGCGGCCAACGCCGAGAAAGAAAAGGCGAAAGAAGCGGGCGAAACCGTGAAGGAAGTCGCCGAGCAGGCTGAGCTGGCAAACACGTCCGAAGAAAAGACCGATATCAAGCTCGTTGTGACCACGATGGTGGAAAAAGCGCCGAAGCAGGAGGCGGTCGCCGAGGAAGCCAAGAAGGGCTACGATCTAATGATCATCGGCATGGAAAAGACCGCCATCCGCCACGACCAATTTCACGACGACGTGGCAAGCCTTGCCGCCGGCTTCGACGGACCGATTGTCGTGGCCGATGCGCGCGAAGAGCACGTCGAAAATCCGCTGCATGGCAAGCTGAGCATCCTGGTCCCGGTCAACGGCA
>Ga0181536_10007590_pt1 | contig 10611 bp, 7 predicted proteins | sample PEATcosm2014_Bin_41_FD_121105 | JGI IMG/M metagenome (GOLD analysis project Ga0181536, IMG submission 121105) | Peatland microbial communities from MTU Mesocosm Facility, Houghton, MI, USA - PEATcosm2014_Bin17_60_metaG | ecosystem: Environmental > Terrestrial > Soil > Wetlands > Peat | place...
AACGCGATCGCTTGGCGCCGTGCCGGAGGCGTATCGCCTATCATGCGAGCATTCCTCGACGCCGCACGCGCGACGTTATCGTGGTCGACGGACTTTAACGACTCAACGCAGGCAGAACGTCGCGAAATTACGGTTGCCGTCGAGCGCGCAGCGACGCGCCTCTTCAAATCATGCCTCGCTCAGCGCCTCCTGACGATTCCGGTTCATCAGATCTTTAGCGTTGACCCGGCAAGCATGGCCGACGTCGTCGTCCGCGATCAAAGAGGCCGGTTCCATATCGTCGCGCTCACCATGGAACTCGATCGCCTTCGAGAAAGTGGCGTTGCTGCAACGCTCGCATCCGAACCATGGACGCAGATGAGGCCTTCGCTTTCGATGACCATCCATCTGTTCTCGTTGACGACCGGCAAACGCTGCGCATTTGACCGCCAGGCGGGCTCGAATCACGTCCCCCAAGCCTGCTGACTCCCCCGCGCAACTCGCGAGTGCGCCGCCGAGAGATAACGTTAACATAGTGCCCACGGAACCGGGTCGACTCCACACCCTCGAAGACATCTGAGCCGCTCGGGCCTGACGAAATAAGCCTGGACTGTATAGGATCAGGCAGAGGGTGGGCAAACAAGACTGGCTCGATCGCACACCTTAAGGAGAACGTTTTGGATCTGTTTCTAACGCCAGGTCGCGTGGCAGGTTCCGTTAAGAGCGGCGACTCGGGCGGATGGAAAATGTACATTACCGATGAGACGTGCTCGCGATGGGTGGAATATGGTGGCGGCGGGCGTCGGAAACCGCCCAATGGGCTCTTGAAACAAAGTCCGCGGGGCTGCGATACACTGGACGACCTTTGGAAGTTCGTACGCGAAATCTCCAGCGCTCATCCCGATGTTACCGAGCGGCTCGAAGAGTACCACACTCTCTACTCAATAAAGCAAATTCCGTTCACCGGCGAATTTCGCCCAGACCTTCGAAATACTCGAGCCGATAACGGCTCCTCCCCTGAAGTGGACCTTTTCGTAGGAATTCGCGACGTGAAGAGTTGCATGCGGCCTACCCGCCCTGGACAACAAGAGTTCCGAAAGGCAGTCATGGATCGCTACGGAGCTCATTGTGCCTTCTGCCGCATAGGACACGAGGCTCTGCTCGACGCGGCGCATATCGTACCGTGGAACCGCATGGGGGCAGATCACCCCGAAAACGCGCTTGTTCTTTGCAAGTTGCACCATTTCGCATTCGACGAAGGCCTTGTATATATCAATCCCTCAACGTTGCAGCTCCACTACGTTACCAGCGGCCCGCATGCTGCTGATCTCCACATCGAACGCCCAAGCATAGAGCATCTCCCCCAACTACCGTGGACGCGCGCGCTTCAGGATCTATGGGATCGCCGGATATGACCGAGAGGCCATACACCCTTATTGGCGCTGACGGGAGTCCGCACATGAGTCAGCAGAAGGGCACACTTGGCGGTCACCGCAAGCTGCGGCTGTATGGTCGTCTCGACTGCTCCTCGGCACTCAGATATGTGGCTGCAGGCACCTACGCGAAGCATCGCGTTTTCTTTGCAGACGAACCAACAGCAATCGCAGCAGGCTACCGACCGTGCGCACGATGCATGCCCCGCGAATACGCACGCTGGAATGCAGCCCGCAAACTCTAGAGGCTAGTTACGTACGGGTAACTTTCACTTCGCATTCAGGAGCAATGGAGCGTGAGAATTCCACTCGCAAAACCTGACGTCACTCGTCGTCGCGAAAAGGTAGCCAGGGTTCCCCTTTCTACCTTAGCCCTCGAAAAGGCTTGCTGCCTCGTCCTCGGCCACTGCTCCCGGCCAAAGTAACTCACGGCTTAACATACGTTTCGTCTCTAACAGGCCATGAAGGCGTTCATCGAAACTCGCGATGTCGTGTTGCGGGTGAGTCGCCTGTAAATAATAGACATGAACGGGCTTCGTTTGACCAATCCGATAGACCCGATCCGTGCATTGATCTTCGACAGCTGGGTTCCACCAACGCGACAGGTGAATCACATGGTTGGCATTCGTCAGCGTTAGCCCAACACCGGCCGCCCGAGGTGATAGGATCATTGCGCTAAAACCCCGCTGTTCTTGGAACTTCGTCACGAGCGCCTGCCTGCGAGTTGGTGGCACCTCACCATTAATAATGAGGGGGAAATCTTGCAAGCGATAACGCTCTTGAATTAGTGCTGCAAGATAGGGCTGAAAATCAAGTCTATCTAGAAAGATTAGGGCGCGTTCACCCAACTGTTCGATGTGATCCAGAATCTCAAATAGCGCACCGAAGCGGGCAGACGCGGGGACAAATGCTTCGCGGGGCAATTCGTCGGGCTTATTTGGATGAAGCGAGATTTCCCGCATACGCCCTAAAACTTCCAATATATGCCGGCGGTCTTTTGAATTACGTGCGCCTATAAGTACTTCATCATAAGCGCGTGACTGTAGATCCGGCATGATCCGTGCAACCACTGACGACGATTTTGTTGGAAGCGCATCGAGTACCTGATCCTTCATGCGCCTTAGCATGATGGCTGGCTCTGAACCCTCAGTTCCTTCTAGTTTACCCTTTAGCTCGCGGAGGCGCGTCTCATCAAACCCGGCCTCATACATTGCACTAAAGTCTTTCAACGGTGGCAATAAGTTCGGTTCGATAATGTCTAAAATGCTCCACAAATCAGCGAGTCGGTTCTCAACGGGAGTTCCCGTAAGCGCCAGCCAAAACTCGCCTCGAAGCGAACTTGCTGCAGACCACGAAAGTGAAGCAGGGTTTTTTAAGCGCTGGGCTTCGTCGAAGATGACTAGGCCAAAATGACAGGCCGCAAAGCTGAATTGATAGTCTCGGAGGGTTTCGTAACTCGTCAAGACGCATGTTGGTTTCCCGAACCGGTCTGTTGTGAGGCGCTCAAGATCCAATGCCGGGCCGCCGAGCTCGATGTCGCGACCCTTACGTGAACGCGGTACCTTGGAGCCATAAGCGTGAACTATATCCAAAAACCCCTGATCAGCGCCGACGTGACGATCGTGTTCTTTTTGCCAATTTTCTAATAGCCCCACGGGCGCGACAATCAGCATTGGGCGCTCCGGTTGCAAGCCGTCGAGCATCTGTCGCCTTAACCAAATCATGAACATCAATGCTGTGGCCGACTTCCCGAGTCCCATATCGTCTGCTAAAAGCGCGCCATTATAGCCAGAAGCCCAGCGCTGTTGAAGCCAATTAACCGCTGCCCGTTGGTGTGGCTTCAGAGATGTAAGGATTCCCGGCGTATCCAAGCTGCCATAATTTCGCTGGCGCAGCTCAACCTTGTATTCAGTCTGGTCGAGATTTCGCTTTACGAGGAGTGCAATTGGCCCATACGAGGCGGCTTTCTTACCTTCATGCGGTTGTGGTGTATCTGCAGAAGCCGCATGATCTAGTTTACTGCGAGCGTTGATGAATGCTTCATGGGTTAACTCGGTTGCCGGAACTTCGACATCATCAACGGTGATGGTCCCTCTCCCGTCGGCAAGTGCGGATTCAATGTCTACAATCGCGGGCTCAATGCTCTCTGGACTTATCTTTATCGTTTGACCAGCTACTTGCAAAATGATAGAGTCCGGAGGTAGCCAACCCTGAGAAGCCAAGATTTGCCACGGTAGCACCGGACGTTCCGGTTCTCCAAGCCCTCGTATTCGATCAGAGAACGAACGACTCTCGACAAAAAGTGTTTCGCTCGCATCGGCATCCTCGCTCTTTAGGTGTGCGTATGGGGCCTGCGCAAATGCGAGGCGCTCCTCCGGCGAGCCGTGTTGAATCTTCCGCACAATGTCGAGTGATCGCTGAAGTTCTGGTGAGGGAATTACGTGAACGTTGTCGCCGGCAAGATACGATGGCTTAGCGGCCCCTGAAAGCGCGAATGATCGCTGGAACGTCGATCGCTGACGCGAGTTTAATGGGGCGTCAAAGTCGCGTTCTTCTATAGTCGGGAACAATGCTTGTTCCATTGGAGGCGACTGACGGCGAATCAGTGGCACCGGGGACACTTGAAGGTGGCCATCAAAGTCTGGCGTGATGTCGATGGTGAAGTGCGTGGCATGCAGCACTCGGATTGACGTAAGAAAGCGATCAGCCCGGGCATGCGCTCGGTCGACGCCAATCATGTCTTGAATATCGGCCCAGGCCGCTAAGCGATCGGCCGGCAGTGATGGCGTACGGAAATTAAAGTGGTCTATTGCTTCGAGAATCTGAAAACTCGGGTAAGCAAGCCGATAGCTTTGACCGCCCGCATTTAGGATAATCCCAGACCGAAAGGCGTCTCGCATCCTGATATTGCGTAAGTCAAACCACTGCGCCTCGAGCCGCATGTCAGATCGAGAAAAATCCCCCTTGGAATCGACCTCTAAGATAAATGGGCCCGTAGGAGGCAGGTGCAATGCAGATGCGCGGTGCTGATCCAGACGACTTAAAACGTCGCTAGCAATTATAACCCCATCTGAACTGACTTCGGCGACGCCGGACTGTTCGAGTGCTTGCAATACGGCGAATGCTGGAAAATCGCGCTCCAATACCAAGTTGCGCCAATCCCTGAACGGCGCGGGGTTTCCCATAAGATCGACAAGCCTGAATAGACAGCCATCGCCGGTCGGCTCACGAGTAATTGTCGCGCGGGTTGAGTTCATTCAGATGAACCTCTCCCATAAATGGGATGGTACACGCCAGTAAGTTGATAGACGACAGAAGCAAAGCGTCGCTCCCATCCTTCCATGTGTGGGCGGTAGAATGTGGGATCCATGCAATTACTGTGCAAATCACGAAAATCATAGTTTTTCTGATATAAAGTTGGGAACCACATACTGCTCCGTTTGGGATAGAACCGACAGCGGCCATTGTGAGACCACTCGCATATTATGACATTTCGAATTCGCATGAAAACTGCGGAGTGTGTTGGCTGAGTAGCGTTCATCAGAGTGCCGTATTCGGAGTCAAATCCTCTGGCCCGATTTGTCGCGCTTGGACCGAAGGCGACCCACGCTTCAGCAATCTCGCCTTGTTCCTGATACGCAAGCCAAAATCTTCGACGCGCATCCCAATGTCGACGCTCAGCGGTTGCGCTAATTACGCTAAAGAAATCCTCAAGTGTGCTTCGAATAAGAAGCCGAAGCATAACGTTGAGTGCCTCTTCAGACACCCCGCTCCATCGTTCGCGTCGACTTCGAGGGTCTCCAAGGCGCTCTTTAAAGAACGTCACGATGGATTGGGCAAAACCGTCTGGGACGGTTCGGTCGTAAAGCGGCGAGAGTACGCTATTGGCAAATTGCGTTGCCAGATTCGGAAAACGCATTCCTGAACCGTCGCTGTTCCACTCGAACAGAACTTTTGTCTGATGAATCGCGTCGGTCGATATCGCCGGCTGTCTGAGTCCATCAGACGCCATGGTCATGGCTGCCGCAAATGCGTATTGAGCGATGGAGCTATTGGAAACGACGCCGTCAATCCCGCAGTCTTCGAACGCTACTAAGGCGTCTTCGGACGTCAGGACATGACGTGCGATCGCCGTCGGACCCGTGCTGGCATCAAAAATGTGATATCGACTATCGATCTTAAGCCATTTTTCCCCAAATACGGTTGCCTTTGCGAGAGCCAAGAACTTTAGGAAGTTTGCGACTTGAATGAAACTGTGTCTAAGAGGGTCAAAGAATCGCAGATACGCACTCAGTAGGGCTCGAATGTGACCCTTAGGCCATCCATTGGAGGAGATGAAGAGGAATAACGCGTCGAGGAAGCCAGGTTCGTCAGCAACATTTTGCTTCTCCCACATAACCCACGGCGCCAATCGCCAATCTCGTCGTGTAAGTGATTCAAAGGAGTGACTTACGGCACATGCAGCCAGCTTTTCGCGGACAACGTCAAGTCTCAATTGATCAGGGAGTCCGACTGCTGAAGTTACCGGTCGCAATGTGGGCAAAAGCAGCCCGATTGCCGTGGTTGATTGGTAAAAGCGTTCCGAAAGAAAGCCGCTTTGGCACGACCGGATAGAAAGAGCTGTTTCGCGAAGCGATCTCAAAGTGGCAGCTTCCCGGTTTCACGAGCGTGTTCAACATCTTCCACACGCGGAGTTCCAACAACAAAGCGAAGATCGATACGTCGATTTCGACGACGACCGTCTTCCGTGTTATTTGGGGCAACCGGTCTGGTCTGGCCATATGCGCTTAGACTCATGAGCGGCTGCCCGGTACCGGAATCGTTGTGAAGTCGATTGAGCAAGTTCGCATCATTCGTTAGCGCGAAAAACGCTGCCTTGGCCCTATTAGCCGATAGATCGAAGTTATTTGCGTAGATACCGGTGCTGTCCGTATGCCCCTCTACAAACATTGCGTCGAGAATGGTGCGAGATTCGGCGGGACATGTGCGTGGGCGCGAAACTCCCGACGCATAGCATGGAAGGATGGTTGATAATTCGCTCGCAAGGACTTGCAGCTTCTGCTCGGCTCCTGGGCGGAAAGAAGCGCTTCCAGAATCAAACAGTAAGCTCTCAGGGAGTCGAGCGATTCCATTGCGTGTATCGATCTCAATGATAATGCCATGTCGCTTGAGGGCTTGCTGAATCTGTGTAAGCATTTCTGCTCTCAACTCACCAGCGTTTGTCAAGTCCTTTTCTATGAGGTCTGTCCGTTGCTTCGCCTGTGCCAACGCTAACGCAAACGCCATCAGCAAAATGATAAATATAAATAGAAAGCCGACGAGCAAATCGCTCAAGGATTCAAGGTAGCTCGTATCCGCGGTGTCGCGACTGCTTCTGAATCGGAACATTGCTAACCCGCGTGGCCATTGGGTGCCGGGGGTAATCGCTGGATCGCGTCGGAAAGGTCCTCGATATTCTCGGTCAGACTTTCATTGAATTGCGCTAGACTTTTAACTGCGCTCGCCATCTGGCTATCAACTATATCAACACGTTGGCGAATTTCTTCATAGGTCGCCGTGAATCGGGTGACGATGCCATCGAACGCCTTGGAGAGCTCAGCGTCAATGCCAGCGAAGCGCTTCTCGTACGCAGATAAGGTCGTCTCTAGGCTCGCGGTTAACGAATCGCCCAGCTTCTCACCTCGAGCTGCGATGGAGGACAGCGCGTCGGTTAATCGCCCGCTCTGGTCCGTCGCGATCTTTGAGAATGATGCCAGCTTATCGTCGATATCGCGCATTAAACGTTCTGAAGAGTCAGACAATGCGCGTGCCGTCCCCGAAACTTCGCTTAGCTGATCCTGAGTCGACCTAGTGGCGGAGCGCATCCCCTCAATGGCAAGATGGATCTCCTTTGCCGAGGAGGTAAACGGTTCGGCCGCGCTTGCGAGATGATGGAAGCTTTCTTCGACTTCCATAATCGCTTCGCGAAGATGGTCAATTCGGTCGTCTACGCCCTTCATTGCGGAGGTTGAAGCCTCACGAACGCGTGATATGACTTGATCAAGGGCCACAACGCCCGTGAGTAGATCCTTGACAACGCCGTCTACAGCGTCTGAGCCTCGGGTCATTTCCGAAACGAAGCTGGCTGCTCCGGTTGCGACGGTTTCGCGGAACCTATCGGCTCCGTCATCCAACCGAGCAATAAGTCGGTCAAATTGATCTTGCGAGGATTTTGCTTGAGAAGCCAACGTCTCAACGGAGCTGTAGAGAGTGCGCGACAAGTTCGATTGAGCGTCACGCATTTCTTCAGAAAATGCACCGCTTGAGGATGATAGGGAGGTTCCAAATGAGGTAGCAGTTGCTTCGAAGCTCTGGAACATATCGCTCATTCGAGTAGTTAGATCATTGGAGACGTTGGACAGGTTCTCGGCCAGCTGCTGAATGTTCCGCTGCAAGTCCTGAGCGTCCAACTGCGTTGTACCGCGCAGCTCATTCATAAACGACTGGAGTACCGATTGAAGAGCTGACTCGTTCGGTGCCGAAAATTGGGCGCCCATCTCACGCAATGCAGACTCTAATTTATCAACAGCATTCGTAAGCATCGGCTGCAAGCGGGAGTCGAGCGCCGCGCCGAGTTGTGTTGCGAGGTCTGTATTGAACGATTTTAGTGCTACAGTTTGCTCTTTCGACTCCTCGAGTAGGGTCGCAAAACCTTCACCGAACTCCTGAAGCCAATCTGAGCCTTCGATTCCGGCGAGCATTGCACGGGTGGCTTGGTCGAGTTGTTCTTTTCGAAAATCGGGCTGGATTGTATGAAGGGCGAGTTCTTCCATGCTTAATGGCGGGAAGCTATCTTCCAATTTGGCAGTGAGTTTAACTAGTTGGGCGTCAGCGCTATGGCGTAATCGGCGCTGCATAATTCCCAAGTATATGGAAAGTAACAGAGCGACGAGTGATGATGCAAACTTTAGAGCGGCGAAGTTTAAGAGATCGCCGACTGAGCGTTTGACGGTCTCAATATCGGCAGTGTTCCCACCTTGTGCTGCGGCTAATAGCGAGAGCGTTAAGCCAAAGAACGTGAAAAAGAGGCCGATGCCGATAAGCACATTCGGCATTGCTTCGATTGATCGAATATCCGCATATTCCGACGCAATATCAATAAAATACGAACTTATCGGCCGCGTGTTAGGAGTTCGAAGGCAACCTTCGAAGAAAACCAATCCTTTCGAAGAAGCTCGGAGCGCCGTCGCGATGGGAGTAGTTGGGGCTTCCGATAACCATTCTATGACAGCGGTCTTGTTGCTAGGTGTTTCTGCATCTAACTTGCGCGAGGCACTCTGGATGTCGCGAATGAGCTGTTGTGAAATAGCTTGGGTGCGGTACGCCGACCATAGAAAGACGGCAAAAATAAATCCGCATATGGCGCCGATCGCCTGTATAGTTGAAAAGGCATGGGCGAACTCGTTCATTAGGCTACAAGAACCATTGGTGCGCCGTGCCAGCGAACGATTAGCAGCCGAACTGGCCAATTAGTATTTTCGATATTCGCGATTGCCGACGCGATTTGATTATCTTGCGAGCCCATCTTCAATTACACCCGAATGCAGCTTTTGGTAGGGCTACGCGAATCCCACGTTGTGGCCAATGCACTGAGCAGTACGCGCGTTACCGTTGGAAATAGGCCTGGTGATTAGCAGAATAGCCGCTCCTGTACCTTTTGACTGGAGTCTTTAGGAGACTCCGCGATCGGTCAGATCTGCGGAGGAGCAAGAAAGCCGTTCTGTGGTAGGAAAATGAGATAAATAATTCACAATGGTATGTTGCCGGGCCTGTTCTTCAGCGATGTTGGGCTCTTCCCTCCGGGTCGCGGATGGGACCCATTTCCAGGAAATACAGAATCACCCGCTTCGACCTACTGAATTGATCAGACCGATTTCTTCAGTGCCCGGTGGATCCGTACGACCAACGTTAAGCATTCGAGTCACGCCTCGACGGATGCTCATAATTCAGGCTGCTCGTCGATCCCGTTGCAGCATGGCCCGGCTTACGCGTAGGATGCGAGCCGTCGCCACTTCGGACTTGCCTTCCGCCAACATGCGGCGCGCTTCGGTCAGACGCGTTCCCGCGAGTGCATGAGGACGCGGCTGGGCGCAATCTAGCGCACTTGGTCTCCATCGCCGACCCGACGAGCGAACCTGACGTGTAGGTTCGTAGCCTACCGATCGTTCTTGCCCTGCGCTTTGATACTCACACGGTCTGGAACGTTCAAACCCTTGGCATGTCCCACGCATCGATCATGCACGTTGTCTGGCTTTTTTGTAATTTCGTCACTCGCAGCTTTCGCTCGGTACCTGCTGCTCAGAACCCTACAGCCTGCTGCCTAGGCGACGAGTGCAACCGTGGTCGCCGCAGCGAGCCACCGGCGCAAGCGCCGGTGTGCAACGACCGCGCTCGCGCCCGCCGCTGCACATGACCATCTCGAGAGCAACCGCTCTTAGGAAAGATTGCACGTGAACACTGAGGACTTTGATATGGCGAATTTGTTGCGCGGGTCCGTAATCGGACGTCTAACACGGGATCCGCACAGCGGGAATGATCGTGAGAGCGGGACCTACACTCTACTGTCACTCGCGGTTAATCGCAAAGTTGGCGATGTAGACGAGACGGAGTACGTGGACATCTCGGTGCGCGGAAAGCAGGCCGAAAGCTGCGCGGAGCAGCTCTCCAAGGGCGACGAGATTTACGTCGACGGCAACCTCGCGCTGCGCCAGTTCGAACGTAATGACAAGAGCATCGACAAAGTGCTTAAACTCAACGCGAACATAGTCCAGTTTCTGAAAGTCCAGAAGTGGGATCAGGACAGTGGCGGATCGCGGGAGGGCAACAGCCAGCGTCACGAGGCCCAAGACGCACCGCATGGCCGCAGCAACGGAACCGGGCGTTCCTACGGACGCTCCGGGAGCACTACCAGCGGAAGCGGCCGTCGGGCGCGGTTCTAGCACGGAGATGACGCCGGACTCTTTGCCGGTCGGGCGTCACACCGATAACACTACGAAATTTCGTCGTAGCCGTGCGCGTGCTCACCGCTCGCGCTTAGCATGAGTGGCCTGCGAGCGCCCCACGCGCGCTTCCGGCTGCTTTACCTTCTACTGCAGCTCCACGAGGAAGAGCAATGTCCGTCGTCACCTACACGCGCGAGAACATCGAACGGTTCGCCAAG
>Ga0181536_10007591_pt1 | contig 10611 bp, 9 predicted proteins | sample PEATcosm2014_Bin_41_FD_121105 | JGI IMG/M metagenome (GOLD analysis project Ga0181536, IMG submission 121105) | Peatland microbial communities from MTU Mesocosm Facility, Houghton, MI, USA - PEATcosm2014_Bin17_60_metaG | ecosystem: Environmental > Terrestrial > Soil > Wetlands > Peat | place...
AGATTGCGCAATATGACGCGAAAGCGCCGCTCCATGTCCTCGGCGGGAGACCACGGCAACTCATAGCGGCGGAAATACGGGGTCAGGCTGGTCGGCGTCAGTTGAGGAGGATTGAGTGCAGCCATTTACGTCGCCGCCCGCTCGCGTTCGACCACGGCAAACGAAACCTTGCCGTATTCTGCGTCGCTGCACGTCAGCATGATTTTCTTCAGGACACTGTAAGGCGTGCTCTTATCGCCCATGATCGTGACTTCGCGTTTGGCAATATCGGTTTTTTGCGCGCCGCCCAATGCAAGGTCGCTCTGCGCCATCAACGCCGCCTTGAGCGGCGCGAAGACCGGCCCGGGGTTCGCGACTACATCGGCGATCGATCCGACCAATTTCCCGTCGACGAACACCGAGTCCTTGGTCACCATCACCACGACCGCCGCGCTCGGCTTGCGGTCGGACAGCGACTGCGGAATCGAAATGCTTTTTGTGTTTGGGAGAATGTCCACTTCCGCCGTATGCGCAAGCAAGAACACCACGAGGATGGTCATCATGTCGATGAACGGCACCAACGCGTAATGACTCGCGCCCCGGTGGCGTTTACGTCGTTTGAGGTGGTACGAACTCATGTGGGCGCATCCGCGATAGCGATGTCCGGAAACAATTCCGCTTTGGAGAACGGCGCAACCGGCAGTTGATAGACACGCACCGTATCCATGACCTGCACCAACGTGTCATAGGAGGTCGCGGGACTGGGCAATATCGTGGCGTCAGTCATTTCCGGAAATTGCGATTTGACCCGGCGTATGAATTCGGACAATCCGGCCAGGTCGAGACCCGTCGCCGTGTTGGGAAGCGTCTTGAGCGGGCCCGAATTTCGGTCGTTCACGATGATGTCGTCGGGACGAATGATGACCTCGAGCTTAAGGCCCTTCGGCAAGTCCAGCGGCGCTGCCGTGCTGCTGGCCGGCAGATTCAACTGCAGGATATTCGTCTTGGAAAACACCGCGGTGAATATCAAGAAAAACACCAGAATTACCATCATGTCGATCATCGGCACGATGTTCAAATCGTCGCGCCCCTGATGGTAGCGGGCGTGATTACGTCGGACGAGGCGCGCGGACTTGGACTTCATGTCCTCACCGTCTCTAGATGGTGCTGCGGGCGGCGGCCGGCGCTCTGGCTGGGGCGGTCGCTGCCTGCGGCGCCACAGCGGGTTCGTGCTGCCGTTCGGTGATCGAATTCAAGAACTTCACCGATGCGATTTCCAGGCTGTCGATCAGCGAAGTGGTCTTGGATTCGAGAAACATGTGCGCCAACAACAGCGTGATTGCGACGCCCAAGCCTGAAGCCGTATTGTTCATGGCCACAGAGATGGCTGCCGCCAGCAAGCTCGCCTTCTCCGCCGGATTCGCTGTGGCGACCGCGCTGAAGGCGCCGATCAGACCGGTGATGGTTCCGAGCAATCCGATGAGCAGGCCGATATTCGCGAGCGACGAAAGATAATGCGTGCGCTTCTCGATACGCGGAATGACTTCGAGGAGGCTCTCGTCCATGGCCTTTTCGATGTCGTCGCGACGACGGGCGCTCGCCACGCGGGCGACTCCATAGTTCAAGATGGTCGCGATCGAGGCTTTCGAGTTTTGCGTGAGAGCGACGACTTGTTTGAAGTTGCCGGCGCTCAACGCGGGGACGAGGTCATCCCACAAACGGCGGTTGCGAATGGTTTCGCGCGTCAGATAAACGTACCGCTCGATGGCGATCGATACGCCGACGACGAAGATCAGGGCCAGTGGGTAGAGGAAAAGCCCACCGTCCTTGAAAAAATTGATGACCGAATTGAAGAAATTCATCTGCGCGCTCCTAAAAATACTCGTCCGTCTTTAACATAGAATTCAAGCATATTCCGTCAAAAAATCGGCGGACTTACTTCTCACCCTGCGCCGCTGCATTCGACGCACCATTTTGCGGCGCGTCCGCTTTCACAGCATCGTAATACGCCACCTCGCGCTTGAACTCGTCGCGATCGATGGGTGCCAGCGCCTCGTCCAATAGGCTATTCATGGGTTTCCCCGATAGATCCCCGATATCCGGCCTCTTCCAAGGCACGATGTACATCACCTTGGGTTGTTCCCGGTCGCCGGTTACCGTAGCAGTGCTCAAATCGACGCGGTCCGCAGTTCCCGGCGCCTTTTGGCCGGCCGCGTGGGGCGCGCGGCTTGCCGCCGCCGTCCCCGGCGGTGTCGCCGGTGTGCCGGCCGGGGCAGGGGCGCCCCGCGCTGCGGCGCTCGCACCGGGCGACGTATTGGCTCGCGGTTCACCGGCATCGATTTGCGCGGTGGACTTTGTCGCGCCGCCAATCGAACCGCTGGGCGTAGGCGTAGCGGGTGCCGAGGGGGGTGATGCCGCAGCAGGCGCCGTGTCCTGCGCGGCGGCTGCCCCACCCGCCAAGCCAGCCGCTGCGGACCAGACCAAAAGCCAACTCAGGGGCTTTACGCCGAAGTTCATGAAGGTTCCTTCTTCGCAGCCGGAGCCAAGGCACCGACGCGTTTACGCAATTCCACCACCCAACCGGCGACCTGCTTGCTTTCACCGGCAATTTGAATGTAGTGCTCGAACTGCTCGAGCGCTTTTTGCGGCTCGGCGAGATACAAATCGTATAAAACGCCTAGATTCAGATACGCAGGCGCGTAATTTGGTTCAGTGGCTATCGTACGCTGGTAAGCCGCTTCGGCCTCTGTAAATTTCCCAAGTTTGCGCTCAACGATGCCGAGTTCGTTCCCGGCCACGGCACTCGCCGGATTGCGCTCGAGCGCTGCTTTGAAAGCCGCCTCGGCCTCGGGCAACCGGGAGCTTTGCAAATACAGCAATCCCAAATTCATTTGCGGCCCGGCGAATTCCGGATAGGCCACGGTCAACCCCTTGAATTCCAATTCCGCATCGCTGCTTCGACCGGCCCTCGCCAATTTCAACGCGTCGGCATATTGTCGCGCTGCCTCCGTCGGTACCGGCGCCGCGCTGGGCGCGGCTGCCGCAGCATTCGCGGGCGCGGCGGCATTCGCGGCTGCCGCAGCACTCGCAGGCGCGGCAGCGGCAGCCAGCGGCGAAATTTCGCGCGCCGCCGGCGAATGTTCCGCGCGCGGCTCACTTTGGCAAGCCGCCACGAGAACGAGCACGCTCAAATTAACGAATCGATTCGACCAGCGGCTCACCGAGTTCCACCTTGCCGTAACGGCCTGGGTTAAGTTGTGCCAGCGCCGCAAAGCTCTTTTGCACCCACTCATCGTAGGTGCCGTCCTTGGTTCGCGCCGTATTCACTTCATGCAATTTTATTGCCTTTTCCTCGAAGGGAAAGGCCTGTTCCTCCAGCAGTACGTTGTATTGTTCCAACTCGTCCTTCGAGAGATTCTTCGGGCGCTCCGAACTCATCAGGTCCTTGCCCAGTTGTCGATAGAGTTCAGCGCTTTCGAAAGTCGCAGCCGTGGTCACGTCGGAAACCTGGTAATCGGCGGCCTGGGTGTAGGCCTTGAGCGCCGTCTCCATCGCCTTGCGCTTTTCCGCCAAGGATTTCTTGAGGGGCGCGACGAGCTTGATGCGCACGAATTCGTCGCGCGCGGGCGCCGCGAGCGTCAGAGTCGCTTTTGCCGCCAATGCCCGGCTACGATCCGTGCGTGCAGCGCCTGCGGATCGGTCGGCGGCGATGATCTCCTTGAGCCAGTAATCGCGGCCGCCCAAATCGCCTGACCTCGCAGCGATGGCGCTCAACTTGTTGCGCGCTTCCATGGCCGGATTCAAAGGCTGCGGGAAGCGCTTCACGAAGGCCTCCAACATGACCTTCGACTTCGCCGTATTGCCGGCTTTGTCATACAGCTCCGCTGCCCGCAGCGTGGCTTCGCGCTGGACATCGGGTGCCTCGCCCGGCGCCGCCGCGATTTGTTCGAATTCCTGCGCTGCAGGACCGGGATGATTGGATTCCGAATAGGCCACCGCGAGTTTGCGAGTCACGTCCGGCTGCAACGGACTCTGCGGAAAGTTGCGGCGGAAACCCTCCAGCACGACGATGGCTCGGTCCCACTGCTTCCCGGTGATCAGCAAGGCTCCGGCATCGAAGTCGGCGTTGGCTCGCACCTTCGACGTGGGCGCTTCTTTCGCTACCCGTAGAAAGTCATCGACCGCGCCCGCGCTGTCGCCGGCTTTACCTTTCTGCTCGCCTTGCTTGTATATCGCTGCCGCCAGACGCTCGACGATGACGGGACGCTCGGGATCATTGACCGGCATGAGTGCCAGTGCGCTGTTGTAGCCGGTTTCGGCCTTGGCGAACTCGCCCTGCTCGAATTCGGAATTCGCGATCACCGTCCAGGCGATTCGCTGCTTGGGCGCATCGACCGGCGGCTGGCGCGCCAACAGCGCCTGTGCCGCGGTTACGGCGCGCGGATAATCCTTGGCAGCATACAAATCGGCGGCCGCGCGCGTGAGAACCTGTGGGGTCTCCGGATGGAGCGGAAAGGCTCCCGCAAATTTCAGTGAACTGTCGACGCCGCGTGCATGCATTTTCGCTTTCGCATCCCCGGACAAAGACTCTTCTTGCTTGCCGTACGCGACGATCGCCGCATAGCCGGCCGCGCCCGCCTTCTCATGGGCGCCGTAGCCGTACGCCGTGTGTTCGTATTCCTCGCCGGCTTCGAGGTATTGCTTGCTCTCAAACAGCGTTTCGGCAAGCAGAAAATTCGTCGCGGGGCATTCGGGATCGTCCGGAAAAGAGCTGATGAAGCTGCGATACCATTTCGCCGCTTCTTGATAGTCGGGCAAGTTCTTGGTCCGCTGCGCCTGCGCATGATAGTACTGCGCAACGTCCTTCAGATTCGTTTTCAGCTCAGCCACCACCACCGGTTCGCTCTGCGGCGTTCGCTTCTGCCAGAACGGGGTCCCGAAGCTGTAAGCCTCGACGAACTCCTTCTTGCCCTGCAATACGAGCTGCGAAAAACCGCCCTTCGAATAGGCGCCGATCGCCTGCATCTGCAACTGCGGCGCCTTTTCATTGTTACTGTCCTGTGACACGAACGCGCGATACACATCGGCGGCATCGGTATACCGCTCTTTCTCGATGTACAGGTCTCCCAGTCGTGCATAGAGGAGATAGGTATACGGCCGAGGTTTGCGGTGCTTCACGAAGTCGTCGATGGTCTTCGAGCCGTCCAAATAGGAAAACGTGATGGACATGACCCGGAACGTATCCTCGACCAGTTCGCGATTCGGGCGGCTCAGAGTCTCGATCTCGACCAACTCGGATGGACCGCGCTTGGACACCAGCACCGAATCGAGGACTCCCGCGAACGATTCCAAGCTGCGTTCGTTTTCGCCCTGCTTGAACAGGGACCAACCATGCTTGTACAGGCTCTGATTGTAGTATGCCGACGTCGGACCGATCTTGACCACGGCCTCATAGGCCGCTTGCGCGGCCGGATAGGATTTGGACGAGAACAGCAGCTCGCCGCGCCGAAACTGCACTTCATCGATGTAATGGCTGCTGGGATAGCTCACGACGAGTTGATCCAGCGACGCCAGCGCCTTGTCCGGCTGCGCGTTGAGTTCATACGCCCGCGCCAATTGATAGAGCACCGCGTCGTTGCGCTCGTACTTCGGATAGGCCTTGAGCAATGCGGAATACAGATGGATGGCTTCGGTGGCGCGGAGACCCTCGTTCGTCACCAGTTCGCGTTCGATGCGCTCGGACTCGGAACTTTCCAAGTTCAAATCGCCCAACCGGCGCAAAGCCTCGGCGCGCAGTGCCGCATCACCGGCGTTCAAATCGAGAAAGCGGCGATAGCTATCCATCGTCTTGTTGGTGTCGATGCCCTGCGGGGGATTGGAATTGACATCGACCTGCTGGCCCTCGAGGTCCTTGATGGTCGGAGGATTCTTCGAGTCGGCCATCACCTGTGCCGAAGTCAAACTCAGGGCGCCCACGGCCGCACCGCAAACAGCGAGCACTGCGGCGAGCGAGCGCCTCATGGATGCGCCTTCGGCTTCGCCTGCGTGGCCTTGTCATAGATGGCCGCGAGCTCGTAGCGGGCTTGTATCTGATAAACCTCGATACGCCGTTTCTGCGCTTCGAGTTCGCGGATGGCGAGCGCTTGCAGGAAGCGATTTTGCCGTTCGGACAGCGCCGCCAGGCGCTGCTGCAATTGGTCCATGCGTTGCCGCACGGCGGTGACTCGCGATGCGAACCCGCCCGTATTGCTCGGCATGTCCTGCCGGGCTTGCTTGACCAACACAGCCCGCTTCTGCGTCTCGACCAGGGATGCCTCGAGTTCCTTGACCGAACGGCGCTCATTCCACAATCTAGCCTTGAAACTCTCCGACAGTCGCCAGTACATGACGCCCTTCAGTAAGCGCAATCGGTCTCGCATCTCCGCCAGGTCGGGATCATCCGGATGCATTGCCAAATAGTCTTCGATGTGTTTGAGACGCGCCCAGTTCTGTTGCTCTTCGACCGTTCCCAGCGCAGCCACATCGTTGGACTGTTCGATTTCATTGATCCGGGATTCGAAATCCACGCGCTTTTTGATGAGGGCATCGAGATCCGTCGCCGCAATGACGGCGTCGGCTTTGGGCACGCGCTCATTGTAGGCCTGCTGCCGCGTATCCAACATGTCATCGAAAGCGGACAGATCATTTCGCCAAGAGTCGAGGTTGCGGCTCATGAAGTTCAGCTCACGATAATTCTTCAAGCCCTCCTGGAACTCGTTGCTGGCGATGAGTTGATACAAGTACCGCGACTCCGGCGCGTCCGGCAAAGTCTTCAGCTGCCAATACCACGTGAGCGTGGCCTTCTTGTCATCATTCAGCAATCGATCGAGCAAATTGCCGCTGCGAATTTGCGCGATCGAGTCGTCGATGCGCTTCATTTCCGCATCGAAGGAATCGATGGCCGAGTTGTAGAATTCGGCGGCCTGTCCGCTCGCGCCCAACTGATTGTAGGCGTAGGGCACGGTCAGATAGGACTCTAGGACGGCTGAATCGAGCAGATTGCGCTTGCGCAGCGCCAACCACGGGACCAACGCTCGCTTGAATTCTCCGAGCGCCGAATCGGCCCAACCCACGCCCAGCAGCGCCTTGCTCGAATAAGGCCCCTCCAAGCGCACCCTCTCCAAGATCGGCCGCGCGTCCGCCGCACGCTGGGCCTGCAGCAGCGCGAACCCCAAGGCCAGATTGGCCTTATCTTTCAGAGCCAGCAGCTCCTCATTCGAGGTGTCCATGCGGCCGACCTGGTCGAGATGTGGGATCGCATCGGGTAGGCGGCCCTTACGCACCAGGGCGACACCTAAGTTGAATTGTGCATAAGCCGTCCAATCCGGCGGCCCGTGCCACGCGCTCAGGGCGGCAATGGCGTCATCGTAGCGGTTCTCACGCAGCATGAGCTGCGCCAGCAGCATATAGCGTTCCGCGCTGATGCGCGGCTGGATCTTGTCCGACACCTGCCGCAGCGCATGCTCGGATTCCTGCAGATAACCGCGCTGATACCAAACCTTGCCCAGATAGAACCATGCCTTGTTGCGCACCGCCTCCGTGGCGTTGGCATTCAAGAGTTTCTCGAAAATATTGCCCGCTTCGACATGCTCGCCCAAGGAGAGGTACAGGCCCCCGAGCAGCAGTTCCGCTTCGCCCTGGGTATTCGGCAGACGATCCAACTGCTGCGCGGCCAGCAAGCGCGTGATCGAATCGAAGAAATCGTCCTGAAAAAAATAGAACAGCACGTCGCCGTAGCGCAGATCTTTGACGTCGTGTGGCGGCAAGCCATCGGGGTCCGGCTTGACGTTCTTACCGATGGATGGGGCGAACGGCAACGCCAGCAGCAACCCGCTGAGCACTAGCGGCCGGAGCCTATGGATCGCGCGCTGCACTGTTACACCAATCGTCATTCCCAGTCTTTGATCTTGAACTCTGGCTGGTGCTTCGTTACGCGATCCGTGATCTTGAGCTCCAAGTACTTGGCGCCCACTCCCTTGTCGAAGGTGATGGTGGCGCCTCGCTTGTAGTCACGCTCGACGGGTCCCTTCCCGGTGAAGAACGCCACCAGTTCATGCTTACCGACTTTGAGATTGCCGAGATAGAGCTCCTGGACGCCTCCCTTCAACAAGGCTTCGGCCTCGCGCGCCGTATACAGATAGTTCTTGACTTCCTTGTTGTCGATCTTGAGGGTCACCGAATCCAAGGCGAAAAACGCGCCCACATCCATCGAGACGTAGACCGCCACCTGGGTGTTCGCCGGAAACAGAAGCTCTTCTTGGAGCACGAACAGATCCTTGTTCAGATCGATCACGTCCTTCTTCATTCCCTGCACTTCTTGATCCAAGGTCTTGAACTCGGCAGGCGCCTGATCCCCCGCGGGCGCTGCGGCAGCCGGGGCTGCCTCAAGTTGCGTTGCCGCCACAGCAGCGGCCGGCGGCGGCGGCGCGGCGTCCGCAGCGGCAGCCGGACTACCCGCGCTGAGCGCCCATGCGAAGGCTAAAACACCCCCGCGCAACATGATCGAAACTATTCGATGCTTGGAATTCATAACAGGCCTATCGTTATTCGCGCAGCAATTCGCGTATCTGGTCCAGGTAAGTACGATCATCGCCGCGCTTGAATCCGGCGTTCACGTATCGCACGACGCCCGAGCGGTCGACTAATATCGTCATCGGCATTTTCTCAATCAAATAATCACGACCGATATCCGACATCGTGTCGAACAAAATCGGAAACCCGAGTTTCATTGCATCGGCGAACTCGCGCGCGCGCCGCGCATCCTCATCGACGGACACGCCGAGAACGACGAGTCCCGCCCGGTTGTAGGTGGTATTGATGCGATCGAGCGCCGGCAGTTCCTGCCGCGAGTCGCCCGCCCAGCGCGCCCAGAAATTTACCAGCACGACCTGACCGCGAAACTCCGAGAGCCGCAGGTTCCTACCGTCCATGCTCTTCAATACGAAGTCCGGCGCCGGCTTACCCACCAGCGTCGGATTGGCTGAGAGCGCTGCCCCCGCCAACAACGCGCTCAAGGCAAAGCCGCAGACACGGTGAATTCTGCTCACGCGGTGTACCTCACCGCATGAGCTTTGAGCTGACCATTTCGAAGCTCGCGCCACTGCGCAGCAAACCATCCATCACTCTGGTAACCCCGCTGTCCTAGGAACATCCCGTAGACCGGAAGCTTTGCGCCCAGACCTTATGCAAAATCGCACAATGCGAGCCGCAGTGTCAACGCGCGCCGCCTCAGCATTGCTAGATTTCTGTATGACTTGGCGCACATTCATGGATATTGATCAATACGTTGGATGCCCTCGACCACCGAATGAACGCAGTCCGCGCGCCGCCCGATCGGCACGGCGGCACACCGCGTCCGAGACTTCGCCGGACGTTTGCATACGACTCGGCGTCAATTCGTCAGCCCGGAACTACTCCGTTGACGAGACCGGCGAGCGGCTGGAAAGCGATCAGCGGCTCCAGCGCGGAACCCGTGCCGAGCGTGTTGTTCAGGTTGGGCGGCGGGAACAAGGTCGGGAACGCCGATACGGCATTGGCACTGTGCAGCGCCATATAATTGAGAATCACCATTTGCGCCAAGTTGAACACATTGTTGCCGCCGGGATTACTGGTGATGTTGACGGAGCCATCCGGGTTGAAACTTCCGAGCTGTAAGCTCATTTCGGGATTGCTCTGCGCCGCCACCGCTTTGCCCGCGGGGTTGTAAACCAGGAAATAGGTTGCCGCGACACTGCCGTTATCGGCGGTCCACACGCCCTTGCCGCGCCCCCCCACGGAGTTATCGATCATACCGCTGCTCGCCAGCGAGCCGTCGCTGAACACATAGATCATTACCGGTTTGCCCACGCGCGCGGCATATTCCAAGACGGCGCCGATACAGTTGCCCAAATTGAAGTCGCGCGTTTCGCCCGTGGCGCGATCGCCGGTGTGGTAATCGAAACCGTCCATTTCGATGGTGCCGGCCGCGGCATTGCCGTCGATCACCAATTTCATCACCGCGGCGGTTTTTTGGAAGTCCGAATTGGCCCGATATTCCGTCGTGTTGAAGATGCCGCTGGGTCCGACGATGTTGGGATCTACGTCCGGATTCACGGCGGATGGGCTGTTGTATTTGTCCACGATGTAGGCGGACTTCGTGTAGCCGCACGCTTCAATCCCGGTGGGACCGAGCGCGGCGGCATTCATCGTCGGATCCGTATACGCGTGGACTTGGCTGTACTTGGCATCACTGATGCGTTTCATCGATTCCAGGACGTTGGTCACGTCGGCTGGATTGGGCAACAAAGTCCCCAGCTGTCCCGTGCTCACCAAACCTTGCGTATCGGCGGAACTCGAAATCTTGGTGGGCTGCGCCGCGGCAATCACCATGGTCGGCGGCGCCATCGAATTGCCGCCCGACACCGAGCTTTCCGAGCCGATCAGATTGAGCAGGCCCCCGCGAGCGCCGTACTGATAGATGCCGTAGATCGGATTATGCGTGTTCACGTCGGTGTCATTCAACGACGACGCAGGGATGATCGACCCGTTGGTGCCCGCCATCGCCTTGGCGCTCGCCCGCACTTTCATGCCGCGCAAGTGCGCGCTGTCCGAGTG
>Ga0181536_10007592_pt1 | contig 10610 bp, 12 predicted proteins | sample PEATcosm2014_Bin_41_FD_121105 | JGI IMG/M metagenome (GOLD analysis project Ga0181536, IMG submission 121105) | Peatland microbial communities from MTU Mesocosm Facility, Houghton, MI, USA - PEATcosm2014_Bin17_60_metaG | ecosystem: Environmental > Terrestrial > Soil > Wetlands > Peat | place...
CCGGCCACCCTGAACAACAGCAGCCAGCATCCCAAGGTCAGCCGCAATGCTGGTTAAGGCCGCGGGTCCGCCATGCGCGGTGTTCTTGAGCGCGTCAGCGAGCTGTTGGACCTGAATCGCATACTGCAACAGCTGCTTGGCATACTCCAGATCGTGCATGAGCTTAATGCTGATCTGAGTCGGCTCCGTTGCGCAGTTCGCGCAAACAAATACACCGCCGGCAACTTGGGCGCTTGCTGGATGTACCAGAAGCGAGCCCGCCATCATCGATAAAAGTAACTTGCGCATAAATTCTCCCTTTCGTGCTCAAACATCCCGGAAGCTCGCGTTTCCCCGTGACTGGAGTGCCGCCTCGAACTCCCTTTCCAGCCCTCCAGCCGGGTAGCCTTCGAGATACCGGGCCCATTCCGGCAGGCCTCTCAGACGTAGCCATTCCTCGCGCCACGTCCTTGGATGCGCGAGCATCACCTTGCCGGCGAGTGCTCGCTCTTCGTTTCCGTTAACTCCGGCGAAGGCCAGCGCTGCCGGTCCCAGGCCAAGATCGATCAACCGCCGCCCGAGCTGCGATACAACGTAGTACTGCATCTTGGGAGTGGCGTACCGCAGTAGATCCAGTTCGCGATCGACGGGGGCATCTGATGTTCCCACCTTCAGTCCCAGCCGCCCGTATACATCGCGGGAGTTGCGCGCTTCTGCATTCGGCAGAAAGATCTTCGTCGGGCAATTATCCAGAATCACCGGTGCGATCTTCGAATCGGCAAAGTCCGCCAGTTGTTGCGTCGCCATGACAACTACCGCATTGTTGCGGCGCATCGTCCTCAACCAATCGCCAATCCGGCGCTCGAATAGCTCGTGCGCAAGATACGCCCAGGCCTCATCCAACACGATGAGCGTCGGAGACCCGTCCAGACGTTGCTCGATCCGGCGGAACAGGTAAAGCAGCACTGGCAACACGGCCTTGTCGTCGAGCTGCAGAAGGTGCTCGGTCTCAAACGCAAGCATCCGTCCATTCCCCAGACAATCGTGCTCTGCATCGAGCAGGAAACCCATGGCCCCACTCAACGTGAAGTGTTCGAGAGCCGCCCGGACCTCTTCATCCTGAACCGACGCACTGAACTCGGTCATCGTCCTGGCTGGGGAAGCTTGAAGCCGCCGCATCGCGTCGGTAATCGCGTTCCTGTGTTTTGGACCTGCGTGCAAGCCATTCAACTCGCACAGCGATTCGATCCAGCCCACGGCCCAGGCAAGGGCGGAATCGCTGTCGATTTCGCGCAATGGGCAGAACGCCAGATCCGACTTCGCACCCGCCAGGTCGTAAAACTCTCCGCCTACGGCGTGAGTCAGCACCCACGAGCTGTAGCCTTTGTCGAAGAAGAAGACCTGGGCATTCGGATACCGGAACCACTGCGCCGCGACGAGGCCGAGCAACGTCGACTTACCGGAACTGGACGGGCCGACCACGATGGTGTGTCCTAGATCTGAAACGTGTAAGTTGAAGCGGAATGGCGTGGCACCCGTTGTCGCGGCATAAAGCAGTGGCGGACTGTTCTTTGGCATCAAGGCAGACGGGTTCTCGCGCAGGCCCGCCCACACGGAGGTAATCGGCAGCATATCGGCAAGGTTCAAGGTGTGCAGAGGGACACGCCGCACGTTCGAGTAGCCGTCTCCCGGCAGGCTTCCGCGCCAGGCTTCGATGGCATTAACATCCTCCAGGCGGCAACTGAACCCGATGTTCTGAATCGTCTTCATGATCAGACGTGCGGCTTCGTGCAGCTTGTCCCGATCCTCATCCAGACAGATCACGTTCGAGGAATACAATGCAAACTGCATGTCGCCGGACTGTGCGATCCCCATGGCCTGTTGTGCATCGGCCTCCATGGTGGCGGCGTGCAGGTTGACGGGACCGTTCTGAGTCCGCATGAGTTGATCCCACCAACCGAGCTTCATTCCGCGCCAGGTTCTGCGTAGGGTTTCAAACAGGCCCGCCGCCTCTTCCGGGTCCATCAGGATCGCCCGCGTATTCCATCGGTATTCGAGCGGCAAGGAATCCAAAGCGCTCAGAATCCCTGGACAGCTTGTCCTCGGGAAGCCATCGATCGCAATGACGGCGACACGCTTCCTGCCGATGCGAGGCTCGATCCCGCCACAGAAGTCCGCACATGCCAAAACGTCGTTCAAGAAGACGGGGATCTCCGGGAGAGCAAACGGATGATCCACGCCACTTATCGAGCGGCGCAGATACCGCAACAACTGATCGTGCTGATGCTCGCGCCCGAAATCATCCACGAAGCTCACGCGTTTCAGCCTCTGGATCGTAAACAGGTGCCCGAAAACGTTCTCGAACGATTCAACTTTGCTCTTGAAGCGATCGAGCGTCTGAGCCGCAGCGCGGGAACTCGTGAACGGCGGCGCTCCCTCAAACATCCAGCCTTTGATGCGCTCTTCCTTTTCCTGCGGGGGAAGATACGTGAGCGTAAGGAAATACTCCGATTCGAAGTGCGCACCCTCGCAAATGAACTTCTGCCGCTGCTCCTCATCGATAAGCCGGGTGATCGGATCTGGGAATGGTCCTTCCTCCGGGTAGCCCGGAGCGCAAGATCTGATGGCATCGCAACTCAGCATCCAGCGGCCACCGAGACGCAATGCGCTATTGAGCCGGTGGCTCAGTGCATCCATTTCCGCGGGAGCGGCTGCTATCGTGTCCGGCCCCCGGTATGACCAGCCGGCCGTCAGCGAGCCGTCGTACTGAAGCACGATGCCGTCTTCGATCAACGCAAAGGGCAGAAGCAGATCTGCCAGGCCCTGCGGTTTCCGGCGATGTTCATTACGTAGCATTTGCCTTATCTCCAACCTTTCGGAACTCCGGCCAGCTGAGAGAGAACACCGCTTTTGGCGGGATACCATTCGCGATATCTCAGGTGACGGATATAAACCTGCCGGAGCAGTGGATCGGCTTTGCCCATCCGGCGCAACACGGCCACTACTCCGAACCAAAGTGCCGCAGACACTGCGAATCCCCAGACCGTCAACAGGCTGAAAGCCAGGCAAAACGCCGCGAACAGCGCGGTCAGAATCAACACCCGATCACAGCCGCGGATCTGGGCGGGGCGATGCGCCGACTGGTGGATCGGGACGACCCGTGGAGTGTCTGCGGTCATTGCTTCCTCTCCTCCCCTCTTAAACGACTGCAGCGCCGATACCGAGCGCCGTCAGTACGCCCGGAGCGAAGCCAGCCATCATGGCGCCAACTCCGGTGATGAGCGCTTTCTGGCCAAAGCCGGTCAGCTCGTGATGAATCACTACCGAGCTCGCGCCCATCACTACGCCGATGACACCGATGGTCCAGGCCACCGGACCGGCCAGATCGAGCGCCATCGATTTCAGACCTGCGTCCCATGGCATGGTGGCGACACCGGCATGGGCCTTCAGGCTGCACACCAGACCGATCATCACGAGCGTTGCGAGTCTGCTGATTACCAGTGCTTTGTTTTTCGAACGAACCGTTTTCATGACTTTTTTCCTTTCCTCCTTCTACGTTGTGGTTTCAGACTGGCTCGACCGTATACTTCCCGTTGGAGTATCCGGACACGAGCAAAACCTCTCTGACCTTTCGGCCCGCGGCAGTGCCGGGCTCCTCGTCGATGAACACCACCAGGTCGACAGCTTCCGCAATCAGCGCGCAACGGAACTCATGCGGCATGCTCTGCCCCTCGTCCGATTGCGTTAAGAGGCTTTCCAATCTGGACAGCGCGCTCAGCGCATCGTTGGCATGAATGGTCGCAATGCCGCCAGGATGGCCAGTATTCCAAGCCTTCAAGACCGCATGAGCTTCGGCGCCCCGGACTTCCCCAACGACAATACGCGTCGGTTTCAGGCGCATACATGCACGCAGGCAGTCGATCATGGTTACGTCACCTGCGGTGTGCAGATCGACGTAGTTCGACACAGAGCACTGCAGCTCCGTCGTATCCTCAATGACCAGCACGCGATCACGGGGCGTAAGTTGAGTCAGTTCTCGCAGGATGCCGTTTGTGAGTGTCGTCTTTCCGCTCCCAGCGGACCCGGCGATGAGGATGTTCTTTCTCGCGCCAACGGCGGCGCGGATAATCTCCGCATGCCTTAAGCCGCGCACGGAAGCGGCAAAGTCATTTCCGCCACGATGCCTATTGAGCGGATCATCTTTCCCAGTAACAATGCCCCCAGCCTCGTACTCGTCCAGACTGAAGATCTTCCGAGGCCGAAGCCGAATAGCGAAAGCTGGCTGTCGGACAACGGGGGCCGTAATGCCCTCAAAACGGCTGCCATCGATAGGAAGCTCGGTTTCGAGGATAGGGTGCTCATGATTCAGAACAGTGTCACGCCAGGCCGCTATCGTTCCCAGCGCGCTCGCGGCTCGTGCTGGCGCCATACTGCCGAACCGGACGAACCCCTCACCCATCCGCTTGACCCAGAGGGACGAGTCCGGATTGAGAACGATATCCTCGGTGCGGTCATCCCCGAGGAGCGTGAGTACCGGCTCGCCAAGCTCTCGCCTGAGCTTCACATCGAGCCGATTGTTACGCTCATGCTGCTCCAAGCGGACAGATGGATATTCAATCGGTGATCCGTTTTCACCGTTCTGCCGAAGTTGAAAGCGGTTACTGCTCACGGCGATGCCCGAATCAATGGCCATGGACTTGCCGTCCTCAATTCGAATTCTCTCCGCTAGTTCCTGCATTACGATCCTCATTTCGGCATTGACAGCATCGCCGCCTTTGCTGTAGCATCCCAACCAGTGGCCCTCGGATGCTCCGAAAATTTCTCCCCTCACTTACAAAGGCATGGGAGAGGGTGTTTTCTGACATCGTTGTGAAATTTTTTTTTGAACGGTGATTCTTGGGACTTATTACCATTCCGGAGAACGTTGACATCCTGCCCGCGGGGCTGGCACCAATATGCGTTGAGGATCACGACTCTGCTGGCAGGCCTATAAACCTCCAGTGGATTGACCGCGGCGTGAGACCAATACACAGGGATCTGTGTCACGTCGTAACCGCTGTAATTGGCGACGTGTGGGCCGTGAGCGAGATTGTTAACCGGGCGGTTCACGGTCTCTCCCGCAAATATGGCGATAAGCTTGGGACAGAGCCACAAGTCCGCGTGTACGCCCGGACGCAGTGGGAGGCCAAGGATGACGCAGCCGGAGGCCGCCGGCTTAGACAACGCCTCGACCAGTCTCTTGACGAGCTTGACGCCGAACTTCAGAACGCTCTTCTGATTGATTCCACGGATTCAGCTCAATCTCGTGATGCTCGCTTGGATATTGACGCTCTGGCCTCAACTGACGAACTCCGGCTCATCATCGGCCTCCACCTGGACGGCTGGACCTGGCAGGAGATCGGTGAGCAGCTTCATCGGAAGACCAATACCGTCGAGCAAAAATTCCTGCGCTGGACGCGGCGCGTACGCCGCATGGGTTCAACCGCGCGTCGTCGAACCCGTAACAAATACTGAGGCTTTGTGTCGGAAACCCCAGCAGAAAAGTCCCGGCGGATACAAGGCGTGCTCCAGGAGGCCGTATTGCGGAACTATCCCAACCCAGAGCGAGTTGGCTGTCCCGGACAATCGGCACTTGAGGAGTTGGCGAGGATGCCAGATCGAATACAAGCTCTCACGACCCCGCAGTGGGAACATGTAACGCACTGTTCCCCATGCTATGCGGAGTATTTGGAAATTGTGAAGCCCCTCAGACGTTAGCGGCATCGGTACATGCCAGCGTAGAAAGCAAAGCCCATTAGCACCATGGCTGAGAATAGACTTACTGCGATCCAGAGAAGCATAGCGGGCCGTTTATGCGCCTGGTCAACTTTGTAGACTAGATGCGCTGCCTTCATGCCGGCGGCTTCGATATCCTTTTGCATTTCCGCACGGATCTGGGCCGCGGCTTTTCTTACGTCCTCCGCGAGCAGATGGCCGGCTCGCCTTTCGGTCTGGTCCATGCCTTCCTTGAAGCCGACGAGCCTGGTAGTGATTTCATCTGACACACGCCGTGAAAACTGTTCAAGAACCAGCTCGCTAATGGTCACGAATGCAAAAATGGGGTCATCGGGCTCAACCCGGATACCGTTTGTCGCGCGCACTGCCGCGATCAGTTGTTTCACGTCGTACATACCAATCAGATCCCCAATAGGTCCAACTGGTCGAACAAGTCGCGCTGCACCGCCCTGAGTCGCTGCTTGGTCATAAGCGAGAAGCTTCCGTCTCGAATAGCCTCTTCGAATGTCAGCTTGCGCGCAATCACAATTTCCACGTCGCGGCCGAAGGTCTGATAGTTGCGTCTCGGAATTGCCACTGCTCCGCATACCTTCGCTTCATGGTCCGTGAACGCCTTCATTTCGAGGAAGCGCTTGCCGTCGTGCTCGACCCGTCCGAAGAATTCATTTATCCACACCACGATGCTCTTGTCTAATGTCGTTTCGGCGAGTTTTGCAAAACCTGTGATTGTATCTGCCAGCGCTTGCCCACCAGTGACCACCGTATGGACATAGAGTTTTTTCCCACCGCTCCTCAGGATCTGCGGAACATCACTTTCGAGCATATAGTGCCACAGCGGAACAAAAGTGGATGCGCCGTTGTCCACTATGAAGGGTCCGTCCTCGGTCAGCAGTTCCTCCATCAACTGATCGAACGCGCGGCTATCGATGGCGCCGTCCTGAAGCAGTTGAAGCGGCGTGGCTTCGAGTGCGCGATATTGAAATAGAGTTTTGTTCACCGGGTCCGCATCGATGCAGCGAACGGCTCTGCCGCGGGCCTTGAAGTACTGTGCAAGCACGCTTGCAGCCAGCGACTTCCCAACGCCACCCTTTCCCTGCAACGAGATATGGATCGCGCTAAGGTGGTCAGTGCGGTTTGCGTCTTCCATTTCGAAAATCCCCCTCACTTACAAAGGCATGGGAGAAGGGCTTTTCTGACAGCCAACGTCAAAATATTTTGTCTGGGTCAGGCGGCTCGCCGGTGAAGTTCTGGAATCCGCGAACCTTGTTGAGATATTCCATGGCAGTAGCGAACGGGTTTGACCGAGAGATTGCAGGCGCCGAGGCTGTGGGCACAGGGACGGAGTCAGGTAATGGGACCGGATGCGGCTTGCGCTTTAGAGGAGGCGCGGATAGTCGAGCCTGTTCTCTACGGAGAATGCCGACGTAAGCGCTGAGCGTCTTGTACTTCACCGAGATACCAACCTCACTTAGGCGCCCACGAATACGTTTCAGCGTGTGTCCGGAGCTTAGCGCAGCCAATATGTCCGGCCAGGCATGGCGAATCAATGCCATCGTACTATGCGGTTTCCCCATATGCGGCCGAGAACGGTGGAGGTCAACAGCCGGCCTATCGTTGTTTCCGTCGGAGGATGCTCACATAGGCACTTAGCGTCTTATAATCAACGCCAACTCCACCCTCGTTTAGACGCTCGCAAACACGTTTCAACGTGTGCCCGCAGTTCAAAGCTGCGACGATGTCTGGCCACGCGCGGCGAATCAACGCCATTTTACTGTCTGGTTTCTCTTTGCGGAGCGTGCGAAAGCGTGCCAGATCCGGCATCGTTGAGTTCTCAGGCAAATGTTCGGTTGTTGGCTTAGTCATTGCATTTTCAATCAAGGCAAATTACGCAACAGCGCCGAATCGGGCCTTCGTACACCAATCGTCGAGCTCTCTTTCGCGATTATCGTGTGGATCGCGACAATTCCGGTCCGCACCGTTGGTATTCTCGCCTTGAAATCCCCCTTCACTTACAAAGGCACGGGGAAGGGGGTTTTCTGACAGCAAAGCTAAAAAAATTTGTTAAGGTCTGGCGCCAGACGGTTACCTTGTGGAATCCAAGCCGATTGTTGGACGGAAGGGCTGTTATCAATATGTATGGTCCGCCGCAGAGTTGCAAGCGAAAAACCGAGAAAGACAGTTTGGTCTGCGCCAATGTATTCGGCCTTTAGTGGAGTCAGCGACTCCTGGCCATGATGGGTTCCGCCCGCTCTCTTCCCTATTAGCTATATGGCCTCAAAAGGGCCTCTGTTGATATCAGGTTTGGAAAGCGCCGGATCGACCGTTGTGCCATCTCAAGTTATCCGCCAGCAGACCTGGCATGAATGCATTGTTCTCCGATGATTCTTCCGTACTGCAAACTCTGGCCACGACGACTGGAGACTGACCAGCGCCCAAGTGCCGTTTGCATTGGCTCCCTTTCCCTTCTTATAGGGAATCTTCGGAACGGCCCGGAGCCGTCCAGGGCGCGCCGGTTTTGCGCGGCGAAGCGAACCCTGGACGGCGAGGACCGTTCTGGAACATAGGCGTGAAGGGAAAGGGAGCACGTCAGCATCACGTCCAGGTTCAGGTCGACGCGAGCAGAACCGGAGCTCGATACGTCTCGTTCTTGCATAAGACCGCCCAGGCCATCCGGACTAACTTGTTCGCCAGCGCTACAATCGCCACATTCTGGTGAGTGCGGGCCATCAGTTGATCTAACCAGCAGCGCAGTCCGGCTGCCTGTTTGCTGCGGTACTGCATCACAGTTCTCGCTCCTTGGACGAACAATCTTCGAAGATACACGTTGCCCCGTTTGCTGATACCGAGCAACTTCTGCTTACCGCCCGTGGAGTACTCGCGGGGAACCATCCCCACCCAAGCCGCCAGATCTCTCCCTCTCCGAAATCCACTTCCGTTGCCAATTGCTGCGACCAGAGCGGTCGCGGTCACCGGGCCTACGCCGGGAATGGAGGTGAGTCGCCGGCAAGCCTCATTCTCTGTCGCCGTGTGGTGAATCACCGCGTCCATCTGTTCGATGCGTGCCGTGAGTTGATCCATTTCCAGCCCGAGCTGAGCCAGCAGCACCCGAAAGGAGTCCGACAACCTCAGCGTGGCATCGGCCAGGATCCCAGGAAGCGCCTGATTTACATGACTTCGCCCTTTCGGCAGGGTCAGCCCACGTTCCAGAAGAAGGCCGCGGATCTGGTTGACCACAGCGGTTCTTCGCATCACCCAACGCTCGCGCACACGATGTACGGTCTGCAGATCCAATTGCTCTTCGGTCTTGATCGGCACAAAACGCATGTTGGGCCGCTGAACGGCTTCAGCGATGGCCTCCGCATCGATGTAATCACTCTTGTTCGTCTTCACGTAAGGCTTGACATACTGTGCCGGCATCAATCGCACGTCGTGGCCTTGCTCGCGCAGCGCTCGCCCTAGAAAATGCGAACCACTGCAGGCCTCCATTCCAATCCGCTGGACGCGTACGTTCGCGGTGTACGCCAGTAACTGCGAGCGCGAACACCTCTTGCGCACGACTACGGTTCCGCATGCATCGACACCCACCAAGTGGAATAGCGTCTTGCCCAGATCAATCCCTATCGCGTGTATTTCCATGAGACGTCTCCTTTCTCCGCACTCTACACCTCCCTACGGCAGAGGTTCCTGCGGCGGACCATCCCATTAGCTATTCTGTTCGGTTCCCTGAGCGGCGCCCGCCGCCCTTGGCCATCTCGCGGATCAGCCATACCCTTGCCAGCTTCCAGTCCCGCAGGACGCTCTGCGGTAGGTAACTCAATACTCATCCTGTTGAGCGCTAGGGAGAGCCCTCTCTCTGTTAATAGAAGGATTGACGTGAAGCCGCTGCTCAATGCGTTGCCGGAAACTCCTCCTCACGGGGGGGCGGCTTTTTTTTGCGTCTGGGGAACCATTACTCGCGGAGTACTCCGGTTGTCGTCTTGTCGACCGCAGATGGAGGAATGTGCCCGACGTTGTGTGCGCCTTCGAGGTGGGCACCTCGCAGATCGGCTATCTTCGTGAGTTTCCGGTAGGGATGCGTGACGCCGGGTAGCCTACCCTGTTAAGTTCACATTCAGTCGCGGAGGGGGCGGCTGAAGTGAACCGGAAAGACACACTGCCCATTCCCGAACCTATCCTGCAGTTGCAACGCCAGTTGGATCAGTTTCGCAGCACCCAGTCACAACGAACGAAACTACCGGAGCCGCTGTGGCAGGCAGCAGTCGAACTGGCTCGGCAACACGGTGTGTATCACGTTGCGCACCCGCTACGGTTGGACTACATGCAGTTGAAGAAAAGGCTCGGCGGAGTTTCGAGCCGTCGCAGGAAGGCGCACAGACCGGCATTCGTCGAGCTGGTCGCGCCCCGTTCAGCTGTGCTGGAGGGCTGCGTCATTGAGTTCGAGTCCCCGGGTGGCGGCAAGATGCGCATCCAGTGGAGGAGTCCCGTGCCGCCCGACTGGGCGAGCTTGTTGCGTGCCTGGCGGGATGCCGAGCGATGATTCAGATCACGGCGCAGATGCGCGTGCTGGTGGCCATCGAGCCGGTCGATGGAAGAAAAGGGATTGACTCACTCGCGCGACTCTGCCAGGACAAGCTCGCCGAGGATCCATTCTCCGGGTGCGTGTTCGTATTTCGAAGCCGCAGCGGGACCGCGATTCGGCTGCTCAGTTATGACGGCCAGGGATACTGGCTCGCACAAAAGCGGCTGTCGAAGGGGCGGTTCGTCTGGTGGCCAGAAGGGACCGAAGCGACCAAGCCACTGGAGGCCTATGAGGCCCAGTTGCTGATGGTGGCAGGCGATTTATCTCGCGTGAAAGC
>Ga0181536_10007593_pt1 | contig 10610 bp, 7 predicted proteins | sample PEATcosm2014_Bin_41_FD_121105 | JGI IMG/M metagenome (GOLD analysis project Ga0181536, IMG submission 121105) | Peatland microbial communities from MTU Mesocosm Facility, Houghton, MI, USA - PEATcosm2014_Bin17_60_metaG | ecosystem: Environmental > Terrestrial > Soil > Wetlands > Peat | place...
ACGAGGCGGAGGTCACCAAGAACAAGTTGTCCATGGGTGTCGACCTCCGGCACGCGCGCGGGATCGAGCTGCTGATGGCGCTGTGGAAGATTTCGGACGTGTGGATGGAGGCGTCCGCTCCCGGCACGCTGGAGCGCGCGGGGATCACCAGCGAGCTGGCGCTGGCGGTCAACCCCAGCCTGGTCATCGTACGGGTCAGCACCTATGGGCAGTATGGCAAGGACGAATATTTGGGACGTCCCGGCTATGACGCGCTGGCGCAGGCCTTTGGCGGAATGATGAACATCACCGGCGATCCCAGCGGCCCGCCGCAGCGCGCCAAGACCTTCACCGGGGATTTCATCACGGCGCTGACGGGGTGGGCCTCGACCATGATGGCGCTGTGGGAAGTCAAGAAGACCGGGCGCGGACAGGTCGTCGATCTCGCGCAATACGAGGCGGTGGCGCAGACCAACGGCAACTGCCTGCCGCTCTACACCGGGGAGGGCGCTGTTTACGGACATACCGGCAACCGGGCGCCGGGGTTTCAGCCGTATGACACGTTCCAATGCGCCGATGGCTGGGTGTTCATCGGGGCGGTCGGTGGGGCGATCTATGACCGGGTGCCGGTGTTCCTCGGGCTCGATCCCGCCGAGTACAGTTATGACGCCTGTTCGAAAGACGCCGCGGCGGTGAATTCCGAGAAGGGCCGGGAACTGGATCGGCGATTGCGAGAGTATTGCGCGACGCGCACGGTCCTCGAGGCCGAGACCGCGTTGAACGCGGCCAAGATTGGCTGCGCCCGGGTGTTTAATACGCGCGACCAATATGCCGACGAGCACTACACGGCGCGCGAAATGACGGTGCCGGTTCTGGACCGGCAGTCCGGCGTGCCGATCCGGGTCTATGGCGTGGTGCCCAAAATGTCGCTGACCCCTGGGCGGATCTGGCGCGGCGCGCCATCGATCGGGGATGACACGACCGACATTCTGGCCAACATGCTTGGCCTGTCCGAAACGGCGATCGAAAAACTGTATACGGAGAAGGTGGTGCACCGGACTGAACCATTCACCACGCCTCAGGCTGAGGCCGTCAATCCGTAGACGCCGGGCCTCTTCCACGTCATGGCCTGGGCCTGGCGTTCCATCCGCGGCAACACGATGTCGCGAGTGATGGCTCCGTCAAGCCGGACCATGACGTGAGTGGCGAGAGCCGGGCGTGCCGGTTGCGCGCCTGCTCAGGCGGCCTTCGGCAGCGTCAGCCCGCAGGCATCGAACGCACTGAACAACGCCGCCTGCTGTGCCGCGGTCAGCGGCAAATGCGGCGGGCGGATATTGTTCCAGCGCGCATCGCCGGTGTTGCGCGCCACCAGGGCCTTCAGACCGGGAATCAGCGGCACCGAAGTGACCGCCTTGCGGGTGGCCGCCAGCACCTCTTGCGCCGCCGCGCCGGCCGCGGTGTTCCAGCCCGCGTAAACCTGCGCGCCGATCGCGCAATTCACGTTCGACGCGGCGGTGATGCAGCCGGCGGAGCCTTTCTCCAGCAGCGGCTTCAGCAGCGTATCGTCGCCGGCATAAACCTCGAACCCGTCTTTGGCGAAATTCTCGACATAGGCCAGCCCATTTTCGTAACTGCCGCTGCTGTCCTTGATCCCTTTGAATTTCCCGGGATTGGCCTTCAGCAGGCGCGCGATGAAATCGACACTGAATGGGATCGCCGATTGTTGCGGGAAGTTATACAAATACAGGTTGATCGCACCGCCAACCCGTTGCGCGACCTCATTGAAATAGGCCAGCAATCCATCGTCGGACGGGTTTTTGTAATAGAACGGCGGCAGCAGCAGCGCGCCGCGGCAGCCCAGGGATTCGGCTTTTCTGGTGAGCAGAACAGTGTCGGTGATCGCGGTCGTGCCGGTACCGGGCAGCATTCTCGCCGCCGGAATGCCGCGGGCGATCAGGCCTTCCAGCAACTCGATCCGTTCCTGGATGCCGAGCGAATTCGCTTCTCCCGTGGTGCCGAGCACCGCGAGCCCATTGCAGCCATTGGCGAGCAACCACCGGCAATGCGCGGCCATGCGGTCGAGGTCGATCGACAGATTGGCGTTCATCGCGGTCAGTACGGCGGCGTTCACTCCACCGAAGAGGGCATTCTTCAGCATTCTTCGCTCTCCTTCTTCGGCCGCCGGATCCTGGGCGGCCGCCCAGGCCAGTCGGCCAGATGTTGTTCCAGCAGGCCGGCGTGGCGTTCGGAAATCACCCGATCGCGGACCGACACGCCAGCCTCATGCACGGTGTTCTTGTCGCCGGACACCAAAGGATGCCACCAGGCGAGATCCTTGCCCTCGGCCAGGCGGCGATAGGCGCAGGACGGTGGCAGCCAATCGATCTCGCGCACCAGCGCGGGTGTCAGCGTGACGCAATCGGGCACCCGCCGGTGCCGCCTGGGATAATCGGTGCACTGGCAGGTGTGGGTATCCAACAGCCGGCAGGCGACGTTGGTGAACGAAAGCGCGTCGGTCACATCGTCCCGCAGTTTGTGCAGACAGCAACGGCCGCACCCGTCGCACAGCGACTCCCACTCGTCGTGGGACATCTCTTCGAGGGTTTTCGTCTTCCAGAATGGCGCGTCGGCGGGCATTGGGGCGGCAACCTACAGACCGCGGGACCGGCTGGCCAGAGCATCGTCCGCGCGTGCGGAGCCGCACCACCCACGATCCTGGGGACCGAAGGACGGGGTCTTATCGCCCAGGCGGCGGCAGGGTCTGCTCCTGGATCGGTCCGGCGCCGGATGGCGGCGGATACGTGTATTGGCCAGGCGGCGGCTGATAGCCGGACGGCGCCTGGGGCGGCGCGTAACCAGGCGATGCGGCCTGGGGACCGGGGGGCGGCGCATAGGCCGGGGCCGGCGATTGATAGGCTGGCGGAGTGGCTTGTTGGACCGCTGGCGGCTGGTAGGAAGGCGATGCCTGGGGTGGCTGATACGCCGGCGGATAGGCCTGTTGGCCCGGCGGCGGCTGGTAGGACGGTGACCCCTGGGGCGCCTGATAGGACGGAGGATAGGCCGGTTGGCCCGGCGGCGGCTGATAAGCCCCGCCAGGCGCTCCCTGATACGAAGATTCCGAGCCGCCGTAACGGGTCAGCACCTCACGCAGCGGATCGGCTCCGGGGTTCGAACCCTGCATTTGCAGCACGATCTGCCGGGCCGCGAGCGGTTGGCCGTAATACGACTGGTTCTCGTCGATGCGGGCGGACATCACGCCGCCGTCCAGCGATACGCCGCCAAACAGGCCGCGCGCCTCCGCGAACGCGATGATATCCGCGCCCACGGCCGCCGTGGTAGCGCCCTGAACCCCCACGCCGATCGACGCCACCGCGACGGACACATTGGCGCCGAGCCGCACCTGACTGTCCATCACCGCGTTCAATCCGCGGTTGGTCATGATCATCAACATCAACTGGCTGTCCTGCACCCCGAACTGGAAGCCAAAACTGCCACTGCCGATGTCATAGAACGTCGGATATGACCAAGTCCCATTGCCGGAGCGTGCCAACAGCACGCAACTCCCGCCCTCGCCGCCGACAAAAAATCCGGCCTTGAACACGCGCGGGCAAATCATCACCCCCTTGGCCCGCCGCAGCATGGCTTTCGGGTCCTGGGAGACGGTTTGCGTCATCATCTCCTGCACCGTCAGCGCCGCGCGGTCGACCAGCGTTTGCTCGCCGCCGGAGCCACGCGCGCAGCCGGCAAGCGCCAACGCCGCCAAGCCAATGGCGGCGAGCCGGGTGCGAGCGCGTTGGGCGGATCCGATCCGCGGCAAACCGATCATGGCGACATTCTCCCTGGTGCGCCGGAACCTGGACGGCATAACGCCTGTGCCCCGATTCCCGCAGCAAGGAATACCACGCAGATGGCGGCATTGTGGCCAGCGGCGGCCCGCCGCGGGAGCGATGATATCGGCGCACCGGCGGCGCGTGCGACGCGGCCACGGTTCGTGGACCGGAAGCCATTTACCAACACGGCGCGATTTGTCCGGGCCCACCGCCCGCAACCACGCGCGCGCCACCGCGCCGAACCGTAGCGGGACGGTGTGGCCGATCCGTTATTCTCAGGTCGGCCGATCCGGGGCCGCTCAGGCGGCGAGCCGGCCGCCTTCGTCCCGGTCGGCTTCGTCCCGGCCGGCTTCGTCCCGGCCGGCTTCGTCGACATACGTCATGGCCGCGCTCAGGGTGATCTCCAGCAGGCATGGCCCGTCCGACACGATCGGCAGGGCCGCGTCGCCGCCGGTCCAGCGATGCGGCACGCCATCCGCCGTGTACTCCGCCGCGTGCCAGCCATCCCTCAGCGCCGGGTGATCGGCGCCAATCACGGTCTCGCCGGTCCGGTCGCGCAGCATCATCGAGCGGACCGCCACACCCAGAAGACGCGAGTCATCCAACCACGGCCGAAGTTCGCCGGGGGCGGCGGCGCGCGACACGAGGCGCACGGAAACCGCTCCCTCCGGGATGACGAAGCGGATTTTCTCTCCCGCCATCGCTGCCCGGGTGGCGAGCGGATGCAGCGTCCCGCCATCCACCACCAGGCGCAGGCCAGGGTCCACCGTGGTCGCATGGACCGGTTCGGCGAAGCCCAGCGCCTTGGCTCGGGCGGCGAACCGTTCCCACACCGGCCGCACCAGCTCGGGCCGCGCCAGCAAGGGGGCGCAGGCGTCGGTCTTCCAGCAGCGGAGGTGTTCGTTGAGGCTGAACTCGGGATGCAGGATCATCGCGAGTCCGGCGTTGCTGAAGTATGCCCGATTGCCGGTGTCGAGGTAGCTCTCGGCCTCCACCCCCTCGGCGATCAGCACGGCGTGCCGTTCGAGTTCGATATGGTGATAGGAGACCGCGGTAAGGTTCCGGTCGCGGACGACGGTCATACCGTTGACCAGCAGCTTCGCGGGGACCAGCCCGCCGTCGATGAGCAGGCAATGATCGGGGGAGAGCAACAGGTCGCGGCTCGGCAAGTCGCGGCCCAGGGCGCCCCGGCGGAAACGGATGGGCGCGACCGATCCGGGCGTCGGATGCCGGGCAAGATCGATCTCGCGAACACCTGCCCAAATCACGGTTTGCGGCACGAGCCGGCCGGATTCGGACGTCATCACGACATCGCCCGGTTGAATGGTCTCGACCGCCGCCTCGCCGTCCGGGGTGAGGATCGCCGTGCCGGCGGCGTAGCAATTTGTGTCGGTCAGGAACACGTTGGTGCCGCCATTCCCGTCACTGACATAATTAACATTGACGTTCTGCGTCGTGTAATTCCCAAGGATCGGGATCGCCTGGCTGCCCCCGTTGGTGAAGATGGTGAGCGTCGCGCCGCTGGTCGTGATATTCGTCAGAGTCGCGGTCGCGGCCGTCCCGACGTTCAGGAAGTCGATGTAGGAGGTGGCGTCGTTCTTGCTCGTCCCGACGAACAGGCCTTTCACCGATGCCCCGAATGTGGACAGCGCCGCCACGTCCAGGACTCCGGTTCCGCTGGCGGCGGTGAACACGATCGTCCCGCTGCCGACCGCGTCGGCGAATGACAGCGTCGCGTTGGGATCGATCTGGAACTTCATGCTGGTGCCGGAAGCGACCTGAACCGACGTGCCGATCGTAAACACGCCGCCCTGGGCGAGGACGGTCCCCGAGCCGATGATCTCGGTCGGCGAGGTCCCAATATCCTGCACCTTATCGCCGAGGGCGCCTTCCAGCAGCCCGCTTGAGCCAAAGCTGATCGTGCCGCCGCCGGCGGTTCCCCCCATCGACAGCACCGAGTTCTCCGCCACGCCGGCGGTGCCTAGATTCACGAGGCTGTTCAGGCTGAGCGTGGTCGCGACGTCCAGTGCTCCGCCGACGGCGAACAGGAGTTTCGCCTGGACGTCGGTGATCGTCAGGGAGTTCGCGGTGTCGGGCGCGCTCGTGCCGCCGGCACCGATGTCGTCGATGGTGAAAAGGTTGCCCCCGTTGATGAGATAGTCGTTGCCGGGGGAGGCGGTGAACGACGCACTGGTAGGGTTGCTCGAGTCGGTGCTGTCAAACCAGGCCGCCGTGGGATCCCACGCGGTCGTACCGCCGGGTCCGGTGGCGGTCCAGGTAAATGTCGCCATGCGTCAAACTCTCCCTGATCTGTCCCGCGCCTGGGCCTGGGCCTTTTGGGTCTGGCGTGGCCAGAATGCCGGGGACCCTGGCGGGACGGGTGAGGAGACGTCACACTTTGCGGTTTGCAGGGCGGTTTCAGGTGCGGGAGGGGTGAGGGAGTGGGGGAGTTTGTGATCGATGTCGGGCGGGCGGCTGGGTGATGCCGGACCGGGCGCGCGGAGGGGATCTGGCGGATCGCGCGGCGATCGATTTTGTGCTGCTATTCAATAATGGGTTCGTCTGAAATCATCGATTCAGCCCGGATCGTGGGTTCCACGAGCGATTGGCGACAGACCCAACCAGCGGCTGGAGAGTAAGGTGACGAAATTCATTGTTCACATCGGGCCGCACAAGACTGGCACGACCTATATTCAGGAAACGTTGGCCGCGCTTCGTGGCACGCTACTCGAACGCGGAATCTACCTTCCATCAATGTGGGCCGCCGCACCCGGACTGCCAAGCCATATGCAACTTGTGTGGGCGATAAAAAACCGCGATGTCTCCGTGATCCGAAATCAGGTTCAGGAAATCCTGGCGCAGCGGCATCAGTATGTCGTCATCTCGTGCGAGGCGCTTTCCAGGCTAGACCAGAACCAAGTGGTTCAATTCCGCCACCTTCTTGGTCCGGCGCCGGCTCAGGTGGTGTACTATGTTCGGCGACCGTCGGAGCGCCTGCCCTCGCTCTGGCAGGAGAGTGTAAAGTTCGGACTCACGACCGCGTTCCCTGAATTCCTGGCGGAACAACTGACAAGATTTGCCGAGTCTGAGTTTCGGGATGCGGCAGCTATCGATACGTACGCCGCCGTTTTCGGTGCAACCCAGGTCAAAGTGGTTTCTTATAGCCACCTTGTCGACAATGACCTCGATATCGCCGGTCACTTCCTTGCTTCGTTTCTCGGCTTATCCGATATTGAGCTGCCTGATGTTGGTCGCCCCAACCAATCGCTTTCAATTCTGGACACAGAACTGATCCGCGCCCTGAACGCCATCCATACCCGGCACGGCGGCGAAAGGTCGGCCGCACTCCGGAATTGGTACCTCGCCTACAAGGAAGGTTTGGCCCCAGACTCCATGCTGGATAGCATGCGCGATAACCTGGGGGCGATCCGCATGGACGAACGCTGGCCGCCGCTCGTCCTCGCGTCGCGGGATGTCCTGACTCGGTATGCTTCGTCCATCGTTCCACCTTGGCACAAAGACACATTGCACGAGCTTCGTGTGACCGATGTGCCCTATGTCCGGCAAGATTACCTGTTGGACCCTGCTGTGCCGAAGATCTTGGGTGATATTTACGAGATGTATCTTCGCGCGCTTTAGCGAGCCTTACTATCGCGGAAAGGACCGTATACTTATCTCCTCTTAGGAAATGCCCAATTTGCCAATTCGTTCAAAATCATATGCCGGCTTTGAGCGGGGCTGCTCACAATCGAAATTCCAGCTCAGTCAGCCCCATGGTCCCGTTCTCCCGTCCAGGTTCAGTCGGCAGCCACTGGATTGAACCGAAGGCCCATGGCGTCGAAGATTTTCATCTTCTCAAGATCATCCTTCGGCGAGTTAGGGTGGCAGATTACCATATCCGGCAACGTGCTGGTGACCCATCCGTGCCGCCAGAATTTATCATGTGGCAGCGCCAAAACCTGCAGCCCGCCTTGTCGAAGCTCGCCCTGTATTGGGGACTTCACGTATTTAGCAAATGCGGCCTCAAGACTGCCCCGATCATGCGGGACGCCGCCGGATGGAAGCATCCAGTCCGCATTCTCGCAGTGCCAATCGGGTTCCCCTTCAAGCAAGGCGAGGTTCATCGCGACCTGATCGGAAAGCAATAACCGATGCTCTTCAATGCACCGTTCCAGGAAGGCTATTGTTTTTATTCCGCTACGGAAAGAGATAAAGCCACCGCACGCCGCGAATCCCCACAGCCTCGCGATAGGTGGCGGATGGTAGACAATCCTTTGGAATGCCACGTCAGCGCTTCGCAAATACGACATCGGATCATACAGCCACACGGCGTCGGCGTCGGACAAAACGACGCTATATCCAGATTTTACAAGAAACTGCGCAACAGGAAATTTAAAAGCGCTCACAGCAAGCCCCTTGGCGGAAAATCCCGTCGGGCTCAGGAAAGACGCATCGAACTCGCTTTCATCAATGTCGGCGAGCACGTTGGGAATGCCTTGCTCGTCGAGCATTTCGGACGTGAATCTATCTCCAGCGATTATAATGAAATTGTTCAAACCAAGCTTATGCATCGCATAGATCCAATTAAGCCCGGTTTGGATATATTCTTTAGAAACGATAGCGAAACTAATATCATTTCCGCTGTTTACCGCCGCCGCCATGTCCGCGAGTTTGCCAAGATCCATCACGGCATTCAAATCCTGCAGTGGCCTGGTCACCGGCATGAGCGAAGACGGCCACGTGAAACGGCCTGCCAGCTCAGCACGGATGCGAGCCTTCAAATCGCCACCCGGGACCGATCGCGGGTCAGCCGTGGAGCCGCTGTTGGTGGCTTGGTCAGGTGGCATAAATCTTAACCTATTGGACAAGGTTAACTCAGTAGCGTGGTGTAGTCTTGCTTGATGTAAGCCGGTCGATCCAGCCCGGTCAATTCCCCCGCCAGACCAGTTGCCGCTCCGGGCGTGACGCCACGAGTGATCAAATTCCCCAGGCACAGGCGTTCGAGACGCGGCAACCTCGCCGAGGACCGCGTTCCTGGGGTGCTTCGAGCCTTCTTTCCAACGAAGGTCGCCCGGGCCCAGCGGTTCATTCATGGCGCGACGCACCGCGAACCCCGCCGGCAACGTGGATCGGCCGACGCGTCCATCGGATAATCAATACCGACATAGCTCTGCCAGAGCGAGGCCGCGCGCACGCCACTCGCCCCGGGTAACCGGCCGGCGGTTAATGCTCCCCGGTGCTGCCGGCCCCGAACCAACAGATGGCAGCGTTGGCACGGCCAATCTCGCGGGCGCCAGGTCATACCACTGACCCGAATCGACGGAAGGGTCATCATTGCGGGCCAGCGGTGTTAGTCTCGGTTCAGGACGGCATGCCGAACAAGGTCCTTTTGGTCAGGTTGCACAAATGATGCGCCTGCCGGTGGGACCGGCAGGCTGACCCTCATACCCACACCGGGATCATTTGACATGCTTGATCATGGTCTCCGGCCTATCGGCCCTCTCGCGCCAATCAGCTAGAAGCGCATGCCTCCATCCAAAACACGGCGCCCCTTGGGGTGCGCGGGGAGCGCTCGTTGGTGGAAGTTCCTTCGCCAACGCAGACCTGCCGGAGCAGCAATCGCGCTCCGGCTGGTGTAAACTTTTCCGACAGGTCGTGCGGCGTGAGGGATAAAACGCCTGGAAAGTTATGCGGTGGGCTTCTTGTTCCGGCGGCGGCGGGCGAAGCCCAGCCCCATCAGACCGGCACCGAGCAGTGCCATGCTGGCCGGCTCTGGCGTATCGACTTGCGTCATAAACACATCACCGTTAGTGCCACCAACGATATTCGTGTTGGCGACGGTCCCCTGATAGGCAGTCAGGAAGCCGCTGCCAGGCAAACCAGGCGCGCCAGCTGCGGCGGCGATCGTGAGTTCTGCCCACCCTGCTGTGGTGGCAGTGGGATTGACGGTCCCATGAAAGTTGAAGGGGTCACTGCCAGAGGTCAGCACAATCCACCAATTCCCGGCCGCGATCTGGGCATTCGTTTTAAGGAGCACATTATTAACCACGCTGTCCCCGAGCAACGACGAGTCCAGGATCGAACCAAGGTAGGTGGCATTGGTCAGGGTAACGCCTGTGGCCGAAGGAAGACTTGGGCTTCCGGCTCCCGGAACCAGATACACCAAAACCGAGCCGGCGTCGCTCACATTGGTGGAGGCGGCGGGGTCTATCAACTGGAGTTCCACGGACGAGATCGTTTCCGAGGTCGAAGCATTGAACGCATCACCAAGGGGTGCGTGATTCTGCTGGACGAGCAGCAACAGTCTGTTCGATTCGGTAAGACCAGTAATGGTGTCATACACAATCGGTGACGCACTGGCCGAACCGGCTGCGAGAAGCGCCGCCAACCCAACCGCAATGCCAAAAAGCTTCATCGTTCGATTCCTTTAAACCTACCGAGCAGAACAGCCGCCTTAACCTTAGCAAACTCCATGCCAAGAGAAATAACCACAAGAAATCAAAAGGTTAGAAGGGCTAATGCCGAGGCAGACCTCCAAGCTGTAAAGTTTTCCGACGGTTGCCCCGGATGCCCCGGCACTGCTTTCTTCCATATCGATGCCTGGACCCTGCCTATTCCGGAAACCGGCCCTGTTTCCCAGACTTCGTTGACCTGGGATCTCAGGTGACGGCGCCCCAGACCCCCCGATCCCAAACCGCATCAATCAGCCCACCTGATCCGGCCGCCGCACCCCTGTCCGGCCGGTTTCGTCCCGGCCAAGGTATTCCGCGAGTGTCATACAGTGAATGATCACGACCACCG
>Ga0181536_10007599_pt1 | contig 10604 bp, 12 predicted proteins | sample PEATcosm2014_Bin_41_FD_121105 | JGI IMG/M metagenome (GOLD analysis project Ga0181536, IMG submission 121105) | Peatland microbial communities from MTU Mesocosm Facility, Houghton, MI, USA - PEATcosm2014_Bin17_60_metaG | ecosystem: Environmental > Terrestrial > Soil > Wetlands > Peat | place...
GAATGAGGCCCTCGGCTTCTGCTTTTTCAACAATGTAGCGATCGCGGCCCGTTATCTGCAAGTCCGGTGGAACGCCGGGCGAATCGGCATCGTCGATTTCGACGTGCATCACGGCAACGGAACGCAGCACATATTCGAGGAGGACCCCAACGTCTTTTTCTATTCAATTCACGAACACCCCTCATTTGCGTATCCGGGCACGGGCCGCGAGTTCGAAAAGGGTTCAGGCCCCGGATTGGGAACTACTCTTAATTCTACTATCCTTCCCGGACAGGGCGATCAGGAATACAGGCGCAAGATAATGAGGGACCTGATTCCGGCGTTCGATGAATTCATGCCCGAAGTTATCCTTGTATCTGCGGGTTTTGACGCGCACGCCGCAGATGACATGTCCGACATTAAACTCTCGACTGAGGGTTTTTCCTGGATAATGAAAAGGATTTTTCGAATGGCGGTCCAGTATGCCGACGGTCGTCTCATTTCCGTCCTGGAAGGGGGATATTCGATGGATGTGCTTCCGGAGCTCGTCAGAAATCATGTCGGAATACTACTGGACCTGTAAGCACTCACACTCAGTTTGAAGGGGGGTCATATGTTCATTGACAAATCTATGACCAGGGATCTTGTAACTGTCAGTCCGGAGACGGGAATACTTGCAGCGCAGACCCTGATGGCCCAGAACAGGATCAGGCACCTGCCTGTCGTTGTCGAAGATGACATCCTGGTCGGGATCGTTACCGACCGGGACATAAGAAGCGCCATGCCTTCGTCGGTTCTTGCCGAAGCTGAAAAAGCGTCCGAGGAAAGACGGCTGGCGGCCATGAAGGTCAAAGACATTATGACCGCCAACGTTGTAACCGTCTCCCCGACCCAGACGCTGGAAGACGCGCTCCTGATGATGCAGGACCTCAAAGTAGGCGCCTTCCCTGTTGTCGATCCGGAGGGAAAGCTCAAAGGAATAATATCCGTGCGGGACCTGACACGGGCGTTTGTCAACGTGCTCGGGCTGCAGGAGCCAGGCGCCCTCCTCGGTATTGTGGTCGAAAACAAACAAGGTCAGATGAAAAAAATCGTCGACGCCATAACGGAAACGGGCGTTTCATTCGGGAGCATCCTGGTATCACGGGTGTGGGAAGAAGGCAAAAGGGCCGTTTTCCCCTATCTTCTCACCAACAACATCTCTAAAGTAAAAAACCACCTGCGTGAACGGGGTTTTACACTGCTTGACCCGATGGACTGGTATCTGGATCAGTTGCCGAAGAGGTAACTTCCCGGGTATCGGTTTCCGGATACCGGATAATCACGGCAGGGCTTCAAACTCTACGCTCCTCGTATGATAGACTTATATAGTACCCTACCGAAAAAAAATAACCACTCTGCGTCGTGCGAGCGCCTAGCGGGCACGACGACCGCGCGACACGTCTATCTGGCGCGTTGGGCGTTCGCGGGAGGCCTGGTGACTGCGTTGGCGGCCGGCGGAGGAGCGTGGGCTGCGGGCGGCGCACAGATATTCGTGACGCTTAAATGCGGCATAGGCCACAAACCTGACAAAAAGGCCGCGGCCATATCACTGGCAGAGATCGTCCAGACCTATTCCGATAAGGCCAAGCTCGTCAAATTTTTCAAAGGAGAGTTGAAGCCGCTCATCGAGAGCGAAAAGTGGGGCATGATGCGTGGGCAGCTCGAACATATAAAGGCCCTGCCGGACCAGGACAAGGAAGCGCTCGCAGACTATGTCCTGAGTTTCAGGTAGTCTTTTTGCGCTGTTTGTAATATCCGGTTGCGAAGGAGAGTCTCCTCACTTTGTTTTTCGCGGGTGAAATTAAAGAGGAATGGCATGGAAGGGATCGACGGTAAACAACAGTTTTCTCTTTCGCCTCTCAGACCGGAATATGTGGGCGCAATGAGCATTATACTGTGCTCGATGGACCCCTGGCTCACCCTGGAATACAGGCCGGAGGCCTTCGAGTTTTATCTGCTGCACGCGGACCCGGCGCTCAGCCGTTATGCTGTAATGATTTCCGGAGATGTTTGCGGGGTTGTGTCAGTGAGGTCTCCGTGGCTTTTTGGGCCGTTCATCGAGCTCATGGCCCTCTTCGATGGATTTCGGGGCAAAGGAATTGGGCGCCGGGTCATCGACTGGGTCTGCGACCGGTATAAACCTACAAACTTATGGGCTACGGTATCCTCTTTCAATCTAAGGGCGCAAAAATTCTACAGCAGTGCAGGTTTCGAGAAAACGGCGATTCTGGAGGACCTGGTAAAGCCGGGCTGGAATGAAATTCTGCTCAGGAAAAGAATGGCTGCGCCGAATCGACGCTGACACCCAGAAAAAAGAAATGGCCGGTGGAAGTCCCCCGGCCTTTTATTCCAAGAAGATAAATGCTGTAGTTACTTCTTCATGTGTCTCTTGAACATCGCTTCGCACTTTTCAGCGGCTGCTTCGGCCCTGCGAGCGGCGTTCTCAGCCCTCATCGCGGAAGCCTCGGCTGCTCTGGCGCTGGCTGTACATGATTGTTCGATTGACTGACACTTATCCATACAGGTCGCGTAAGTATCCGTCGTAGCCTTCGTGCCGCAGCAACCGGGGATCATCGTAAAAGCCAATGCAACAACAAACAAAACTGCTACTATTCTCTTCATGCTCTTTCCTCCTTAGAAACCGATTAGATTAACTACCATGTGGCTTTCGAAACCCTCCTTACTGTCTGTGGTATTCCCACCTCCTCTCGAGTCCAAAATTAGCGAAATCGATCTTTTGGCAGTGTCTTAGACCACCTATGCGACCTTCCTAAAAGAAAACAACTAAGATGCTACGACACCTGTTCTATAAAATCAAGAAATTTTTTGTCCAGCCATTACCCCATATACACTGGAGGCGCCGGGAAATCGGATGCTCCTTTTCTTGCCCGAAAGGGAGTGAACGGATGGTCTCACCCCGTTTGCGCGGCCGAGTGAGTCCGACTGCACCTGTTACTGCGTCATTTCAGCCACCTTGAGCGAGTCGTCCTCGTAAGCGTTTCGCGTCACATCGGTGGGGACTCCATTTTGCATGCTCATCGCCACCATGAATTTCCTCTGATCCACATCTTTTGCAAGGGGATACTGCGCCAATCTATCGAACGCATATTTGGCATAATCAGGAATCTTCTTATAAACATCCGGAAAGGCCTGTACAAGTATCCGCCCGTTTTTTCGGCCGAATTTGAGCGGTTCGTAGATGATCTCGAGCTTTGTTCCAATCGCTACCTGAGGATACAAGATGCGTATGTGCTCGGGGTAGCAGCGAATGCAGCCGTGGCTAACGAGTCGTCCGACTCCCCAGGGCATGGAAGTCCCGTGAACTCCGTAGGGGCCTGCCGAAAACTTCATGACGAATTCCCCCATCGGGTTCTCCGGGCCGGGCGGCATTACAGCCATGCCATATTTTTCCTGGAGCGAAGCGGGAACATACCAGTACGGATTGGGCCTTTTCTCATTTATGTAAAAGGACCCAAGCGGACTTTCCCATCCTTCGTCGCCTATCCCGATCGGATAGGTCTGAACGGTTGAACTGCGCTGGTCGAAAAAGTACAGCCTCAACTCGGGGACATTTATTACCAGTTGATAATGCTGACTGGGCGGAAGCACCCAGAAGGTCGGAATAAAAATCCTTTTGCCCCTGGGCGGAATCCATGCATCCATTTTTGGAAAAAGGAGTTCAACGGAATTGTAGCCCAGGCCGTTTCTCCTCGCTATGTCCAGGAGAGTGTCCTTATGTTTGATATTGTACCACCTCGGAGACCCCACCACGGTCAGGTCCGGGATGCGATACTCGAATTTTTGAACGGTTGCCGTGAATATTTCTTCTTTTTCTTCTTCGGCAAAGGCAAAGGAACAGAAAAGGATGGTGAACATGAGAAAAAACCAAAGCCCTGCAACCCTTTTCAATTTCATAAGCTGTTTCCCCAACATGCCGCAGTTTTGAGCGGTCTCGCACGAGTTGCCGTACAATAAAGACTCTCGGATTTCAGATCAAGTCCTTTTTGATACCGAAATCCTCTCGCGTCAAGCACAAAAAGAGGGCCGGCGCGACGACCGGGCGCGATAGCCTGCAATTAAGGGAAATCTGTTCTCGTTCTTCCTGTCAAAAAAGAATAAGCACGAATGGCAGTATGTGAAGCCTGAGCGAATGGATTTCATCCATCGGCTAATTTGCTTTTCACGGTCAGCGAAAGTTCTGCAACGGCCTCTTTAGCTCTTGACATTTCCATTATTCTATGAGGTAAATTTTGAGGAGTAAACCATCACCGCCCCCGTCGATGGCTTTTAAAAACCGGGACTAAGACTCCTGGCAATGTCGGCTGTCGTTATTATTCCAGAGATGCAATTGCTCGGTTCTCATTTCCTCTGCCGAGGTCCAACAGCGATTCCCTGGCCGATATGCGGGGCGGGGCAACAATATTGTCCTGTTTCGTCCGCCCGGCGGGGGAGAGCTTCCAGGACTGCGCCTTCAGGGTAATTCCGGCCCTCTTCGCAGCGCTCCTCTCGACCCGTGGAGACATACTCATTGCAGGCCACGCCGGTGTCAACCGCATCCTGATCTGCCAGGCCATGGGGAAATCCATGGATACCGTCCGCAAGGAATGGCGCCTTATTTCAGTGTACATGCTTGGAGAGATGATCGAAGTGAATAGTTCGCGCTAAACACAACATTCACTGAAAAGGAGGTATCCATGAAGCCATCGGTGTTCTCCGCCACTTCAGTTCAAGAAGTCGAAGCTCATCTTGAAAATGCTTCCAAAGAGGGACTAAAACCCACGTTGGCAATCGTTTTCAGCTCGCCTGCCCATGACTTGAAAGGATTGGGGGCAATCTTTGCCAGGCACGACATCGACGTTTTCGGAGCAAGCACCGCTGGGGAGATTTTTAATGACGAGGTGCATGCAGACTCAATTGTGGCGATGCTGCTTGATATTGGCCGCGATGTCTATTCACTGGAGATGTTTCATGGAAAGGACAAGTCCTCCTTGCAAGTCGGTCAAAACATCGGGGAGTGGGCAAAGACCGTTTACGACAATCCCGCGTTAATGGTAGCGTCCGGTGGCCTTCTTGCCAATGGCGAGCACATCGTCAACGGGATTATTTCAGCAATGGGACGTCAGGTTCCGTTGTTCGGAGGGCTTGCCGGTGACGATCTTAAGATACAAGAAACGTCTGTATTCAGCGTATCACAGGTCACATCAAATGGCGTTTTGGCCCTGGTTTTTGACGGAAATGTCATGGGTCTTCAAGGAGTGGCTTTCAGTGGATGGAAGGCAATAGGCACGTCAAAAACTGTCACCAGGGCCGATGGTAATATCGTCTACGAGATAGATCATGAGCCTGCACTGGACATCTATAAGAAGTACCTGGACTTTGGCGATGATCCCATAGCCGCGGTTTCCCTTGCGGGTGAATATCCCCTGGTTTTGAACCGGGATGATGGCTCGTCTGTCATCAGGGCGCCATTCACCATCAACCAGGATAAGTCAATGGTGTACGCGGGGTCTGTGCCTGAAGGCGCCAAAGTACGCTTTGGCATGGCGCCGGGCATCGAAATTGTCAATCAGGCCATCGAACAAATGTCGGAATTCAAAGGGCAAACTCCCAGGTCAGACGCCGTTGTGCTCTTTTCCTGCAAAGCGCGGCACATGGCGCTGGGGCCAATGGTTGAGGATGAAGTCTCTGCTGTTCACAAGCTTTGGGACGTTCCGCTGGTTGGATTTTTTACCTATGGCGAAATAGGGCCTGCGTTACAGGGGGGGTGCGATTTTCATAATCATACGCTCGTACCCGTCCTGATTTACGAGAAGTGAATCGTTCGCGCTAAACAGAACCTTCACTGAAAAGGAGGTCTTTATGAGGCCATCGGTGTTCTCCGCCACTTCAGTTCAAGAAGTCGAAGCTCATCTTGAGGATGCTTCCAAAGAGGGACTAAAGCCCACGTTGGCAGTCGTTTTCAGCTCCATTGCCCACGACTTGAAGGGATTAGGGGCAATCTTCGCCAAGCACGACATCGACGTTTTTGGAGCAAGCACTCATGGAGAGATATGTAACGACGAAATCTATGAGGAGTCGATCGTGGCGATGTTGCTTGACGTCAGTCGCGACGCCTACCAATTAAGGGTTTTTGACGGGCAGGAGAAAACGTCCGGTCAAATCGGTCAAAGCGTCGCTGAATGGGGAAAGACTGTTTACGATAATCCGGCGTTCATGGTGGTGTCCGCTGGATATCGGGCCAATGGCGACCACATCGTCAAGGGGATTATTGACGAAAATGGGGAGGCAGGTGCCGCTGTTTGGCGGCCTGGCCGGCGACGATATGAAGTTCGAAGATACATTCGCTTTTGACGGGTCACGGGTCATCTCAAATGGCGTCCTGGCTTTGATTTTTGATAGCAATGTCATTGGCCTGCAAGGAGTGGCTTTCAGCGGGTGGAAGGGAATAGGCACGTCGAAAACTGTAACGAAAGCCCAAGGCAATATCTTGTATGAGATGGATGGTGAGCCTGCACTCGATATCTACACGAAGTATCTCGATTGTGGTGTTGATCCGGTAGTCGCCGCTGGGCTTGCGGTTGAGTATCCCCTGTTTTTGAATCGGGATGACGGCTCGGCCGTACTTAGAGCAGTGATGCACGTCAACGAAGATAAGTCAATAGTCTACGCCGGATCTGTCCCTGAGGGTGCAAAAGTACGCTTCGGCATGGCATCGGGGACTGAAGTTATCGACCGCGCCATCGAGCAAATCTCGGAATTCAAGCGGCAAGCTCCTCGGTCAGAGGCTATGGTCCTGTTTTCCTGTGCGGCGCGGCATCTTGCGTTTGGTCCGATGGTGGAGGATGAGATTTCGGCTGTACGCAAACTTTGGGACGTTCCACTCGTTGGGTTCTTTACCTCCGGCGAAATCGGACCTCTTTTGCAGGGACGGTGCGATTTTCATAATCATACGCTCGTACCTGTCCTGATTTACCAAAAGTGAATCGTTCGCGCTAAGCACAACTTCCACTGAAAAGGAGGTCTCTCATGAAACCATCGGTGTTCTCCGCCACTTCAGTTCAAGAAGTCGAAGCTCATCTTCAAAATGCTTCCAAAGAGGGACTAAAACCCACGTTGGCAATCGTTTTCAGCTCCGTCGCACACGACTTAAAGGCAGTAAGCGTGGCTTTCGCCAAACATGATATCGACGTTTTCGGAGCAAGCTCCGCTGGTGAGATATGTAACGACGAATTTCTTGAGGAGTCGATCGTGGCGATGTTGCTTGACGTCAGTCGGGACACCTACCGGTTAAAGGTTTTCGAGGGGCGGGAGAAAACGTCCTCTCAAATTGGCCAAAACATCGGAGAATGGGCAAAGACTGTTTACGAGAATCCGGCATTAATGGTTATGTCGGGTGGAATTCTGGCCGACGGCGATGGCATCCTCAATGGAATTATTAACGAAATGGGGAGGCAGGCGCCGCTGTTTGGCGGCATGGCCGGCGACGATCTCAAGGCCCATGAGACATTCGTGTTTGACGGGTCACGGATCACCTCGAACGGCGCCGTGGCTTTAATTTTTGACCGCAATGTCATTGGGCTGCAAGGGGTGGCTTTCAGCGGATGGAAGGGAATTGGCACCTCGAAGACCGTCACCAAAGCCCGGGGCAATATCGTCTATGAGATAAATGGTGAACCCACACTCGATATCTACAGGAAGTATCTCGATTTTGGTCATGATCCTTCGGTCGAAATTACAGTTGTTCTTGCGTCTCAGTATCCCCTGCTTTTGAATCGGGATGACGGCTCGTCTGTACTGAGGGCAGTGGTGCATATCAACGATGATAAGTCGCTGGTTTACGCGGGGTCCGTGCCTGAAGGCGCAAAAGTACGCTTCGGCATGGCGCCCGGGCCTGAAATTATCGACCATGTCATCGAGCAAATCTCGGAATTCAGCCGGCAAGCTCCTCGCTCAGAGGCTATCGTCCTTTTTTCTTGCGTGGCGCGGCATCTTGCGCTTGGCCCGATGGTGGAGGACGAGATTGCGGCCGTTCGCAAACTTTGGGACGTTCCACTCGTCGGGTTCTTTACCTACGGCGAGATCGGGCCTGTCTTGCAGGGGAGATGCGATTATCATAACAATACGCTGGTGCCGGTCCTGATTTATCAAAAGTGAATCGTTGGCGCTAAACACAACCTTCATTGAAAAGGAGGTCTCTATGAAGCCATCCGTGTTCTCTGCCACTTCAGTTCAAGAAGTTGAAGCTCATCTTAGGGATGCTTTCAAAGAAGGAGTAAAACCCACTCTCGCAATCGTTTTCAGCTCCCCTGCCCATGACTTGAAGGCATTGGGGGCAATCTTCGCCAAGCACGACATCGACGTTTTCGGAGCAAGTACCAATGGAGAGATTTTGAATGACGGGCTGCATGAAGAGTCAATTGTGGTTATGCTGCTTGATATTGGTCGCGAATTCTATTCACTGGGGATGTTTGATGGAAAGGACAAGTCCTCCTTTCAAGTCGGTCAAAACATCGGGGAGTGGGCAAAGACCGTTTACGACAATCCCGCGTTAATGGTAGTGTCCGGGGGCCTTCATTTCAATGGCGACCACATCGTCAACGCGATTATTTCAGCAATGGGGCGTCAGGTTCCGTTGTTCGGAGGGCTTGCCGGTGACGATCTTAAGGTAATAGAAACGTTTGTATTCAGTACATCACAGGTCACATCAAATGGCGTTACGGCCCTGGTTTTTGACGGAAATGTCATTGGTCTTCAAGGAGTTGCTTTCAGTGGATGGAAGGCAATAGGCACGTCAAAAACCGTCACCAGGGCCGATGGCAATATCGTCTACGAGATAGATAATCAGCCTGCACTGGACATATACATGAAATACCTGAAAGTTCCCAATGATCCCGCAGCCGCGCCTGGCCTTGCGGGTGAATATCCCCTCGTTATGAATCGGGATGATGGCTCGTCTGTCCTCAGGGTGGCACTGATCCTCAACCAGGATAAGTCAATGGTCTTCGCGGGGTCTGTGCCTGAAGGCGCCAAAGTACGCTTTGGCATGGCGCCGGGCAGCGAAATTATTGATGAGGCCATCGAACAAATGTCGGAATTCAACCGGCAAAATCCCAGGTCAGACGCCTTGGTGCTCTTTTCCTGCAAAGCTCGACACATGGCATTTGGGCCAATGATCGAGGATGAAATCTCCGCTGTTCACAAGCTTTGGGACGTTCCGATGGTTGGATTCTTTACCTATGGCGAAATAGGGCCTGCGTTACATGGGGGGTGCGATTTTCATAATCAATCGCTCGTGCCCGTCGTGATTTACGAGAAGTAAACTGCTTACGCTAAACACAACCTTCACTGGAAAGGAGGGCTCTATGAAGCCATCCGTGTTCTCCGCCACTTCAGTTCAAGAAGTCGAAGGTCATCTTCAAAATGCTTCCAAAGAGGGGCCCAAACCTACGTTGGCAATCGTTTTCAGCTCCCCTGCCCATGACTTGAAAGACTTGGGGGCAATCTTCGGCAGGCACGACATGGACGTTTTCGGAGCAAGCACCGCTGGAGAGATTTTGAATGACGAGGTGCATGCGGGCTCAATTGTGGCGATGTTGCTTGATATTGGCCGCGAAGTCTATTCACTGGAGATGTTTGATGGAAAGGACAAGTCCTCCCTGCAAGTCGGTCAAAACATAGGGGAGTGGGCAAAGACCGTTTACGACAATCCTGCGTTCATGGTAGTGTCCGGTGGCCTTCATGCTAATGGCGAGCACATCGTCAACGGGATTATTTCAGCAATGGGGCGTCAGGTTCCGTTGTTCGGGGGGCTTGCCGGTGACGATTCTAAGGCACAAGAAACGTTTGCATTCAGCGCATCACAGCTCACATCAAATGGCGTTATGGCCCTGGTTTTTGACGGGAATGTCATTGGTCTTCAAGGAGTTGCTTTCAGCGGGTGGAAGGCAATAGGCACGTCAAAAACCGTCACCAGGGCCGATGGCAATATCGTCTACGAGATAGATAATGAGCCTGCACAGGACATCTATATGAAGTATCTAAACATTGGCGTTGATCCCTCCCTCGCGGCTGAATATCCCCTGCTTGTGACTAGGGATGATGGCTCGTCTGTCCTTAGGTCGCCGATGATCTTCAACGAAGATAAGTCATTGGTCTACGCGGGGGGTGTGCCTGAAGGCGCAAAAGTACGGTTTGGCATGGCGCCCGGCATCGAAATTGTCGATCATGCCATCGAACAAATGTCGGAATTCAAACGGCAAACTCCCAGGTCGGACGCCATGGTTCTCTTTTCCTGCGTAGCGCGACAGTATGCCCTTGGGCCAATGATTGAGGATGAAGTGACCGGTATTCGCAAGCTTTGGGACGTTCCGATGGTTGGGTTCTTTACCTATGGGGAAATAGGGCCTGCGTTACATGGAGGGTGCGACTTTCACAATCAATCGCTCGTGCCCGTCCTGATTTACGAGAAGTAAGTTCTTCGGGGGCTTGCGGTATGAAAGCTAATCTTGACAAGCTGAAGCACGCCGTCGGGGAGTTGATTGTTACCGATGACGGCAGAAAAATGGTGCTGGGATTGCTCGGTC
>Ga0181536_10007602_pt1 | contig 10601 bp, 10 predicted proteins | sample PEATcosm2014_Bin_41_FD_121105 | JGI IMG/M metagenome (GOLD analysis project Ga0181536, IMG submission 121105) | Peatland microbial communities from MTU Mesocosm Facility, Houghton, MI, USA - PEATcosm2014_Bin17_60_metaG | ecosystem: Environmental > Terrestrial > Soil > Wetlands > Peat | place...
CATCAAGCAGGATGGTGATGAACGTCTGATCCGCGGGGAGGTGGAGCGGATCGGCGGCGAGGCGATCATTACGACCCAGCATCGCGACGGCTCTCGCCAGAAATCCACCGCTCCGCTGCGCGACACTTCCGCGGCGTTGGACTATGTGCTTCGTTGGCTGGCGTCTGACCAGTCAGGCATCACCGAGATTCAGAGCCTGGGCGACATCCATGCCGTGGGTCATCGCGTCGTGCACGGCGGCGAGTTGTTTTCCGAATCAGCCCTCGTCACCGACCAGGTGCTCAAGGGCATCGAGGACTGCATCGACCTGGCTCCTCTGCACAACCCAAACAACATCAAGGGAATTCAGGCGGCGCGAGAGATCTTCGGCCAGAAAGTGCCGCAAGTGGCGGTGTTTGACACGGCATTCCACACTTCCATCCCGGAGCATGCGTACCTGTACGCCGTGCCGTACCATCTCTATCGGCGCCACCGCATCCGCCGTTACGGCTTCCACGGGACCTCTCACCGGTACGTAGCGTACCGTTATCGACATTTGCGGAAGCTGACTCGAGAGCAGACGCATATCATTTCGCTGCATCTGGGCAACGGCTGCTCCGCAACGGCCATTCGTGGCGGCCGCTCAGTGGATACTTCCATGGGCATGACGCCGCTCGAAGGCCTCGTGATGGGCACACGCTCCGGTGATCTCGATCCTGCCATCGTGAATCTCATCGCGACCAAGGAAGGGCTGTCGTTGCACGAAGTGGAGGCGCTTCTCAATACACAATCCGGATTGCTTGGAATCTCCGGCTTGACGAACGACATGCGAGTGCTCCAGGAAGAACTGAAGCTAAACGACGACCGGCGTGTACGTTTAGCGATCGATGTCTTCTGTTACCGGGCTCGGAAATACATCGGCGCATTCCTCGCCTGCATGGGTGGAGCGGACGCGGTCGTCTTCACCGGTGGCATTGGCGAGAACTCGCCCGATATCCGCGCCGCCATCTGCCAAGGTCTCGAATGGGCGGGCTTGCACCTGGACAAGGAACAGAACCAAAAGGTGATCGGAGCCGAGGGATCCATTACAGCCGGCGGCTCCACGTTGCTCGCCTACGTCATCCCGACCGACGAAGAACTGCTCATCGCTCGCGATACCGTGCGGGTCATCCTGGGTGAACCACACCCTTCCTGAGCTTCGCCTGACTTACGGTGTCGGCCACTTCCATCCGGTGATATCCGGGCTGTCGATGCCGTGCTCGTACGCGTAACTCCGGCATTCGATTTGAAGATTGCGGAATTTTTCCTTCGCGTGCGCGCCGATTCGTTGCAACTTCGGAGTGCGGTCAATCGCGTCAATCGCCAGGCTGAACCGGTCGATCTCGTTGTTGATGGCCAGTTCCATGGGGGTATTGATGTTGCCCTTCTCTTTATAACCGCGCACGTGGATGTTGTGATGATTTGTGCGGCGATACGCCAGCCGATGGATCAGCCAAGGGTATCCATGAAAGTTGAAGATGACCGGTTTGTCGACGGTGAATAGCGAGTCGAAGTCGCGATCGGTCAATCCATGCGGATGTTCCGTGCTGGGCTGCAGTTTGAATAGATCCACACTACGTTGATAAATCGGATTTTGATCTCGGGGAACTCCTGCCGCAGCAGTGAAGTTGCTGCCAGCGCTTCCTGCGTGGGAATATCGCCGGCTGAAGCCATGACGATGTCGGGCTCACCGCCTTGGTCGTTACTCGCCCACTCCCACATGTCGATGCCCTTCGTGCAGTGCTGAATCGCGGCGTCCATATCCATGTATTGCAGATGCATCTGCTTGTCTGACACGATGACGTTGACGTAGTTCTCGCTGCGCAAGCAGTGATTCGCGACCGAGAGCAGCGTATTGACGTCGGGCGGGAGATAGATGCGGGTAACGCTCGCGCTTTTATTGACCCTACATCAAGAAAACCGGGGTCCTGGTGCGTAAAACCGTTGTGATCCTGCCGCCACACCGTCGAAGTGATGAGCAAGTTCAGCGAGGCAACGTCTTGACGCCGGGACAGGTTGTTGCAAATGGACAGCCACTTGGCGAACTGGTTGAACATCGAGTCAATGACGTGGATGAAGGCTTCGTAAGAGGAGATGAACCCGTGGCGCCCCGTGAGCAGATAGCCTTCGAGCATCCCTTCCACCGTGTGCTCACTGAGCATCTCCATGACTCGTCCATCGCGCGCGAGTTCCGTGCCATCGTCATCCTCCGGGAAGTGACTCCGTCTGATGACAGTTCAATGAAGACGCACCTTTCGCGTTCGCGAAGCTTTCGAGACGTACCCGCGGCTTCGTTATAGAATGGGCGATTCATGCCTGTCGCCGGTTCCGGCCTACTGGTCCTCACGGTCGCTTCCATCTTGTTGCTGTTGTTGCTCATCTTGGTAGTGAAGCTGCACGCGTTTCTCGCGTTGCTGATGGCGAGCATGGCGCTGGGGCTGGCGGCGGGGATGGCGCCGGCCGCGGTTTTGAAATCCATCCAATCGGGCTTCGGAGACTCGCTTGGGTTCATTGCGGTGGTGGTAGGTTTGGGCGCGATGATCGGGCGCTACATCGAAGACTCGGGCGGCGGCCGCGCACTGGCTGACGCGCTTCTCCAGAGGTTCGGGCGCGACCGCGCAATCCTGGCGCTGTTTGTGGCGGCCTATCTCGTGGGCCTGCCGCTATTCTTCGAAGTGGGCTTCATTATTCTGGCCCCCTTGGTCTGGAGTTTGGCAAAAGAATCGAAGCGCTCACTGCTGGTGTACGGGATGCCGATGACCGCCGCGCTCAGCGCCACCCACTCGCTCGTGCCGCCGCACCCGGCCCCCGCCGCCGCTGCGCAACTCTTGGGCGCGGATCTCGGCCTGGTGATCATCTATGGCGTAGCGATTTCGATTCCCATGGCCGTCTTGGGCGGCCTCGTTTACGGCCAGTGGATTGCCAAACGCTTGTTCATCCCGCCGCCTCCCATGGCACAACGCGCGGAGCCCAGCGTTGGAACGGAGGTCGCGCCGCCCCACCCGGGACTCGTGGTGCTCATCCTGGTCCTTCCGGTTTTCCTGATTTTCGGGGCATCGATCTCCGGCTCCACCCATCTGCCGGGAAAAACCTGGGCCGGCTTCTTCGGACATCCGTTCACAGCGCTGTTGATCGCGACTTTGGCCGCGATGATCATTTTCGGTGCGCGGCGCGGCCTCAACCGGGACCAGATTGCCCGCCTGGCCGTGGATTCCTGCGCACCGATCGGTACGCTCCTGCTTATGATGGGTGGCGGCGGGGCTTTCAAGCAGGTGATCATCGATTCCGGCGCCGGGCTTTACGCGGGCAAGTTGCTGGCGTCCTCGAATATTTCCCCGCTGGTAGTGGCGTTTCTGGTGGCCACGGTAATGCGCGTCGCCCAGGGGTCGGCTACCGTCGCTATCATCACCGCCGCGGGGATCGTGGCGCCGCTTGTCAAGCACGTGACGGGTTATCGTCCGGAGATGATCGTGCTGGCCGTTTGCTGCGGCGGTTCGATGCTTTCGCATGTGAACGACGCCGGGTTTTGGATTGTGAATGAGTATTTCGGCATGGCCGTCCCGCAAACACTGAAGAGCTGGACGGTCATGAAAGTGGTCTGCTCGCTCGTGGGGTTCGCGCTAGTGCTCGCGGCGCAGGCGGTGTGGGGATAAGGGGGGCGGACCCGGCAGACGCGTCCGCCCTACGGTTTAAATTCTGCGTCCGCTGGCTACGAAGTCGCCGCCGCGGTCATCGGTTCGTCCGCGCTGCCGCCGTAGATGGCGGGAACGTGGGCGTTCATGGCACGCAAGTAGGTGCTCAACTGGGCGCGGTGGTGGATCGTGTGGTGCGCCATCCAGCCGATATAGAGGACCACGGGCAGTGGGGCCATGCCCATGAAGCTGACGGGTGTCGCAAGTTGGTCGCCGGTCATCGACTTTAGCCGGTCTACTAGCGGAGCTATGTCCCGGTCGTAGACTGCCACAATCTCAGCTACGGTTCGAGGAGCCTGGCCCTCATCCCTCCACGTGTCGAAACTGAGTCCGGCAATTGCTTCGGCGAAACCGCGTTCGCTTTGAATCAGGTGCCATGACAGCTCGGCCGCGGTCCTGCCCTTCTCGCCCAATTTGAAGTTGAGTTGTGCTTCCGGCAACGCAGCGAGTATCTTGCGGGTAATCTGACGTTCCATTTCGAGGTGCTGGCACATATACATGGCCAATCCCTGAGCTTCTTGAGGTGTCATGCGTTTTGACCTCCAGGGCCACGATGGTACAAGACCCGATAGAGATCCGCAAACTGCAATAGTGTTAACTCTTCGGCGCGCTTGCCGGCCTCGGGCAGGCCGTCGAGGGCGCTCTTTCCGCAGAGCCCGGCGAGGTTGTTCCGCAAGGTCTTGCGCTTCTGGCGAAAACACTGGCTCGTGAACGCAAGGAAGCCTGCCACGTCCGTGATCCCCAACTCCGCTGCGCGATCGCGCGGCCGCAGGCGAACAACGGTGGAATCGACCTTGGGCGGAGGGCGGAAGGCAGACGGTGGGACATCGAAGAGCCTCTCGACATCGGCAAAAAGCTGTGTACGAACGCTGAGGTAGCCGTAATCACGCGAGCCTGGCGCGGCGGCGAGGCGGGCTGCCACTTCCTTCTGGATCAAAAAAACGGCTTGGAGGAAGCGCGTCCCAAGCGCTTTCTCTATGATGGGCGTCGCGGCGTAGTACGGCAGGTTGCCGGCGATCACCGCCGGTCCCCACTGATTGAGATCGGTTTCCCGCGCGTCGGCGTGAACAATAGTGACATGCGTCACAGAGTGAAACTTTTCGCGCAGCTGCTCCACCAGTTCAGCGTCGATCTCGACCGCGATGATTCGTTTCGCATGAGCGGCCAGCCGCTCGGTGAGCACTCCGCGCCCCGGCCCGATCTCAATAACCAGGGGCGCACTCTCCCCGCACGCGGCACACGCAATGCGCTCCAGCGCGGAACCCTTCACGAGAAAATGCTGGCCTAACGGTTGGCGGGACAAAAAAGCGGAAAGTTCAGCCCTTCACGTCGATTCTGTCGCGACGGAACGGAACCAGAACCTTCCCGACCACGGGCATGCCGAACTCGGTGGGCGGTTGGAACGTCGTGAACAGAATCATGTTGGCGATGTCGTTTCGCAGCTTTCCATTCACGTTATTGGGGATCGCGTAATCGAGCACCGCCCCATCCCTATCCAGCGTGACCTCCACCATGACATCGTCCTCGGTGAAGCCCCACGGCGGAAGGGCATCGAACGTAGCTTGGGTTTGGCCGAAAATACCGCTCAGCAGCACGTCGTTGCTGGTGCGGTGGGGAGAGCTCAGGCCCGGCACCAGCATGCTGAACAGGAACAGCGCCGAAACCAGACCGCCGGCGAAAGGAATCGCAAAGGGCCGCATCAGGTTGTCGAAGAACAGTTGCAGTTCCGCGGCCCAGAAGTGCAGCAGCGCCACCAGCGTGCCCCGCGAAAGCAGCCGCATACGTTCCCGGGATGCCAGCACCTGCAACTGTGTAATGAGACGAGCCGGCGGAGTCTTCACCGGAAGGCTCCGCAGCGCTGCGTGCAGATCAGACATCTCCCGGGTATAGCTCGAGCATTCCCGGCAATGCGCCAGGTGCTGGGAGATCAGGTCGGCCGCTCCCCGGCCGAGACCCGCCGATAATGTTTTTCGCACCTTATCGCAATTCATACCACTTACTCTGGAGCCCACCGCCACGCCGGCTCGGGTTCGAGCCGTGCGGTCAGCCCCTCCTTTAAAGCTTCGCGCCCCCGCAGGATCCGCGATTTCACCGTGCCGAGCGAAATTTGCAACACCTCGGCAATTTCCTCGTAGCTCAGGTCCTCGATATCGCGCAGCACCACAGCTTCGCGGAACAGTGGATTGATCTGCGCCAGCGCGTTTTCGACCAGTTCCTGCCTCTCGCGGTCGAACGCGTAATCGAACGGCGACTGCTCGGAATCCGGCACGTTCCTGCTCCGCGTTTGCTCCGGCTCCGTATCCAGCCTCACCTCGCGGCTGCGATGCCGGAAAAACCAGCGCCGCTGGTTGTGAGCTTCATTTACCGTAATCCGGTAGATCCACGTTTTCAGACTGCTCTGGCGGCGGAAGCGGCCCACATTGCGGAAGACCTTGAGGAACACTTCCTGCACCACATCGCTCGCGTCGCTGGAGTCGTTGAGCAGGCGGTAGGCCAGGTTGTAAACCGGTTGCTGGAACCGCTGGAGCAGACTTTCGTAAGCCGCTTCCTCGCCCGCACGCAGTTCCCTCACCAGTTCTTCGTCTGTGCGGTCACTCGCTGTTCCCGTGCGCTCACAGGAAGAGGCGCCGATCGATTCGCCATCCGAATTCAGGCCAAGCACGGAGCTAGCCATGGTCCACAGCTTCGTCTAAATTCTAGCACTTGGGGCTGTTCACCGCCCTACTACCATTGACACCAGAGGAAGCCCGAAAGTTCCCAGTGAGCCGGAAACTAAACAAATATCGGGCCTTACAACTGAAACTGGATCCCCTGGGCGAGCGGCAGCTCCGATGACCAATTGATTGTTGTGGTTTGCCGCCGCATGTAGGCCTTCCAGGAATCGCTGCCGGCTTCGCGGCCGCCGCCGGTGTCCTTTTCCCCACCGAAGGCGCCGCCGATCTCGGCCCCGCTGGTCCCTATATTAATGTTGGCGATGCCGCAATCGCTCCCCCGGTGGCTTAGGAAAGTCTCGGCGGCAACGAGATTCGTCGTGAACATCGCGGACGAGAGGCCCTGCGGCACGGCGTTGTGCTGGTCAATGGCGTCTTCGAGCCTCTCGAACTCGATCAAGTATAGAATCGGCGCGAAAATCTCTTCCTTCACAATGGGCATTCCCGGCTTGGCGCGCACCAGCGCGGGCTCCACGTAACATCCGCCCAAGTGACGGCCACCGTAGAGAATCTCCCCGCCTTGCCGTTGGATGGTCTCGATGCCGCGGAGCATATCGGCCACCGCGTCGCGCGAAACCAGCGGCCCCATCACCGTGGCTCCGTCGAGCGGGTTGCCAATCTTTACCTGCTTGTACGCGGCGCTGAGCGCGTCCGTCATGCGCTCCGCGATGCCGCGCTGCAAAAACAGGCGCCGGGTTGTTGTGCAGCGCTGGCCGGCTGTGCCCACGGCGCCGAACACCACCGCGCGCAGCACGAGATCGAGATTGGCGTCATCCATCACAATGATTCCGTTATTGCCGCCGAGTTCCAGAATCGTGCGTCCCAGTCTCCGGCTTACCGCCTCGGCCACATGAACTCCCACCTGCGACGAGCCCGTAAAGCTCACGAGCGGAATCCGGCGGTCTTCGAGCATGCGCTCACCCGCTTCGCGTCCGATCACCAGGTTGAATACGCCTTTGACGCCGTGCCGCTCAAATACGCGGTTACAGATTTTCTGCACGGCGATAGCGCAGAGCGGCGTCTTCGACGACGGCTTCCACAGCACGCAATCACCGCACACCGCCGCGATCATCGCGTTCCACGACCACACAGCCACCGGAAAATTGAACGCGCTGATCACGCCCGCGATCCCCAGCGGATGCCACTGCTCGTACATGCGGTGCCCCGGCCGCTCGCTGTGCATGGTCAGCCCGTAAAGCTGGCGCGAGAGACCCACGGCGAAATCGGCAATGTCGATCATCTCCTGCACTTCACCCTGTCCCTCTGCCAGGATCTTGCCCATCTCGATCGAGACCAGCGCGCCCAGCTCCGCCTTCGAGCGCCGCAGCTCGTCACCGATCTCCCGCACGATCTCCCCGCGCTTGGGCGCCGGCGTCATGCGCCACGCGGCGAACGCACCCTCCGCCTGCCGGACCACCTGGTCGTACTCGCGCGGCCCGGCGAGCTGCACCTTGGCGATCACCTTGCCATCGGCTGGATTCACCGATTCCATTTCTCCGCCCGAAAGCGCGGCGATCCATTCCCCTCCGCACGCTCCGGAATTAGTGGGCTCGATTTCCAGGCTTTCCAACGTCTCAGTGATCTTGTTGGTTTCCGTGTCCGTGATATGCATTCGTCTGCCTCCGCCCGCCACCCAAATCTATTCTAGTGGGGCGCCGGCACGGTCGACCAGGACAACTGGGAAACGAACCCCGAGGCTCCAAACGCCTGTACCGCGATGTTCTCCTCGCGTGCTTACGCTATCCATGGTAGATGCCCGTAAGCTAGCCATCGAATTTTGCTGCGCCAAACGCCGCCATCCCGGTTATACTGAATGCCCAGATAGCACGCCAAACGGAAATGATGAGGGAACGCCAGGCACCCAATTTGCTGGCATAGGCAAGAAAGGCAAATAGATGAAAAACACGCTGCGCAGTTTGATCTTCACTTCCTTGTTTGCGGTGACGTCTCTATGCGCCCAGCAGGGGTTAGTCATTCCCCAGGTCGCCGACGGCGATGGTTGGGCATCCACCATCGTGCTCACCAATACTACGGCGGACGCCAGTCAGGTCTCGCTCGTGTTTTATTCGGGCGGTCAGGCCTGGACGCCGTCCTTCGTCGGACAAGGCGTCAACCCCGCGAGCTTGTCCCTGCCCGCCGCTTCCACGCTGTTCATAAGCACGACCGGTACCGCAAAGGCGCTTACCCAGGGCTGGGCCGAGCTCACCGGCGCGGCGGCGGGTGCAGTAGTGGCCTATGTCATCTATACGTACACCAACGGTCAAAATACTTCGCAGGGCACCGCGCAGGCCGTCACCACTGCCAGCCGCATCCTGGTGCCTTTCGATAACACGGGAAGTCTCGCCACGGAAATAGCCGTGGTGAACCCGAACCCGAGCAGCGTATCCATTTCGGTGAACCTTAAAACCACGGACGGCACCGTTACCACGAGCTCCTTGCCCGACATTCCGGGCGAAGGCCAAATCGCATTTGTTCTGCAGACTGAGCCTGGATTTACATCGACCGCCGGCCAGGCAGGGCTGGCCGAGTTCTACGCCAGTACCGGCAGCTTTGCGATCATTGCGCTGCAATCGAATACCAACCCTAAAACGAACGTTTTTTCCTTCACCACGGCACCGGTCTATCCTCAGACGACGGAGTCGCCCATCATCTCGTCTAGCCCCGCCGGCGGTGGGGGCGGCGGTGGCGCCATCCCGGCCGGTAACATCACATTCGCCGGCCTTTCCATCGGAAAAATCACCAGTGCCGGAATCGTCACGGAATCCGTCGGCGGAGACTTCGGTGCATATACACCCGCGGCGTGGGACCCACCATACGAGGGCACCAAGTTCGCACCATACTGCAACGTGTGGGGCGTGAGCTACACCCTCGGCCAACCATTTCCCGCCGCACCGGGCTTTTACCTTGACGCCGGCCCAAGTCTGTCGTTGAGTGGACCACCTCCGCTCGCCGCAAACACCACTCTGCCGGCTGCCAACATTCCAAATTTCGTCGGCCCCGATTATTTGCTCCAATTGCCACAAAACACACTCGTAGACGGAGGCACGTACACCTTGTCGGGTCCCGGCGGCACTCAGGTTGACAGTTTCAGTGCCCAAGCCACCCTCCCCAGCAACTTCAGCACGAATGCGAATACGATCAGCGTTGTCAATCGCTCCCAACCTCTTACGATCTCCTGGGGCGGATCCGGATTCGAAGGCATAACCATCGGCGTGATCGGCTCAACGCTGAGCGGGATGACGTTCACCGAGAAAGTTCTCTCATGCGCCGTCCCCGCAAGCCTGGGCACATACTCGGTTCCCACGGCTGCACTGTCGTTACTGCCTGCCTCACCGGCGGGCACGCTGACGGTGGGCACACTCCCGGCGGCTCCTGCCAGCTCGGGCCCGCCTACGACTCTCACTCCGGGCCTCAAGCAGGGCGGCAAGATTCAATATGGCGCCTTTACGCCTAGCTACGCCGTGGCACAGATCGTCGCGATTCAATAACTACAAACTATTCGAAATCGCTTCGACATCAAACTGACATCATTCCTGTCTTACAATGCGCTAACTATGGACAACGCCGAACTGGACCGCCTCCGGCAAGCTTACCAGGGTGCAGTAGAAAAATGGATCACGGCGATTCGCGAAGAAGAGGCACTCGCCACCCCCGACCACTCGGTCCATGCATGGGACATCTGGGAGAACGCCGGCTTCGCGGAAGAGGACGCCAGGAGCAACGCCCAAGCCGCTAAGAAGCAGTACGAGGCCGCGCTCCGCGAGGCCGATTACGGAATCTAGTGCGGCATTGAGCAAGCCCCCAACCGGGCAATGATTAGTGCGCGAAAATTGCGTCTGTCCCCTTTTCGTTCGTGACCGCGAGCTCGACTACAGCAAAGATGGCGCGCATTGTTGCGGCGTGGTAGGATTCCCGCACGCCAGCAGAAGGAGTAAACGATGGACGGCGAGGGAGTGTGGGAAGAGGCGGTGTTGAAGGGCGACTTGCGGACGGTGTTGCTCCGGGTGCTGTTTCTGTACGGGCTGTACATGCTGCTGCCCCAAGTAGTGTTCCTAATCGCGTATTTCGGACTTCCAGAGAAATGGCTGGTGGGCAGTCCATGGTTTCGGATAGGCGAGTGGGCAGCGGCGGGCGGGACGTGGAGTGGGCAATTCGTGCGCACGCTGATAACGAACCTGGG
>Ga0181536_10007606_pt1 | contig 10597 bp, 10 predicted proteins | sample PEATcosm2014_Bin_41_FD_121105 | JGI IMG/M metagenome (GOLD analysis project Ga0181536, IMG submission 121105) | Peatland microbial communities from MTU Mesocosm Facility, Houghton, MI, USA - PEATcosm2014_Bin17_60_metaG | ecosystem: Environmental > Terrestrial > Soil > Wetlands > Peat | place...
CCGCGGGTGAGATGGTCGGCGGCCTACATGGAGCCGCCCATATGCCCGGATCGTCACTCGGCAAGGCGGCCATCTTTGGCCGCATCGCGGCCCGCACCGCCGCAGGTCGCGCTGCGGCGTTTGATTAAGGCACACAGGAGCGGCGCATCGGATTCTTTAGCGAGATCACATGTCTTCGGATCGGTATTCCCAGGAGCCGCCGCTTAAAATTTGAGCTCCTCGCCTTTGTAATCGAAGAACTTCCCATTATCGCGCAGCGTTGCTTTCAGGATCGTGTCGATCAGCCCGGAAACGCTCTCTTTCGGCGAGAGATCCGCATTCTTACCACCCATTTCGGTCCTGACCCAGCCAGGATGCAATGCAAGACAAATCACGTTCCGCTGGTTCAATTCGATGGAAAGGTTTCGCACTGCGATGTTCAGCGCCCCCTTGCTGGTCCGATACATGTAACGGGCGCCATCCAGGTTTTCCGCCATGATCGTCATTCGCGTCGAAAGAAAAGCCATAATCCGGTAGTCGCTTCGCGCCACATTTTCACTAAACGCCGCGGCGACCCGGATCGGGCCGATCAGATTAACCATAAAGACCTGGAACCACGTAGCGTCGTCAAAATCCTGAATTCGCGTGCCGGGGGCGCCAGTAATTGTCGCAGATTTCGCTGCGCCTGGATTGAGCCCGGCATTGCAAAGCAGAAGATCGATGGGTCGTTCGGCCAGATCTCGCGAAAGCGCGACGATCGCTTCCGCATCGCGGATATCGAGCGCATAGATTTCGATTTGGCCGGGCAATTCCTTCGCCAGCTTGGATAGGTCTTCCGCCTTTTCCGGAGACCGGCATGTGCCAATCACGCTCCAGCCCGCTTTGCCCAATTGTCGGACGAATTCGAGGCCGAGACCACGATTGGAACCGGTAATCAATGCTGTTGCCATGGCGGCGCCTCATGCTGATGCCTTCCTGCGATCATCTTGCGCTGTCACGCAAGATGATATCGGACGCCTTTTCGGCAATCATCAATATCGGGATATTCGTGTTAGCCCTGACGATAGTGGGCATGATGGAGCCATCGACCACGCGCAGTCCTTCGACACCGATGACACGGCAATGAGGATCGACGACCGCGGCAGGGTCGAACCGGCTACCGATGCGGCATGTTCCGACGGGATGGTAGATTGCGCCGGAATTCTCGAGTACGAAAGCGTCGAGCGCGTCGTCGTCGTCGATGAGGTCGGCCGGACTACGGCCGACTTTTTTAATGATTGTGCGCCGCAGAAGCTCGGGCCCGTCGAGAAGCAACGAGACTGCTTTGCTCTTGAGGCAATTTATGTAAGTCGGGCGATTGAGATCGCGGATGCGATCATTGGAGATCGGAACGAAAAGCTCGTCCGTGATAGCCTTGATGCTTGGCTCGTTCATCAGGCGCCACGAAAGCCGCAGCCCTTCGCGGAGCCTAAGCAGATCCCGTGGATCGGAAGCGAGATTGAAGCGGATATGCGGCTCGCGTGTCGGATCCGATGAGTACAATGTTACCGAACCACGCGAATAGGCCTTGTAGACGGACGCGCCGAGAGCGGCGATCTGTCCGCCAAGCGGGTGCCATGTTGTGCGATTGAATATCAAGACCAACATGTCCGCGTGTGTGCAGCCTTCGACGGCGGACGAATAACGCAGGCAGTTGTAAGTCAATGGCCGTGGTTTCGGCGGTTGTCTGCCTTGCCGCCTGAGATACGCAGACAGGTAAATAATGGGATGATTAAGCAGATTGCGACCAGTTCCCGGCAGATCGGCCTTTACCGGGATCTCGAGCCGACGGAGCTCTTGCGCCGGCCCGATGCCGGCGCGCAGCAGGATCGCCGGCGAATGCAGACTTCCTGCCGAAACGATAGTTTCACGAGCGGCGAAATGCTTGACGCCCCCGTTCGCGCAGGCGGTGACGCCGACGACGCGCGGCCCGTCCCAAACCAGCGACTCCATTGTCGTGCTCGTGAGGATTTCCAAATTTGGCCGCGCACGCGCCTGCTTGTTGAGATGAGCCATCGATGACGAGACCCGCTGCGTCGGTAGGTTGCTCATTGGAATTGCGCAATTGCCGTCGCGGAAATCCGTATTCATGTCCGCGATAAATGGAAATCCATAGGCTTCGAACGCCGAACCAATTGCACGACAAAACGGCGGCCATTCGGGCTTGAAATGCCTTCGGATAGGAATCGGGCCGTCGCTTCCATGCAGTTCGCCTTGGAAATCGAAATCGCGCTCAAGGCGCTTGAAATACGGAATGACGTCGCTCCATGCCCAGCCGGTGGCGCCCAGGCTAGCCCATTCGTCGTAATCCTCAGGTTGTCCGCGTATTGCCCACATCCCCATCAAATTTCCGCCGCCGCCCATCAACCGCGCTTGTTGATAATGTCGCGGCATGACCGGGGCTCCTTTCGGATCACCTTGTTTCATCTCGACGAGGAGGTTCGGCCACATATAGCTCGGATCGAATGCAGACCTCGGATGCGTGTCGAGGATAGTTTTCGGCTCCCTTCCTGGCGGAATATCGATTCCGGCTTCTATCAATAGAACACGATGGCGTGGATTTGCCGATAATCGATTGGCAAGAACGCAGCCGGCTACCCCGGCGCCAACGATAATGAAATCGAACTGCATCCCGCTTGTTCTCCAAGGCATGACACTAGAGATAATACTTTCGAGCCAGTTCCTTGGGGTCGGCAGTCATGTAGGCGACGCTTCCGGACCAGACGACATTGCCATCACGCAGGACATAGATTCGATCGGCCACACTCATCGCCAGCGCTATGTTCTGCTCCACGAGCAGCATGGTGGAGCGTTTCTTCTTGAGTATGGCAACTATCCGAGCGATCTCTTGGACGAAGCGCGGCGCCAGCCCGCCCGAGGGCTCGTCGAGCAGGAGGATTTTCGGATTTCCCATCAATGCGCGGCCAATCGCCACCATTTGCTGTTCGCCGCCAGAAAGCGTCTTCACACGCTGCTGCTGTCGCTCTTCAAGACGCGGAAAATAGGTGAAGATTTTCTTCAGATCCTCGCCAAGATCGTCCTGCTTGCGTATGCTCGCGCCGAGCTCGAGGTTTTCGACGACTGACATGTCGAGGAAGAGGTCGCGTGCCTGCGACACCTGGACGATACCTTTTCGGAAGATCTTATGTGGCGGCAACCCGCTGATCCGCTCGCCGCGCATTTCGATGGTGCCGGAATGGCAATTGATGAAGCCGCTAATGGTATTGAGCAATGTCGTTTTGCCCGCGCCATTGGCGCCAAGAAGCGCTACCACCTCGCCTTCGGCGATTTCGAGCGAGATGTCCATGATGGCGGCGGCCTTGCCGAAATAGGCCGCCACGCCCTTGATTGCCAGAAGCGGATCAGGTGTGGCCAAGATAGGCCTCCAATACGGCCTCATGGGAGCGGATCTTTTCGGGCGTGTCCTCGGCGATGACCTCGCCGTAATTCAGCACCACGATTCGGTCGGAAACATCCATGACCAAGTCGATTTGGTGCTCGATCAAAAGGACAGCTATTCCTTCAGAGGCGAGGTTGCGCAGCACCGTGGCAAGGCGCTCGCGCTCGATAACGGAAAGCCCAACCGCGGGTTCGTCCAGCAACAGAAGGCGCGCGCGAGCGGCGATCGCCCGGGTGATCTCGACCATGCGTTGCTGGCCCGAGGATAGGTCGCCCGTCACCTTGTCCGCATGCTCGGCCAATCCCATGAACTCGAGCATTGATCGCGCCTCGCGCACCGCCGATCGTTCGGCATTCACGGACCGCGGAAAGTTGAATAGCAGCTCGAGCGGACGACTGGGCGTTAGCTGATCCAAGCCTGTCAGCACGTTCTCCAGCACGGTCATTTCGCCAAATACGCCGCCGTTCTGGAACGTGCGGCGTACCCCAGCGGAGGCAATGGCGTGCGGCGAGCGCCCGATGACGCTACGACCATTGAAAAACACATTGCCCTCAGTCGGCGTAGCATAGCCAGTGATGACGTTGAAGAGCGTTGATTTCCCTGCCCCGTTGGGGCCGATTACTGCACAAATCTGTCCCGCATTCACTTCAAAACATACAGCGGAAAGCGCCCGAAGCCCGGCGAAAATAACCGTGATGTTGTTTACTTCTAGCAGCGCCATTGCTCAATCCCGAAACAATCTCTCACGTAGCCGGGGAAAGTAGGCCACCAGAATCCCGCCAATACCGCGCGGCATGAACAGAAGCACCCCAATGAGTAATAAGCTGAAGACGATTTCCTCAAAGCCAGGAAAATTCCTCAGGATCTCGGGTGCTGCGGTCAAGATGACGGCACCGATGATCGAGCCGATCATATTGCCGAGACCGCCGATCATAACGAAAGTAAAATGCAGGAGAAGCTGATTAAGATTGAAGCTTTCCGGCTCTATCCGCCCCAGGAGAATCGCAAAGAGGGCCCCCGCCGCTCCGACCACCGCGCCGCTCCACGTGAACGCTGCGATTTTGTAGATGGCGGGCCAGATGCCGAGCGAGGCAGCGGCCAACTCGTTTTCGCGGATCGCGACCCAGGCGCGACCGATCCGCGAACGCAGTAGGTTCCTGGTTGCCCATAAGATCAGCACCGTGACGAACAGAAAGACGTAATATTTTTGTGCTTCCGATTCGATAGGAAAATTGAAAAGCTTCGGCGTCGAAATGGGAAGTCCCGACGATCCCCTGGTGATGTCTCCTCCGTGAATATAGGTCCAGCGCAACAGTTCGCCGAGTACCAGGGTCACGATAGCTAAATAATAGCGCTTAAGGCGGAGCGCCGGTAGGCCGATGAGCGTTCCCACGACAGCAGCGATTAAGACACTCGACGGCAGCGCGAATCCGAACGGCACGTCCAGTTGCTGCATCAAGATCCCGGTAGAATAGGCGCCGATGCCGAACAGCGCTGCATTGGCAAAGGCAAGTTGCCCGAGATAACCAAGGACGATGTTGAATCCGACCGAGACCAAGCAATAAATCAACGTCAGATTGACGATGTACTGTTGATAATCGTTCATAAGCAGCGGCAGCGCGAGCAGCGCTCCGAGCGCCATTGTCGCGATCATGGCCGTGCGCAGACCTACGCGCTTGCCCGTTTCAATGGATGTACTGCCGATCGCATCAGACACGCGTTACCTCACCGCGACCGAACAATCCCGCGGGTCGTACTAAGAGAACGACGATGATCGCGATGAATGCAAAGACGTCGATCAGGGAGGTTGACAAGTATCCGCCCGAAAGTTCCTCAAGGATACCCATGAGCAGGCCACCGATGACTGCACCGCCGAAGTGACCGAAGCCGCCGAGCGTCATTGCAGCGAATGCGCGGATGAGAATCTGCGCACCCATGTCCGGATAAAGCAGGGTGATCGGAGCAACAAGTATCCCCGCGATCGCGCCCATCGCAGCGGATACGCCCCACATCGTTCCGTAGAAGGCGGGCACATTGATACCGACAAGCGCGGCTCCACGGGGGCTATCCGAGGCCGCCTGGGCCAGCCTCCCAAGTTTGCTGCGATGGAACAACAACATGAATACGATCACCAACAGGACCATCGTGCCAGCGATGATGAGGTCTTGGGTGGTCAGCACGAGGTTGCCGATCTCGATCGGCGGATAGGAAAAGACTGGGGGCATTGGCAGCACTTCGCGGCCCCAAAATATCCGTGCAATGCCCCTGAACAGATACGAAAGCGCCACGGTCATCATCGCTAACGCGATATGCGGTCCTCCCGCCATCGGCCGGATGAGCACGCGCTCAATGCATATGCCCAAGCCAAACAGAGTGACGACGCCCAGTAGCGCGGCTACAAAGAACGGCGCGCCGACGAGGTGCAGGAATAGGTACACCACGAAGGCGCCGAACATGAACATCTCTCCGTGGGCGAAATTAACGATCGTCGTGGCCCGAAAGAGGACGGTCATTCCGAGGGCAACCAATGCGTAAATGCTGCCTTGGGCTATCCCGCTGAGGATAAGCTGCAAGAGCATGGTCGGTTATTTATCCTGCCATTTCTTGACGACCGTGAATTTGCCATTTTTCAACGTCGCCATTGCCGCGTTCTTCTCCCCGACATGATCGTCAGGCGTGAAGGTGATCGGCCTAGCTTGGATATGTGTATCGAAATCGCGCACAGAATTTAGTGCGGCGATGAGTTTCGACCGCGTAAGGTCAGGCCCGGCCTTCTTGAGCGCCTCGATCATCACCAGCGTGCCACCCATGCCGAGGAAGCTAAAATTCTCGACCCGCTCGTTGGGGTAATATTTATGGATAAGATCCGTCCACTTTTTCATCTCCGGGGCATCCGTCGCGTACGCTAAATGGTAGCCGAGGAAGAAATTCTGCAACGCCGCCGGGTTGCCCACGCGGTCGCGCGTATCTGTGAGCGACACCGCGCTATGGCCGATGATTGGCAGCTTGATACCGAACTTGAAAGCATCACGAACGAAGATCGCCGTTTCCGCGGGGTAAAGCATCGCGACGATGACCTGCGCGTCCGAATTCTTGATCCTGAGAAGTTGGGGCGTGGCGTCCGTAGACCCCCGTTCCATGGTCAGGTCGAGCACGAAATTCAAATTATATCTCTTCTTGAGATATTCGACCGCGGGGTCATGGTTGGATTTGCCCCAGTCGTCCGAGTGGCTCACGATTGCGATCTTTGTTGTCCCAGGCTTGGAAATCGCGAAGTCAATCATGTCGCGCGTCGTTCCCGCCGTCGGCGTGGTCGGCTGGAATATGGTCGGGGACAGCGGCTCGGCAATCGCGCTGCTGCCCGCGCCGGCGACCATATAGGGGATACCTTCCTTTATGATGTCCGGCTTCGCGGCGATGACGACATTGCTGCACAAGCCGCCGTTGATGGCAAACACCTGATCCTGAGAAATGAGTTTCTTGATCGCGGCAATTCCTTTGGCAGGATCGCAAGCGCTATCCTCGCGGAAAAGCTCGATCTTACGCCCGTAAATGCCGCCGTGATCGTTGACGTCGCGATACAGCGCCTCGACCCCGAAGATGGCTTTTCCGAAAACGGCGGCAGCGCCGGTCATCGGACCGAAGATGCCGATTCTGATTGTGTCCTTAGTGACGCCAGTTGTTTCCCCTGCGATCCCGGCTGTTGTTGATAGAACGGCGATAGCTAGAGTTACGATCAGGCGACGCAATAGCATTTGTTTCACTCCCAGGTTGTTTTTTGAAAAAAACATTTTATCCATTTTATTATTCAAAAAATGAACTCAATTGATTTAGATCAATAAGGCACCACCCTATCGCTCAAACCTAGGGTCGATTGGATATCGTCATGACGGATCGGCGTGTTGCATTGGTGACCGGCGGCGGGTCGGGGATCGGCTTGGCGACTGCCCTAACTTTTGCGCGTTCAGGAATGAGTGTGGCCATCACCTATGTTCACGAAGAGAGTGCGCGACGGTTTAGCGCCCAGGCCGCCGAACTCGCCGTGCCGTCACTCGCCTTGCCTTGTGACGTGGCGAAGGAGGCCGACGTGCGAGCAGTCATCGAGCATATTGAGCGTCACCATGGTCGGCTCGACGTTCTCGTCACCGCGGCTGGCGTTGACTTTCACCGGGATCTCGAAGGCACTTCGGACGAAGCATGGGAGCAGGTGATTCGGACAAATTTGAATGGAAGTTTCTTCTGCATCAAGCACGCGAAGCGGTTGATGGTTCCCAACCGTTATGGTCGCGTAATATGCGTCGGATCTACATCCGGTATCATCGGCATGGGCTATCCCGCCTATAGTGCGTCGAAAGCTGGCCTCCTGGGGCTGGTGCGTTCCGCGGCACGCGAGCTGGCGCAATTTGGAATAACAGCGAATGTCGTCGTACCGGGGCCGACCGAGACGCCTTTGACGATCAAACTCTGGCAGGATGACCCGGCCCGGCGCGCGCGCCTGGCTTCGCTCGTTCCGATTGGGCGTGTCGCAGAGGCCGATGAAATCGCGCGTGCGATCGACTTTCTCGCCTCGGAACGTTCAGGCTTCATCACTGGCTCGGAGCTGGTCATCGATGGTGGGTTGACTTCGATCCTCAGCCTGTAGGGATTCGACCGTAATGAATTCGAGTGCACGTGGCACTCGAAACGGCGCCGCTGGACGGCAGACTCCGGCGAGAGCCGCCCCAACGCGCGTGGCTCGAAAACATAACGCTTGGAATCGCGAACTTTCTTAGACCCGACGGATAGGATCGCGTCCGTCCCAATCGATAGCGGCCTCGCGAACCATGTCGAAGAAGCGACGACGGGCAGGGTTCAATTCCGACATCTCGATGACCGTGCCCGGATCCCCTTGGTTCTTGAAATAGACGAAGGGACCTCGGGCGTGGACACCTTCTTGCCAAACCTTATAACCGCGCGCTAACGCCCGCTGGTAGAGCTCGTCGTAATTCTCGGGCCAGCTTGACCAATGGTGCATGCCTTCGCCGCCGTTAGCAAGGACCTCGCGATACATGCTCGGCGTGTCGCATCGTTGCTGGATCAGCTCGATCTGAATATCGCCGGAATTCGCGAATGCCATGGAGATATGCATGTCCGTATAGGTCTTGCCATCATAAACGACCGATCTAAAGTCCCCCTTGTCGAAATAAAACCATGGGCCGATTGTGCAATCATTCGCCCAGTGGGCCATCGATTTCTCAATGTCGTGGACGATGTAACCAATTTGGCGCATTGGCCCGAAAAGCAGACTCATAATTGCTTCACTCCCCCTCAGCTAGCGCGCACTCGACGTGGCAGTTGAACCGCGTTCTTGTTCGAACCAGTGCCGCTGCTTGTACATCCGACCGTCCCCGGCAGCAACGATTTCCCGTCACGTCATGACCAGAAAAGTGTGCGCGCTTTTCGTCTTATCGTGCGCAGCGAATGGCTGCAAGCGTCCCCAAAACGTTAAATCGTACCGAGAGCGCGTCCTTATCTGAGGCATCTTGACCTCGCCGCAGCCGATCGGGTCTAATTCCGATCGCGATATTTCGCCATGCCGCGTGCTTAGAGTTTGCGCAAAATGATGGAGCCTCCGTGAAGGTCGGGATCTTTCTTGGCAGTCAGCATCCGGCTGAGGCCGACATGCGCCGCCAATTCGAGAACCACTTAGAGCAGACGCAAGTCATTCGCGACTGCGGCTACGACTCTTTATGGCTGTCGCAACATTATTTGACATTTCCCCATCAGTTCTTTCAGACCGTCCCATTGCTTGCGCGGCTTTCCGCCGAAAGCGGCGGTCTGACGGTTGGAACAAACATCTTTCTATTGCCACTGCACAACGTGATCGAGATTGCCGAGCAGTTCGCGACGCTCGATATCATCAGCGGGGGCAGGTTAATCTTCGGTGCGGCGCTCGGCTACCGCGACATCGAATACAATGCATTCAACGTCAATCGGAGAACTCGGGCGATACGTTTCGAGGAGCAGATCGATGCGTTGAAGATGCTATGGGAGCAGGACGACGCGACCTTCCACGGAAAACACGTCAGCTTCGAAAACATCTCAATACGCCCAAAGCCAATGCAGATGCCGCGGCCCCCGATCTGGCTGGGAGCCACCGCCGAGCCCGCCATCAGGCGCGCCGCACTAAAGGCCGACGCTTGGATCGCGACCCAAGACGCGACCGTATCAACGATCAAGGATCAGGTCGCGCTGTATAGGCACACGCGGAGCATGGCAGGGTTGCCGATGCTGGTCGAGTTTGCAAGGTGTGTCGAGCTCTTCGTCGCGCAAACACGAGAGCGGGCTCTGGCCGACAGTGCGCCGTATATCGCCGAGAAGTACCGCGCCTATCATGCCTGGGGCGCAGGCAGCAATGTTCCGGGAATGTCCGATGCGGGCCTGACACTCGACGATTTGATCAAGGATCGTTTTATCATTGGCGCTCCTGAGGACTGCGTAAGGGCTTGTATCGAGCAACGCGACGTACTCGGGGTGACACATTTGCTCGTGCGCCTCAATTTTCCAGGCATGCCGCAAGCGGACATTCTTAAGGCCGTCCGGCTGTTCGGCGAGGAAGTGTTGCCGCATATCCATTGAAGGACTATGCGGCCTTATCGAAGCGCGGCGAGCAATGCCCCGTTTGGTGACTGTTCATACAAGTCCGCAGGAAGCAAATGTCACAACTTCCCCGCGATCCATGTTGACTCGGGTCCGCTAGCCAATAAGGTACTGCGAGAATCCGGGATGCCTCGGCCTTCGGCCGAAGATGTCGTTTGCTGAGCTGTGTCGGTGGGCTAATCGTGGCCACGAATTTTGAGATGGCGGATCAAATAGCGGTGGTGACGGGCGGTGCCGGCTCAATCGGCCGGGTGATCGCGAAGACTTTAGTGCGCGCTGGCGCCCAAGTCGCGCTCGTCGATCTGGATCTTGCAAAGACACGCGAGGTAGCGAGGACGATCGATCCTTCCGGGCGCACCGTTCACGCCTTTCAGGCGGACGTCGCCGTCCCCGAACAATTGCGGCAATGCGCGCTTGTGATCGAGAAAGATATCGGCGCAGTAACGGCGCTGTCGGTGAATGCCGGCATCATGGCCACGACGCCGGCTGTTGACATCACGGAAATGGAGTGGGACCGCATCAACAACGTAAATATGAAGG
>Ga0181536_10007608_pt1 | contig 10597 bp, 7 predicted proteins | sample PEATcosm2014_Bin_41_FD_121105 | JGI IMG/M metagenome (GOLD analysis project Ga0181536, IMG submission 121105) | Peatland microbial communities from MTU Mesocosm Facility, Houghton, MI, USA - PEATcosm2014_Bin17_60_metaG | ecosystem: Environmental > Terrestrial > Soil > Wetlands > Peat | place...
AGCTGAGGGGCGAGCTCACGCCGTTGCCGAAGTCGGCAGCGGTTGCCACCCGTTCGAGCGGTGACGGCCGCTCGCCTGCGACCACCGGCACACGAAGACGCACCCACACGGTTGCCGGGCCCGGCGACTCGAACGCACCCTCGACAAAGCGCAATTCCGCGCCCTCACTATGAAAGGTTCGCGGGACTCCCTCCCAGGTCATCGCGACGCTGCTCTCAGGCGGGGCAAACCCGAGCTCCGTCAGACGAGCTGCCTTCGGCAGGTCCATGTCTGCGGTGCGGATCCGTAACGCGCGTCCTAGTGCGACCTCAATGCCCTCTTGGCGACCGATCACTTCGACAAGCTGGACCTTGCGCCCGGGACGGATTAGTCGGGCCTCTAAGCAGATCGGGGCGAGACTCACGGGCCGGACCAACTCGACGGTGAGCCTGGCGATCCTCAAGCGCTCATCGGGTTCGCAGCGCTGAGCCTCCCGGGCGATGAGGCCGGCAACCGGGCCCCCGTGCAGGTGCTCGGCCGTCCAAGGCCCGAGAGCGAATGCGGTCGGTCGGAACTCGCCGCCCTCGGGGACGAACAAGGCTCTGGCGGTGTCGGCCTTCGGGATGGGCGTCACAGGCGTCCTCGGCGTCGTCGAAAGGGCGAAGCGGGTTCGTGGATCACCGGATCGTACCGGCGACCCGGAACGTGTCCCGCGAAGCGTCACCGCCAGGACCGCTCGCGATCGCGAGCGGCCGTCTGCGCCCGACTGCTAAACTGCGTAGGTCCGGTCGGTTGACCGGTTTCCGGCTGCGGCCGGTGAGGCCTCGAGACGACGTTCTGGTTGGCCTTCTTTTAGACCTGACTGGAGTCTTCTTGCCACCCACCTTCGCCGATCTTGGCGTGCCCGCCGACGTCGTCACGCTGTTAGCGCGCGACGGCATCACAACACCGTTCCCGATTCAAGCAGCGACGCTTCCTGATGCGCTCGCCGGCCGGGACGTGTCCGGCCGGGCGCCGACGGGTTCTGGCAAGACTCTCGCCTTCGCGATCGCGATCACAGAGGCCCTCACCTCCGGCGGTTCGCGCTCCAGGGCGCGCTGTCCTCGAGGTCTCGTCCTCGTGCCGACGCGGGAACTCGCCGCGCAGGTGTGCGGTGTGCTCAGTCCGCTAGCAAGGACTCGCAGGCTCACCGTCGCGGCCGTCTACGGTGGTGCCGGCTATGGCCCCCAGCTGCGGGCCTTGCGCGATGCCGTCGACGTCTTGGTGGCTTGTCCCGGTCGGCTCGAAGATCTCATCGAGCGGCGCGAGGTGAGCCTTGCGGAGGTGAGCATCGCCGTCGTCGACGAGGCGGACCGGATGGCCGACATGGGCTTTCTCCCGGCCGTGCGACGGATCCTCGACCAGATCGCGGCCGACCGCCAAGTCCTGCTGTTCTCCGCCACACTCGACGGCGAGGTGGACGTCCTCGTGCGCCGGTATCAGTCGAATCCGGCCCGCCACGAGGTGCAACTGACAGCGGCCTCCTCCGGCGAGGTGCGCCACCTGTTCTGGAAGGTGGACCGCAATGACCGGGTCACGCTGGCGACCAAGGTCGTGACGGGCCATCCGAGCTCGATCGTCTTCTGCCGGACGAGGCACGGTGCCGACCGGCTCTCACGTCAACTCGTCAGCGCCGGCGTTGACGCCGTGGCGCTGCATGGGAGCCGCACGCAGGCCCAGCGCGACCGGGCACTGAAAGCGTTTCACTCCGGGGCGGCCCGCGTCCTTGTCGCCACCGATGTTGCCGCGCGAGGTATTGACGTCGAGAACGTCGCCTGCGTGCTCCACTTCGACCCGCCCAGCGATCACAAGGACTACGTGCATCGCTCGGGCCGAACCGGCCGGGCGGGCGCGGACGGAACGGTCATTTCGCTCATTACCTCAGACCAGTCAGGCTCCGCCCGCGCCCTGCAGCGTGCCCTCGGGCTTCCCCAGAAACTCGATCAGCCCGTCAACCTTCCGCCTGTCCAACAGCGCGCGGCGAAACCCGCGGCCGTCTCGGAGATAACGCGGCCGAGGACTGCTGTGCAGCCGGCTGCGCCAGCTCGCACGCGGCCGGACAACGCCAAGCGGTCAGGGCACGCTGCCCGGCCGGTGCGTGCCGGGCACTTACACCCGGCACGAGGAGAAGTACGTGGTGGTCGGTCACTGCGTCCGGCGACCGGCACGCTGAAGTGGTTCGACCCCGTCAGAGGCTTCGGATTCATCACCCCCGACGCGGGGGGTCGTGACGTGTTCGTGCACCGGTCTGCCCTCGCCGAGAACGACCAGGCACTTGCCGAGGGAGACCGGGTTGAGTTCCTGTCCCGCCCGGGCCCGAAAGGCCTCGAGGCCGTGGAGTTGCGCGCCGGGTGACAGCCTCACAAGCGGCGGTCCCGAGTTGCTGTCACGCGATCTGGGCGTGGCTCTGACGCGCCCAGATCAGCTCGAGCCGGCCCCTGGTGCCGGCTTGAACCCCAACACCAGGGACACCGTCACAAGCGTGGGCCCGCGGTACAGCTCTATCGTCACTCTCTGGCCGGGGTGGGCCACGCGCACGGCCTCGGTGAGAGCAACGTCGGTGGTGATGGTGCGACCGGCAAAGCCGACGATTACGTCACCGGCGACGACCCCAGCCAACTCGGCCGGGGCTCCCGGGAACACGCTCACCACCAGTGCACCGCTCGTTGGGGTGAGCGCCCAGCTGGCCCGCTCGGATGGAGTGACCGAGACCACTTCGACGCCCAGGAAGGCCTTCGGCTCGCCGACGGTGCCGCCCTTTCGCAGTCCGGGGATCAGAGCGCGGAGGTTGGCGATCGGAATCGCAAAGCCGATGTTCTCTGTGGGCGCGTTGCCTGTTGTGCTCGCCGCGGTCGCGGTGTTCATGCCGATCACCTGACCGGCGCTGTTGACAAGCGGACCACCGGAGTTCCCTGGGTTGACCGGCGTCTGCGTCTGCAAGAGTCCGCTCAGCGACTCGGTTCCGGCACAGTTGTTCCCCCCGGCCGTGATGGACCGCCCTTCCGCGGAGATGATGCCTTCGGTGACCGAAGGCGTGCTTCGGGAGAGGTCCAGCGCGTTCCCGATCGCGAGAACCTCCTCTCCGACCGCGATCCCTGCGGAATCGCCGAACGAGACCGCCTGCAGCGAGCTGGGGCCGTGCACTCGCAGAAGGGCGACGTCGTAGCTCGGGTCCGTACCAAGCAGGGTTGCCGGGTAAGCCCTCTTCTGGCCGTGGAACGTGACAGTTATCTGGGTCGCGTTCGCTATTACATGATCGTTGGTCAGGATCTCACCACTGCCGGTGAGGATGATCCCGCTGCCCTCTTCGGACTGTGTCCCACTGCCGAAAGGTGCCGATGTGCAGCCCGGGCCGAACGCCTGGATCGCGACCACTGAGGGCAGCACACGTGCGAGCACGGCCTGCACGTCGTTCATGCCGTGGAAGACGCTCGTGTTGGGGGAGAAATTGACGTCCGTGGTGTTGCGGGCGCGGATCATCGCGGCGACCCCTGCACCCGCTCCCAGGCCTGCCGCGGCACCGACCAACAAGGCGATGAGCACGACCACAATCCACCCGCGACGCGTGGTGCCACCATCGGGACCTTGAGCGGGGCCACCCACTACAGGCCAAGTAACAGAAGGGAAAGCTGCCTCTCGGTCCTCACTGCGCTCCGGCGCTGGAAGGTGGGTGTCACCGGCCCAGACGGCATCGGGGGAGCGCCCGGTGGAGTCGTCGCGTTCCACACTTGAGGTTGTATCGCGTCGGCGAGCAGTGTGTGGCGCAGGACCGTTCGCGGGCCTTCGGGGAGTCCCACTTCGCAAACTCGGCTGCAGCCTGTAGTTTGACCGCAGCATGTCTAACCGTCTTGACATCGAACTGACCAGCATCCGTAGTGACGGCAGCTACACCTGGCGTGCAGCCGGGGCGCGCCAGCCGAAGGGCGTGATCGACGCGAAGATCCTCACCGACAACGCGAAGGTCGGAGATATCTTGCGGGTCGAGGCAGAAGTCGAGATCGATGGGATCACCATTCTCGGGGTTCTGCCGCCCAAGGAGAAGGTGGCGCCGGACGGGCGCATCGAGCTGCTGGGTTCCTCCAAGCCGATTCCGGCGGTCACGACGGCCCTTCTTTCCGAAGGTGGCCGCGGCGACCGCCGTGATCTCCTCGACAGTCCGCGCCGTGGCGATCGAAGCGGCTCGCGCGACCGCCGCCCGGCGCGGGGAGCGGAGCGCCCGGATGCCCGGCGGCCCCAGCCCGCCGCTGGCGGTACAGAACCAGGTGGCGAGCACAGACCGGAGCGGCGACCGCGTCCCGACGGAGCCTCCCCGGGCAGGTCCGCTCGCAGCGCTGACGGGCGTCCTGCCTCAGGCGCCGACCGCAGACCCGAACGGCGACCCCGTACCGAAGCCGAACTCGGGGCTGGGTCTCCCCGGGGCACCGAGAGCCGTCCTTCCGCTTCTGGCGGCGATCGCAGGCCCGAACGGCGGCCGCGCCCGGAGGAAGTTGGCGAGGCCGGGTCTTTCCGGAGCGGAGGAGGCCGGCCGGCAACCTCGGGGGTCGAGCGGCGACCTGCGGCGCGTCGTCCCAGCGCGCCCACCGGCGAGCGTGGCCCCGGCGGGGGTAGGCAACCCGCGTCCGCTCGCGCCGCCCAGCCGCAGGCGCCAGCTCGTAAGGCGGTCCCCCGCTTTGAACCCGGAACGGTGCATCGGGATCTCTTGTTCGCGAGCCTGGCATCCGAGCAACGGCCTATTGCTGAACGCCTCGCCGCTGGAGGCATACCCGCCGTTCGCAGAGCGATCGCCGCGGAGCGGGAACGCGCCCGTTCCGAAGGCAGGCCCGAGGTGACAGGCGAGGCGATCCTTGCTCTTGCCGAGCAGCTCGCCCCTTCGGTCAAACAGGCGATCTGGCTCGACCGGGCCGAAGCGGCTGTCGCCCAGCTCGAGCAGATCTCCCTACGGGACCTTCGCACGACGGTGGTGGCGGCAGCCCCTCGTGACGACGCCGCGCGAGACCTCGACCGCAAGCTTCGCGAGGAGCTCGATCGGCGCGTCAAGAAGCTCCGCTCGAACTGGGAAGAGCAGATCACCCGCGCGCTGGAAGAAGGCCGAGTACTCCAGGCGCTTCGGTTCTCGGCGCAGCCCCCGGAGCCGACAGCGCGGTTCCCGGCAGCGCTTGTGGGCCGGCTCTCCATCAGCGCCGGCGCGTCGATGACCTCCGGTACCCCAGTTGAGCGCTGGCTGGCCCTCCTCGATGCCGCGGTGAGCTCCCCGATCAGGCGCCAGATCCATCCAGAAGGCCTACCCGAGGATCCCTCCGGTGAAGTCGTGCGCAAAGCCCGCGTGGCTGCGGGGAGTATCCCGGCGCTGGCGCCCATGCTCGGGCTGCCCATGCCACCTCCACCCAAGCCCCTACGCACGGCTCGACCCGGTCGCCCGACGCGACCGCCCCGTCCGCCTGCCCGCCCGCCGCGCCCAGCAGCGTCGGCCGGCGCGCTCACTGGCGCCGAGACGGGCCCGAGCGAGGTTCAGACGGAGGCCCGCGACGACCATGCTTCGCCAGAGGCAGTTGAACAGGCGGAGACACGCCAGACGACCGAGCCTTCCGACGACCATGCTTCGCCAGAGGCAGTTGAACAGGCGGAGACACGCCAGACGACCGAGCCTTCCGACGACCATGCTTCGCTAGAGGCAGTTGAACAGGCGGAGACACGCCAGACGACCGAGCCTTCCGACGACCATGCTTCGCTAGAGGCGGTCGGCCAGGTGGAACCTGCCCCGACGGCGGCTTCGGCTGCTGCCACCCCTCCAGAGGCTCTTGAAGCCCCCCAGGAAGCCCTCACGGAGGTTCCCGAGGACTTCGCAGCTGCAGTCGCTCCTGAGCCCATGGAGGGCGCCCTGACCGAGGTTCCCCCGGAGGTTGTTGGCTCCGCCAACAACACGTCTCCAGGGGACAACGCTCCAGTTGAGGCTGAGGCTGAGGCTGAGCCTCAAAGTCAGTTGTCGACTCCTGATTCGCCGGTCTGACGCGGAGCCTGCGACCTCGCCAGTTGGCGGTGCATGACGAGGAGGCGCGCGGCAAAACCCGAGCCTTCCAGGAAGTTCTTTGCCGTTCTCATCCCCGGCAGAACCGGTACGTCGACGCCAATGGCACCGCTCTTTGTCGCCCAGTCGGTCAGTTCCGCGAGAAGCGTCTCACCGACTCCCACCTCGCGCGCCGACGGGTCGACGTAGAGGGCTTCCACAGTGGCCAAACACGCCGACTCGGATGTCTCCTCAAGGCGGGCGACGCCCAGGCCTACCGCCACATCGTCGATCGTCCCGAGCAGGACGAGCTTCCGGTCGTCGTGGACCATGGCGCGGAAGTGTGGTTCCAGAGGGTCCGCAAAGGCCGCCGTCAGCACGTGAACGCCGCCGCCTCGTTCACCGGCGAGCGCCTCCCGACACGCTCGGTATAGCTCCACAAGCGTCCGCACGTCGCCTTCGGTGCCGACGCGGGCCTCGATGTTCATGCCGTCGATCTGCTCTTCCCGCCCCGGCGGCTCACGCCGGGGTGCTATTGCGTTCGGCGCTCAGCTGGGCGATCCGGTGCAACACTGTGCGGCGGCGACGAGTCTCGGACTCGTGCCTTCGTACTGCCTCGAGTTCACTGGCCGTCAGCGACGTCAGCCTCTCGACGACCTGCGATGCGGCAAGCGTGTCGTAGGCGGGGATCGGAAGCTCACTGCCGGCGAGGTTCGTCGCAGGGCCGCCGGCGCCTGTCTTGCCAGCCTCGGAACCGGAACGCTCCGTTTTCCGGTGCGTGATCTCGCGGGAAGCCGGTGCCGTCTTTAGAGCGGGTGCTGGGGCGATGACGTCGCCGTCGAGTCCGCGCTCGCGTGGCTTGTCCCCCGACGGGCGAGACGGCCCGCCAAAACGGTCGGCTCCGAGCGTCTCCAGGCGCCGGCGCGCTTCCGCCACGGCGAACTTGCCAACCACCCGCGCGACGGCGACGCGCTTTTCGACACGCTCACGCCCGCGGTCTGCCAGTCGGGGCAGCTCGTCGGCGAGCACGAGGGCGGCTCCGAGCGGCGCGTAAACGAAGGCGTCCAGCAGTGTCTCGTAAACGGGGCGATCTTCGGCCACGACCCGACGCTACCGCAGGCTCCGTGGGGCCTGCCGCGTGATCTCACACGCAGTCGCGACAGAGAAGCCGCTTCTTGTCCGCGAGCTGAGTCTGGCTTTTCACGAGGAAACAGGATCGGCAGACGAATTCCCCGGGCTGCTTGGGCAGAACGCGAAGTGAGCCCTCGCCGCGCTCTTCGGAGTCCGGAGCCTCCTCCTCTTCGTCCTCCTCGTCGTCGACGACGACCAGTCGCTCCTTCAAGATCACATCCAGACTGGCCTCGATGTCGTCGTCGTCGAGGTCGTCTTCGTCTTCGTCTTCGCTCTCGATCGGCACCAGCTCGACTTCTAGGCCGACTCCGCCCGCGCCGACTACCTCATCGTCATCGTCAAGGTCATCGACGAGCACGACTTCGCCGAGCTCCTCGTCGTCTTCGAGCAGATCCGCGTCCGCGAGGTCCTCAAGGTCGGCCTCGTCCGCGTCAGGCACATCGAGATCATCGACCTCGATGGGCTCTTCCAGGTCTGCCGTGTCCTTGGTGTCCTTGCGCATCAACGTCCTTCAAGTCCTCGGAGCCGCAGTCACGCTGACCTCCAACCTGTGCGGAGGTCGCGGCCGGATGGACTATACGGCACCAATGATTTGGTTGCGGCAACTTCCGATGAGTTTTCCCCACGAATCAGAACTCAGTCCGTAATGGTGCGGCAGGACCCAGGAAGCCTTTGGGGCCACCCTTCTCGCCTGCCCGGGCGATACGCCGACAAGAGGTGTCGGCGGGGCGTTCTCTACTCGACTCCTGGGTCCCCACCACTCGCAACACCCCAGATGCTCTTCGAGCAACTCCCGGCGATGCCGGTCATTGCCCTCGGCTTGAGGGGACCCCCTAGTTATTACCACCGTTGCCCCGCTAGTCAAGAGGAGAGGAGAAGTCCCCCGTCAAAGGCTCGGCACGGGACGCTCGCGCCTGCCCTGCGCGCGCTGCTCCGCCTCGAGGCGGCCGAGATCGGTCTCGCTGTGGTCCACGAAGGTCATGGCCGCGGCGATCGCGCGGTGCCCGGCTTGCTCGGCGATGAGCCGATGCATCTCTTGGGCGATCCTGCGGTACGCGGGATGGCCCTGGGGACCAGACCGCAGTTCAAGGACGTGCATCGCCTCGCGGGCGTTCAGCTGTAACACGAAGCGAATGTTGAAAGCCAACGCCACCGCGTACGCGCTCTGCTCCGGAAAACAAGGGACAAGGGCTTCGTGCAGGCTCTTTGAGCGTTCGAGCGACTCGAGGAACCGCTCGGAGAGGCCCGCCGCCACCACCAGCGGGGGCACCTCGAAGCCGAGGTCGGTACCGAGCCGCTGCCACTCGACGGTGAGCATGCGATGGCGTTGGAGGTCCCTGAAGGCTCCGTAGTCGGCCACGATGTCGAACCGGTAGGAAGTGCACTCCAGGGCTCTGCCGGGGCGGTGGCGACGATTGGAGCGGTCTCCGACGTACGCCTGCACGATCCGGCGGCGCTCTTCGGGGCCGAGGGCGGACACGTGCCGCGAAATCTCCTGCTCCGAGAGGTTCACGTAGGGATAGCACATGGCTGCGAGCACCTTGTCCTCCCCGACCGGGTCGAAGTCGGTGAGGGTCACCGATCTCCCAGGTGCAGGGACTGTAGGGGTCCACAGCTCGTGCACGACCGCGTCCATCTCGTCGCGGCGGGCCTGCAGGTACTCGGTCCATGCGCCGCCGCGTTCGGGCCGGTCGATCCTGGAGAGGAAGGACGGGATCACCTTGCGAAGTTCGACGAGCATGAGGTCCGCGTACTTGCGCGCCTCGGGCAGCGGGTGCCCCCGCATGCGCAGCAGCAGCTGCTCATAGCTCTGGCCCGACCCGAAGATCCCCACGTTGGACAGCGAGCCGGCCGGCAGCAGGCCCCGCAGGGCGTCGAGACAGCGCGCCCGGACAGCCTGCCGGTGGGCGAGCTCGGAGACACCCCCGTGCCTGGGGCTTTCCCGGGCGACGAAGGACTGCAGCGCCGGCAGCAGCTCCGCGTACGTGTCGAACATGCGGTCCATCTCTCCCACGTAGCGGGCACCGAGGGGCGACTCGAGGACGGCTGGGTCGCGGTGATAGCGGTAGTGCCCCGAGGGCAGGCGGCTGTCGTAGGGGATGTAGCGCGTCGACTGCTCGAGGTAGGACATGAGCCGCCCCCGCTCGAGGATCTTGGTCAACACGTTCGACGACTGCTCGCACGCGAGATGGACCCCGCCCAGCTGAGCGACCGAGTCGTCCCCGTACTCACTGAACACCCTCGAGTAGAGTTCCTCGGCGCGTCGCAGGCCGACCGAGGCGTCGAGGCTGGTGTCACCGGCCACGTCGAGCTCATCGACGAACTCGGCCAGGAACAGCCGGCGCAAGCTCTTGGAGGACCGCGAATAGCGCGCGAACAACGCGCCCTTGACGACCTCAGGCAGGTTGACGAGCGCGAACACAGGTCCGTCGAGATTCGTGAAATACCTCCCGAGCAGCTCTCGCTCCCCGGCGGTGAACTGCTCAACACCCGCGATAGACATGCCCAAACGACATTACGGTGCGGGTTGGTGCCCGGCGCGGATGGTCCCCTGCTCGACGGGGATGGTGACCACCGACGAGGCTGCGACGACGTCACGGAGGAGGCGCTCGGCCGCCACCCGAGCACTCTTGGCCGTCTGGGCCCTAGCGGCGACCACCGCCACCTGGCGGAGAAGGTCGACCACCTGTTTCACGTTGCGGACGAAGTCGCCTCCTGACATGACCGGCGCGGCCTTCCTGCCCCTCCGGCCGGCCCCGGCGCCCGGCTGCAGGACCTGGCGCAGGTCGCGACCCCGCGCCCATTCGTAGATGAGCGACGCGAACCCCGAGTCGACGCCTCGCGTCACCGGCAGGCGCGCATTCTTCTCCTCTTCCGAGAGAGCCTCGGAGAGCAGCTCGATCGCTTCCAGACGCCCGGCCACCTTGACATTCGGCGCCGCCCGGGGCGCTTCCCGCTCGCGCCGGGCCTCGTAGCACAGGCCGGAAGTGACCGAGGCCAGGCTCGCCGGGTCGAGGTCGTCGAGATGGCCCGATTCGAGTGCCTCGGCCACAAGCAAGTCGGCCTCGTGGTACAGGCCCGCGAGCCGCCCCCCCGCTTCGGTGACCCTCCAACCGTCCAGATAGCCGCGGCGCTCGAGTACTGCGAGCACCGAGTCGAGCTCGCCGACCAGGTCCTCCTCGGTCAGGAACTGGGCGAACGAGGAGCTCACGAGCGTGTAGGCGGCCTCGCGACTGTGACGACGGACCAGGTTGACGGCAAGGTTGTAGGTGGGCCGGAACGAGGACGACAACGCCCGCGGGCGTCCTCCGGCGATCCGGGCAACGTCGCCGAAACTGTGGAAGGGGGAGCACAGGACGGCCGCGTAGCCGATGTCGTCGATCCCACGCCGGCCCGCCCGACCTGTGAGCTGGGTGTACTCGCCCGGTGTCAGCTCCTGGTGAC
>Ga0181536_10007609_pt1 | contig 10596 bp, 4 predicted proteins | sample PEATcosm2014_Bin_41_FD_121105 | JGI IMG/M metagenome (GOLD analysis project Ga0181536, IMG submission 121105) | Peatland microbial communities from MTU Mesocosm Facility, Houghton, MI, USA - PEATcosm2014_Bin17_60_metaG | ecosystem: Environmental > Terrestrial > Soil > Wetlands > Peat | place...
CCGAGGGCGCTCGAGGAAGTCATCTCACTGACCGCCGCAATGCGCCCAAACTGGCGCTCCAGCGGGGTGGCGACCGAGGAGGCCATGATCTCCGGGCTCGCGCCGGGCAAACCGGCCGAGATGGAGATCGTGGGAAAATCCACCTGCGGCAGCGGCGCCACCGGCAACAACCGGAAAGCCACGGCGCCCGCTAAAAGGATGGCAATGACGAGGAGCGTCGTCGCCACGGGCCGTCGGATGAATGGTTCAGAGATATTCATGCCAATTCAGCACAGAGCCGCGCATTTGTGATTTGCGACGGGTGATTTGTGATTGGCGACCCTGGATTGGCAGACGTGAAAAGTCGACAATCGGCGAACACCGTTCCACTATCAGCAATCGAAAACCGGCAAAGGGCAATCACAAATCACCCATCACAAATCACCAATCTTGCTCGTCACTTGTCACTCGCCACTCGTCGCTGCCTTCCCGCGACCACGCCACTCGGAAAGGCCATGCGCCAAGCGATCAAACCAGAGATAAATGACCGGGGTCGTATAAAGGGTCAGCAACTGGCTCAAAAGGAGTCCGCCGACCATGGTGATTCCCAAAGGCCGGCGCAGTTCCGAACCCATACCGGTGCCCAGCGCCAAGGGAATGCCGGCCAGGAGCGCCGCCATCGTAGTCATCATGATGGGCCGGAATCGGAGCAAGCAGGCCTGATAGATGGCGTTCACCGGCGTCATCCCTTCCTTGCGCTCCGCGTCCAAGGCGAAATCGATCATCATGATGCCGTTCTTCTTGACAATCCCGATGAGCAAGACGAGGCCGATCAGCGCAATCACGCTGAAATCAGTCCGCACGATCATGAGTGATAGCAGGGCGCCCACACCTGCCGAAGGCAGCGTGGAGAGGATGGTGACGGGGTGAATGTAGCTTTCGTACAAAACTCCCAACACAATATAGACCGTAACCAGTGCCGCCAGGATCAGAATGGGCTCGTTGGATAGGGAGGCCAGGAACGACGCTGCCGTACCTTGGAATGCTGCCTGAATGGCGGCGGGCATGTGACTCTCGTCCTTCACTTTGTTGACTGCCGTCACCGCGTCTCCCAGGGAAGCGCCCGGAGCCAGGTTGAAAGAGAGCGTCACCACTGGAAACTGGCCCTGGTGATTCACCGTGATGGGAACGTTGGTCTCTTCCACGTGCGTGAAAGCTGACAACGGAACCTGACCGCCGTTGGGGAAATGTGAGGTGGAAGCGATCTGAGCACCGCCGAAGGCGCTGTTCGAGGCGATGCTGGAAGAGAAACTAGCCGAAGACGCGGTTGAGTTCGAGAGGCTCGTGTTGGCTGCAGTCAGCGAACTGGTTGGTCCGTACAACTGTGCGGCGGACGAACCGCCCGCTATCAACCCGGTGGATCCGGTAGTGCTGGCTCCGTTGGTGCGAATGAAGAGGTCGCGCAGGTCCAGAGGATTCTTCCTATAAGACGGATCCACTTCCAAGACCACGTGGTATTGGTTCAACTGAGTGTAGATGGTGGACACTTCCCGCTGGCCGTAAGCGTCGTAAAGCGTTTGGTCGATGGTTGAGGGTGAGATGCCGAAACGGTAGGCTGTGCTGCGATCGAACACCAGATTCGTGCACAGCCCGCCCTCTTCCTGGTCGCTCGCCACGTCGCGCAACAACGGGGACTGTTGCAGTCTCCTGAGCATGCGGGGGGCAAAGGCATAAAGCTCGTCAGTGTTAGGATCCTCGAGGGTGTACTGGAACTGGGTGCGGCTGACGCGGTCCTCCACCGTGATATCCTGCACCGGCTGCATAAACAGAGTGATTCCCGGTACCTGAGCGAGCTCCGGCTGCAAGCGGCGGATGACCTCGCTGGCGGTTATCTTTCGTTCGTCGAGCGGCTTCAGGTTGATGAGGATGCGCCCGCTATTGAGCGTGGTGTTGGTCCCGTCAATCCCGATGAACGAGGAGAGGCTTTCGACGGCCGGATCCTTCAGAATGATCTTGCCCAGCGCTTGCTGCAAGGTGCCCATTTCCGGAAAAGACACCGTCTCCGAGGCTTCCGAGATGCCTTGGATGACCCCGGTATCCTGAATCGGGAAGAAACCCTTGGGGATATAGATGTAGAGCAGAATGGTGAGGACGAGTGTCGCTGCGGCCACCAGCAACGTCGTGGTCTGATGGCGCAGGACCACCTGAAGCGTCCGGTCATAGAAAGATATGATGGCCTTCCAGCCCTTTTCGGTGATCCGATAGAAGCGGGTCTGATCGGCCTCTGGGGAATGCTTGAGCAGCTTCGAGCACATCATAGGGGTAAGCGTCAAAGAGACGACCGCGGAGACCAGAATCGTAACCGCCAGCGTAACCGCGAATTCGCGGAAGAGCCGCCCAACAATATCGCCCATGAACAAGAGGGGGATGAGGACCGCAATCAAGGATATCGTCAAGGAAACAATGGTGAAACCAATCTGCGCGGAGCCTTTCAGTGCCGCCTGGAGAGGCGGCTCGCCTTCTTCGATGTAGCGGGTGATGTTCTCGATCATCACGATGGCGTCGTCCACCACAAACCCCGTAGAAATGGTCAGGGCCATCAAGCTGAGGTTATTAAGGCTGTAGCCGAGCAAGTACATCACCCCGAAGGTGCCCACCAGGGAGAGCGGAACGGCGACGCTGGGAATGACGGTGGCGGATAGGTTGCGCAGAAAGAGGAAAATGACCATCACCACCAGACCCACCGTCAGCATCAACTCGAACTCGACGTCGCGAACGGAGGCGCGAATCGTGGTAGTCCGGTCGGTCAGAATGCTGACCTTCACGGAGGATGGCACCGCCTTCATGAGCTGATCGAGCAGGGCCTTGATGCGATCCACCACGGCGATCACGTTGGCCCCCGGCTGGCGCTGGATATTCACAATAACCGCAGGCGTGTCGTTCATCCAGGCGGCCTGCCGGACGTTCTCGACATCGTCCTCGACGCTCGCCACGTCGGTCAGGTTCACGGGCGAGCCGTTCCGGTAGGCCACAATCAGCGGCCGGTAATCCGCGCTGGAGATCAACTGGTCGTTAGCGCCAATCTGATAGTTCTGGTGCGGGCCGTCGAAGCTGCCCTTGGCTTGGTCCACGTTGGCGGCGACGATGGCGCTCCGCAGATCCTCGAGGTTAAGGCCGTAGGAGGCCATCAAGGTGGGATTGGCGCGAATCCGCACCGCCGGTTTCTGCCCGCCACTGATGCTCACCAAGCCCACTCCCGGCAACTGCGAAATCTTCGGCGTCAGCCGCGTATCCGCAAGGTCTTCAACTTTCGACAAGGGCAAGGTATCCGAACTGAGCGCCAGGGTCAGAACCGGAGCGTCTGCCGGATTGCTCTTGCTGTAGATCGGCGGGGTGGGGAGGTCAGGCGGCAAGTAAGTTCCGGCCGCGTTAATCGACTCCTGCACCTCCTGCTCCGCCACATCGATATTCAGGCTGAGGTTAAACTGTAGCGTGATGATGGAGCTGCCGGCGGAGCTGGTCGAGGTCATCTGCTGGAGCCCGGGCACTTGCCCGAATTGCCGCTCCAGCGGCGCCGTCACCGAAGACGCCATCACGTCCGGGCTGGCTCCAGGATAAAAGGTGATGACTTGGATGGTTGGGTAATCTACTTCCGGCAGTGCCGAAATTGGCAATTGCTTGAATGCCACAGCACCCGCCAGCAGAATGGCCACCATGAGCAACGACGTGGCTACTGGCCGGATAATAAAGATCCGAGACGGACTCATTGTTTAATTGCAGTGATGAGTGACGAGTGACGTGTGACGAGCAAGTGCCGCGTGTTGCTCATCGCTCTTCCCTCAATCCTCCTCACTGTTCCATGCGCCCCTTCGTTCGAATGCAGTGTTCAGTGACATGCGACAAGTGATCGGTAGTACTCTTGCTCGTCACTCGTCACTGCTCACTCGTCACTCTTGTTTCGTCTTCTGAAACCTGACCTTCGTTCCTTCTTGCAGCCTATCGACGCCCGTCATCACCACCTCGTCACCCGGCTTCAGCCCTGAGGTGACCTCCGATTCATCTCCTTCGGAGGTTCCGATGGTAATGGTCTGTATCGTCGCGGTGGAATCAGGTTTCACCAGAAAAACGTACGTCCGTTGGGAGTTCCGTTGCACAGCCGCCGTGGGGATGAGGGTTACTCCGCGCTTCTCCTGGACCAGCAGCTTGGCATTGACAAACTGATTCGGGAACAGTGCTCCGTCTCGATTGTCGAAATTGGCGCGCAGCTTGACCGTCCCCGTGGTGGGATCGATCTGATTATCAACCGTGTCCAGCCAGCCTGTGGCCATTTTCTTGGTGTTCGCACGGTCATATGCCTCAACTTGGAGCCGGGCTCCAGCGCGCTCCCGCTCCATAACGACCGGGAGTTGATCTTCCGGAAGCGGGAAGATCACGCTGATCGGCTCGATTTGGGTAATAACGACCAATCCCGTGGCGTCGGTCGGAGTGACGTAGTTCCCGGGATCAACCAACCGCAAGCCAACGCGCCCCGTAATGGGGGCCGTAATATGGCAATAAACGAGGTCGAGCTTAGCGGTGTCAATCTGGGCTTGGTCCGCCTTGACGACTCCTTCGGTTGACTTCACCAGAGAGGTTTGAGTGGCCAGTTGTTGTTCTGGAACGGCGCGGAGCGGTACGAGTGTTTGGTAACGCTGCAGGTCCACCTTTGCATTGTCGAGGGTGGCTTGGTCTCTTGCCAATCCTGCTTCCGCGTTCTCGAGCATGACTTGATACGGCCGTGGGTCAATCTCCGCTAACGGATCGCCTTTATTTACAAGCTGGCCTTCCCTGTAGAGCACCTGCATCAGGTAACCGGCAATTTGGCTTCTTACCGAGACAGTATGAATCGGCGTAACGATACCCAGCCCGGGGAAATAAACTCCGATATCGCCTTTGACGGCGGGTACGGCAACCACCGGAACGGCGCCGAAATTCCGCCCCGGCGCTCCCCCTGCCGGGTTGGTGTTCGCGGCTTGCGGTACCACCATCCCCTTGCGAACGCGGTATGCTCCAAAAGCCAAAACCGCCAGCGCCAACAGCCAAAGCCACCAACGCCGTTTGGGTTCTTTGCCCGGAACCCGTGGCGAAGCATTTGGTCGAATCTGGGCCTCGTCATTTCGCTCTAGTGTACTGGGCGTACTCATGGTTCAATCCTTATTTAGTGCAGATTGTAAGCCGGTCCTCATTCGAAATCCTACTTGCCATTGGGTTTAGGCCTTTTCGACGGACACTCTTCCCCCGAGGAATGCCGCAATATAAATGGACGGTCAATACGCCGGCTTGGTTACCAGCGGAACCCACTATCAACGTGGCCAACCGATTCCGGAGCGCGGCTGCCCGCACAAGTTCTTAGGCTTCAGCCGCACACACTGAAAACCCAAGATAACCGAGTCACCGTGGGATGGTCAACTGCTAGAATTCCTACAAACGGTTGTGATTTGAACGTAGCGCCGGCCTTTAGAGCCTGCCCCGAGCGAAGCGAAGGGTCGGCAATTGCTGGCCTCAAGGCCAGCGCTACAGGTTGAAATAGGACACTGCCGATTCCTAATTCAGGATTAGGGCCGAAATACATAGCGATGCATGAGTTGGCACGGCCAGCAAGCACGCGCAAAAGGCGAAATGTGGTTGCCTGGTTCATAAGGAAAGGATACGATTCAAGACGGATTCGGGTTTTCCCCGAATCCTGAATTCTGACTCCTGCATCCTGAATTCTTGCATGTTGCTCAATCCTGAACAACTTCGGGCGGTTCAACACGGCGACGGGCCGCTGCTGGTGATTGCGGGTCCGGGCAGCGGCAAGACCCGAGTAATAACGCAGCGAATTGTTCATTTGCTCGAGCATTACCCCGGCCTCGCACCGCGCAACATTCTGGCCTTAACCTTTACAGAGAAGGCTGCCGGCGAGATGCAATCTCGCGTCCGCCAAGCCTTGCCAGATCTTGCCGCCAACCCGCACATCTCCACTTTTCATGCCTTTGCCTACGAAGTGGTCCGCAGCCAAAGCACGCATGTAGCTCCGGGTTTGAGCCAGGCATCTTCCGGCGCAGACCTGAAGGTCGCGACGGCGCTGAACGTTGACGCTGGCGTCGGGCCCGGCGAGCGCATGTTGTTGGATAAAGAGGATGTGTGGGTCTTCCTCCGCCAGCGCCTGGACCGTCTCGAGCTCGAGTTCTTTCAGAAGTTGGCTGAACCTGGGGCATTCCTGCACGCACTTAATGATTTCTTTTCTCGCTGCCAAGACGAGCTCATCGAGCCGGAAGACTTCGAGAAATATGTCCAAGCGGCCAAAAGAGCTTTCCTGGAGAAAGCCGGCAAACTCGGCGCCGAGGAACGGGCCCTGGAAGGGGAGGAGATTGAAAAGGAAAAGGAGTTGTCCCGCGTCTTCCGCAATAGCCGCAGTCTGATCGAGCGGGCGGGCAGTTCCAGCCTCGGCAGCCTGATTCCGGAGGCGGTGCGCCTTCTCGACCGCGAGCCCGAAGTCTGCCAAGCTTACCGCAATCAGTTCCGTGTTGTGCTGGTTGATGAGTTCCAAGACACAAACTACGCCCAAGTGGAGCTGCTCAGGCGGTTGGTGGCTCCGCCCTTTAACATCACCGCCGTCGGTGACGACGACCAGGCGATCTACCGCTTTCGCGGCGCTTCCCATGGTGCCTTCGACATGTTTGGGAAGGTGTTCCCGGGGCACGAAACTATCTTTTTGAATCGCAATTACCGCTCCACTGAGCGTGTGCTGCACGTCGCGGATGTGGTGATCAAAAAGAATGGCACCCGGTATCCCGGCAAGCCTGAATTGATACCTGAACGTGAAGAAGGCCGCCCGGTTTATCTGCCCACTAGCCCAGACTACGTTAGCGAGGCGAATTGGGTTGCCGATGAAATACAGCGGCTCTTCGATGACGGGGCTCTCTATGGCGACATCGCCGTCCTGTACCGTGCGCATAGCTATCGCGACCGGCTCGTCGAGGAATTCAAGCGCCGGGGAATACCATTCGCCATTCGTGGCCTTTCGGTTCTTTCCACAGTGATTATTCGCGACCTTCTCGCCTATCTCAACTTGATCCATTCGCCCCACGACAATATCAGCTTGACCCGCGTGCTGCTGGCTCCGCGCTGGAACTTTCCGGAAGAACTCGCCCTCGAAGTCCGCGTCGAGGCGGACCGGCGGCGCTGCTCGCTCTACGATGTCCTCGCCACATTCAGCAAGGGCGGTTCGCGAACCGCCCCTGCTGCCGACCCCCTCGAAGCTACCAACTGGGGGGCGTTGAAACAACTCCTTCACGACCTGCACTGGGCGGCCCAGAATGTCACCGTGACTTCGCTGTTCAGCCTGCTTTGTGAGCGCCTTCAAATACTCTCGTTTCTTGACGAAAGGGACCTCCGATACGTGAATGCGTTCGCTGAGTTCCTGCGCAAGTGGGAAGAGAAGCTCGCGAAATTCCCGGCCCTGGCCGGCCCTCAGTGGGAAGAGGAACACGAGGGGAGGAAACCAGCCAGGAACTTGCATGAATTCCTCTTCTATTTCGAGCATTACCTCGAGGCGGGAGGAAAGATTGAGGCGCCTGTCGTTGAAGACCGCGCCGGCGCGGTCCAGATGATGACCGTCCACGCCGCCAAGGGGCTGGAGTTCCCAGTGGTTTTTTTGCTCAGCGTGGCCTCTCGCCGCTTTCCCAGCGTCGAGCGCAAAGCAGTCATTGAGTTTCCTGACGAGCTTCGCAAGGGGCCTTTGCCGCCCAAGAATATCCACACGCAAGAGGAACGCCGGTTGTTTTTTGTGGCGCTTACACGCGCCAAGGACCGCCTTTATGTTTCCAGCGTGGCGGCGCCTGGGAAAAAGCCGTCGAAACTCATCGATGACATGGTTTCTGACCCGGTGGTAGTAGCTCGCGACATCGCGCGCGTGCAGGTGACGGAACGGCCCTCGAGTCCCCCGCCTGTCATTCTGAGCGAAGCGAAGAATCCACGCAGTTCGCCTGTATTACGTTCCGACCACTCCGACGGAACTACGCAGATCCTTCGTTCCGCTCAGGATGACAGCAAGGCCTGGCACGACGCAGGGTCAGCTCAACACGAACTCTTCGTTGAGTTGGCCGGTCTTCCTGCCGTGCACCCTCCGCTTGCGGCATGGGCGGGCCGCGGGCCGGAGACCAAGCCGGGGGAAAGGCTGCGCCTAAGTGCTTCCTCGATCGAGGATTACGAGGCCTGCCCCCTCAAGTTCAAGTTTGGCCATTTTCTGAAGATCCCCACCGGGCCGCAGGCCGCCCTCACCTTCGGGCACATCATGCATCGTTCCGTAAGGCGCTATTTCGAGCTGCGAGCCAGGGGCGAGGCGAGTTTCGACGCGGTGAGGGATTTCTACGAGACGTCCTGGAGGAACACCGGGTTCGAAGACGAGTACCAGGAGCAGACTTACAAGCAAATTGGGCTGGAACAATTGCGCGCCTTCGTAGAAAAGCAGGGACGCACCGAGATTCTTCCGCTGAGCATGGAAACATCTTTCTCGCTTGATCTGGGCGAAGTCTTGTTGGAAGGGCGCATCGACCAGATCAGTCCCATGACGCCGCGCGCGGGCGAGAACAAGGACATAGTTGAACTCATTGACTACAAAACTGGAAAGCCTCGCTCGCAAAAGGATGCCGACGGCAGCTTGCAGCTTTCCGTGTACGCTCTGGCGGCGCAGGAAGAATTGAAGTTGAAGCCCCGCCGCTTGACGTTCTATTGCCTGTCCAACAACCAAACTGTCCACACCGCACGGACCGATTCAGACCTTAAAGCCCTCAGGACCAGGGTCCTGACGGTCGCCGATCAGATTCGCGGGAACCAATTCCCTCCAGCACCCGGTTTTGTTTGCAAATTCTGCGATTACCGTCCGATCTGCCCTGCACACGAGGAGAACTTTTAGTTTGCAAGCGAAGGCTAATTTCGTTAGGTCGGATCGATTGATAGACGTAATGGGCATCCGAGGCTCTAAACCATGTCCATGACAGAGAACAGCAAGACTCGGGTCAGAGTTCTTTCGCTTCGGTTATTTTCCAGCAGTGTAGTCCAGGTCCTGATGTTTCTCGTTTTCGGCTGTTCTGGGCCGACTCTTGGTGGGCAAACGATTGGGATTAAGCTTGTGAATGGCCGGACTGGGCGCCCCATTGCCAATACCTGCGTGAACGTATGGGTAGGGCACGAACGCAAAGACGCAATGGCAATTCCAACCGACAAAAACTGCATTGCTTGGCTTCGCCTTACCGACAAGGATGACGGAATAAACATCAATAACCGCTGGAAAGGCTGCGGAGAATTTGGGGTGATCGATCCTGTCGTGAAATACGACTACTCTCTCCGGATCAACGCTGGTTATGCATTGTGTCAAGTCCACGGGTCGGACTACTCCTGGCTGGCCATTACTGACTTTTCGATGAAGCAGGCGGTTCAGCAGGGAATAGTTACCACGAACACCTGCGGCAAAGCCACAGCTTCGCCAAAGCCTGGAGAGGTGACCATCTTCGTCAGGCCCCTGACCTGGTGGGAAAAAATGAAGCAGTAATTCTTCCTCCCACTTCACGGGAGAAACGGACGGCTGGCGGCCGGGGCAGCCGTCCCGACGCCTTGCGTCGGGATGTACGCGTCCCTCTGGAGTCAAGACTCCGCGAACATGCCAAACGACGGCACGTCTGCGCCGCCCGGGAACTTGCGAACCGATAAGGAAACTCTATGACCTCAATCATTTTTATCATCGTCGGCGTAATCTTGGGAGGGGTCATCGCTTGGTTATGGGCCACGGCCCGCTCCGGAGCCACCATTCAAAGAGTACAAGTCGAAGCGGAAGGCCGCGTCAAGGCGGCGGAAGCTACCGCCACCGAAGTGCGGGCGCAACTGACCGCGCTTCACGGTTTATTCGAAGCCAAGGAAAAAGAAACTTTCAGCCTGCAGCAACAACTGCGCGGTGAGAGCGAGCAAAAGGTCAAAGCCCAGACCGAACTCGAGCAATTGCACCAACAGTTGGAGGATCTGGCGGCCTTGCGCGAGCGAATGAAGACTGAGGGCGAAATGCGCGTCGCCGCAGAGACCAAGCTTCAGGAAGCGCAGGCGAGCCTGGAAGAGCAGAAGAAGCTACTTGGAGAGGCCAAGAAGAACCTGTCGGATGCGTTTCAGGCGTTGTCGGCGGAGGCGCTCAAGAGCAACAACCAAGCGTTTATTGCCTTGGCACGAAGCACCTTTGAGACCGTTCAAGCTCAGGCGAAAGGAGACCTGGATACACGCCAGCAGGCAATCGATGCGCTGGTTGCGCCGCTTAAGGAATCCCTCGGCCGTTATGAAGCGCAGATCCTGGAGATGGAGAAAGCGCGGCAAAGCGCTTACGGCGCGCTGGATGAGCAACTCCGTAACCTAGCCGCTACAAACCAGCAATTGCAGGAAAAGACCTCCTCGCTGGCTATCGTATTAAGGGGCGGGAGCCAAGCCCGGGGCCGCTGGGGTGAAATGACCCTTCGGAACGTGGCCGAGTTGGCGGGTATGTCGGAGCACTGCGATTTCACCGAGCAGGAAACCTTTGCTTCCGAGTCAGGGCGGTTGCGCCCTGACATGATC
>Ga0181536_10007610_pt1 | contig 10596 bp, 12 predicted proteins | sample PEATcosm2014_Bin_41_FD_121105 | JGI IMG/M metagenome (GOLD analysis project Ga0181536, IMG submission 121105) | Peatland microbial communities from MTU Mesocosm Facility, Houghton, MI, USA - PEATcosm2014_Bin17_60_metaG | ecosystem: Environmental > Terrestrial > Soil > Wetlands > Peat | place...
CACGCGTTACCCCTTATTTTAAGGGGGTTTTTATGGCTCGCCAAAATCTCGCCGATGGTTGCGCGGAGTCCCGCGAGACGGTCACGCGATGGACGCGCAACATCTGGCAAGACATCCTGCGAAATGCTTCGCTTGTGCTAACCGCCTTGTTGTGTCAGTTGCTAACCCTGTTATCTCACCGTGTTGCTAACCGCGTTGCGAACTTTGTTGCTTCGGATGTTGCCTCGCGTGATTACCACCCTGTTGCTAACCCTGTTGCCCCGTCGTTGCTAATCACGCTGCCAACCTTGTTACGAAGTCAGTGCTAACCATTTTGCTAACTCCGCGTGAATCGCCTTCTCATTGTATGGCTCGCTGCGCGTCGTCAAGGTAGTTTCGCCCCGTTGCCCTGCGACTTCCACCTTGACGATGCTCGCTTCGCCAAAACCCGATAGCGATTAAGGATTCACGCGGGAAGTGTCACGGCCGTTGATGACGCAGCACGGTATTCTAGGAAGGCAAATCCTTGCCGGTCGTCGTCACCGTCAGCTTGCCGTGCTTAACACCTTTAGCGCCGATGAGTTCATCGGCGATTTTTTTGATAACGGCCGCTTTGCCGCGCACCAGCAACACTTCCAAGCAATTGTGGTGGTCCAGATGCACATGCACGGTTGAAAGAATCACATCGTGGTGATCGTGCTGGATGTCCGTGAGTGTGGCCTGAAGATGCGGCTTGTGATGGTCATAGACCAGCGTTATGGTGCCGGCGATGTCTTCGTTGCCAAATTTCTGCCGGTGTTCAACGAGGCGGTCACGAATCATGTCGGCAATGGCCAGCGAACGGTTGTCGTAGCCCTTTTCGCCCGACATTTCATCCAGTTGCCGCAGAAGCGACGGCGGCAGGGATATGCTGAAACGGCTGACGGTTTCTTTATTCATGGCAAAACAAGGGCATCGTAGGCCAACGCCACTGTTTGTCAAAGATGGAAACCAGCCAAGTTAATTAAGATTCTATTTTGAATTCGTTTCGGACGACGGCACTTTCTCGATTACAAAAAGTTCCTTTTCGGGAAGTTCGCCGCATTCGCGGGCGAGTGATTCCAATTGCGCGTCTGGCGCATTGCGGATTTTTTCCAAATACTTCTGGTTCGGCTTGAGCAGCAGCACCGGGCCGGTTCCATCCTTGCGCCGGACGCTGACGTGAGTGTCGCCCATTGCCAACGCTTCAGCCAACCGGATGTCCAACCTGCCGATGCTGTTGCCAGTGCCGACCACCAGCCCGTCGGCGATGCAGGAATACGGTGTTTTAAGCGGGATGTGGCAAACGATGTCCAGTTCGTGTTGCCCCCATGTTGCATTCAGTTCGCGTAACGCCGCCTTGCCCATGCGCCAACCAAGGACGTTCCACGGTCCGACATGGCCGTGCAAATTCTTGATTTCATTCCACCAATTGGTGGGTTCCTGCGCCTGATTCCAGACGTTCGAGCCAGCAACGGAAATTCCATCGTCGTGGGCGAAAAATTTGTCGGCGGTTAAAATGACGATGACTGTTGACAGGATGAGGATTGATTTTTTCATGTAATGATTTTGTGTTACGGACTGCTGAATTGAGTCCCGTCACGGTCGGCAAAGCGGACGATGTCGCCGCCTTCACCAGTGCGGTGATACCAACAGTCGCTGGTCAATGGTGCGTAGGTGTTCAAGCTTCTGGCGCTGTTCGGCTGCGGCCCCAAACTCCAAACCACCCAGTGCACTGGGCTGATTTTAGGATCGGTGAAATACTTCCCGCCGCCGCTCATATCCGGCGTGTTGGTCGGAACCCACAGGGAATAATTTCCGGCGGGTGCGCCGTTGAGCAATTGCGGGCCGGGCGCGGCGTATTTGTAGGTATGGCCCGGATTGAACACATCCTCAATATCGGCCTCAAGTCCACCTTGATTTCCATGCGGCAGGTAATGTTCGTTGGCCAGTTCCACCGGCATTTCGCACCAATGCGAAGCGAGGTCGGTGTTGCAATTGTCGCGCACTGGCGGAAGCCTGCCACCGTAATCGGTGGAATACATTTCAAATGCCAGTCCGATGCCGTTCAATTCGACACGAACCCGGGCCACTTTTGCCTTTTCCTTCGCACGGGCCAGCGCGGGCAGCAGCAACGCGGCAAGGATGGCAATGATCGCAACGACCACCATCAGTTCAATCAGCGTGAAGCCGGATGCGTCCGGCGTGGAAACCCGACGCGGCTCAATTTTGAATTTGGGATTGGCCATCATCCGTCATTGCACCTGTTGGAGCCGGAAGAATTTCTGCCCTGTCATCGGTTGCAACCCAATGGTGTTTTGTCCGTTGACGACCGCCGGCGTATTGGTCATCGCCGCCCAATTTGGATTGGAAAGTGAAGTGCAGCTTTGCAACTGCCAATTGGCCAGCGAGCTGGGCCACGAAACCACCACTGAACCACTTTGAACAGCGATGTTCACAATTGCCGCGTCCGATGGCGCGATTTCCTGCACGAACAATTCATAGCCGAACGTGCCGTCCGTGCCGGAACCGGATTCCTGCAAGAAAACGCCTGTCGCATTAAATTGATTCGTCGGCACCGGGCCGATGTCATACAGCGGATGAATCAATGGAAATTGACGGCCTTGGCCGTCCGTGGCCGTGCAATAACGCAAACTCCAATCCGAATTGGTGCTCCAGCCGTTGGTCGTAACCAGCGTCAGGCCGTTGATGCGCACGCGCATTCCCTGCCAATGCTCGCCGCCCGTCGCGCGTGTCGGGTCAAAAATGTCGTAGTGCCCCGTCGCGCTCAAATTCGTGCTGATGACCGAGGACAACGAAATCACTTCCGGCGCGGGCAAACCAACATTTGTGGACACCAGCGAAATGGTGAAATCGTAGGCGGGGTCGGTGCTGTGTTCCTCGTTGATGTTTTGCATTCCGCCATAAAACAGCGAGCCGTTGGCGGTAATTGTCACCAAGTCGCCCTTGTGAAAGGCGTAGCCGGTGGCCGGGTCGTGGCTCACGCGATTGACTTCCGCCGTCCAAGCCTCGTCCGTGTAACTGTCGCTGCCGTCGTGCGGTTCCCACGGCAAATTGCCGTAATCCTGGGCCATCCAACATTCCACGCCGCCCCGGTCGCCATTCGTGACCACCTGCACGAACACCTGCCATTGACCGCCCAGGTTATAGATGTTCGCACCATTGTCCCACGGCAGATAATCCGGCGTGGCATCGAGCATCTCGCTTGGGTCGGTCAAAAGCACGCCGGTCAGGACAATGGGAAAACTGCCGTTCCAAGTGCTGACACCGTTGGCGTCCACGGCTTCCAAGTTGGTGACGGTTTCGGCGCGCGAAACGCCCGCTGCCAGCAACAAGCCACAAAAGCCAATGGCCAGAGTGTGAAGAATGGTTCTCCAAGCGCGGCGCAAAACCGGCGCTTGACCTGAATTTGAAATAAATGTTACGTTCATCGTCAATGGTGTTACCAACACCACAAGTGTTACGCAATATAAAAATAGTGTTACCGAAAGTATTAGCGGCCATTTATGCAAATTGCAGATGAAGTTATTGAGAACGAGACGACTCCTTCCGATACGATTCCCGCGCCTGCTCCCGTTGTTCCGGCCAACGTCAAAAGCCGGATTGTCTCCCTGTATGCGCTGCTCATTGGCTTTAATGTCGGGGCATGGATTTGGGCACTGATTGCCTTTCATAATCATCCGGTTCTGTTAGGAACGGCGTTCCTGGCCTACACGTTTGGCCTCCGTCATGCCGTGGATGCCGATCACATCGCGGCGATTGACAATGTGACGCGCAAATTGATGCAGCAGGGCAAACGGCCCGTCGGCGTCGGCTTCTTTTTTTCCCTCGGCCATTCGACCATTGTTTTCGGTTTGTCGGTCGTCATCGCCCTGACTTCCGCCGCAATCAAAAATCGCTTTGGTTCTTTTGAATCCATCGGTGGGATTATCGGGACTTCCATTTCCGCATTCTTCCTACTGACCATCGCCATCGCCAATATCATCATTCTGATTTCGGTTTATCGCACTTTCCAACACGTCAAAGGGGGAGGGCAATTTGTGGATGAAGACCTGAACCTAATTCTCGCCAAACGCGGATTCTTCGGGCGCATCTTCAGAAATCTGTTCCGATTGATTGAGCATAGCTGGCAGATGTATCCGGTTGGTTTTCTTTTCGGCCTCGGTTTTGATACGGCAACGGAAGTGGGCTTGCTCGGTATTTCGGCGACGGAAGCCACCAAGGGACTTTCCATCTGGTCAATCCTTGTTTTTCCGACGCTTTTCACGGCGGGCATGGCGCTGATTGATTCGACGGACAGCATCTTGATGCTCGGTGCTTACGGTTGGGCCTTCGTCAAACCCATTCGCAAACTTTATTACAACATGACCATTACCTTTGTTTCAGTCTTGGTGGCCTTACTGGTTGGCGGAATCGAGGTGCTGGGGTTGATTGGCGGTCATTTTAAGATGCAGGGAGTTATCTGGGACATGATTGGCTCCCTCAACGATAACTTTGGCGTCATCGGCTTCGCCATCGTCGGAGTCTTTGTGGTGAGTTGGGCCGTTTCAATCATCATCTACCGCATGAATCGTTACGATGAGATTGAAGTGAATACCGAGCCTGCCGACTGAAGACCGTCGGAATTTTAGCAAGCTCGTATCCCGTCATGGGATGAAAAAGTTTCTGTTGCCGTTTAACACCTTTCAACATCCCGACTCCGCGTGAATCGCCTTCCCGTTGGCTTTTTAGGGTGGGGTTACTGGCTTCGTCGGATGACCGACTGAACCTTCCTTGCTCGTTGTGCTGCGGGCGTCACTGGCCAAGTTTGTTTGCTTCTGCGCTCTTGCGCCGCGCGGCGCATCGTGATTGTCTGCCCCTCGTTACGACCCCCAGACAATCACGGTTATGCAGTCACGTCTTCGGGGCGTTTCCTGGCTTCAGGCTGTCATTGAATTCTTTGGCTTCCTCGGCACTCATCATTCTCACGTTGGCGATGTGCGGTCCGCGTGAACGGTATGGAGAAGTTTCTATTGGTGGCGGCGTGACATTGTCCGCCGGCGCAGCGGTCGGCGCGGGTTTTGTGGCCACGGTTGGCGCATTTTGAGGCGTGGCCGGGATATTTGCGGCTGGCGCGGTTTTCGCCCGTCTGCGCCGTTTGCGCGATTTCCCGCCTTCCAGGACGATGCGGCCGTATTCGGCCACACGCGCCCGGCTTGTCTTGACGCCATGTTGTTGTAGCAATTCAGCAATGGCGGCATAGGACGCATTTTGCTTACGCAATTCTTCGATGGAATCATGGACGGGTTTCAAACCGTTGAACGGGACGCGATGCGGATTAGGCCGGAATTCCCGAACCGCTTTGCGCAGCGATTCAAGATCGGGCATTGGTGTGATTGGTGTGTTCATAATCTTTGGATGTCATGGTTGAGATTTGAGCGGGTCGTCTTGCAAGACGTTGCCTTGACTGTGGCACGGCTGTCGCGCGACCGTGTTGCGAGTCGTCTCGCAAGTATCCGGGCGGATATTGCGCGTCCGAGTCCGGCGCATGGCAAGTTGGCTTGCGAGTCATCTTGACGGACGTTCGGTGGCATTGCGTTTGCCGCTGCCCGGCTGTTGCCAGGAAATTGCGCGACATTGCCGCAAGACATCTCGACAGCTAACTTGCCGGATGTTTCGCGCCCATCGCGCGACCATCTCGCGGGACTCTGCGCGATTTTCGGCGAGATATGAACGAGCCGTAAAAACCTTGTTTTGACAAGGGGTAAGGCTTCTACCCTATAAAAGCATTTGCTGACAACCGTGCGCTTGCACAGTGATTTGAAAATTGTTGCACCGCGTTTGTCATGCTTCGTGTGCATGACCGCGCAAATTGATGGTGGAATTTGTGACGCGAAATTGAACGTGTCGGCGTTTGCCTTTTTGTGGGCACGTCGTCCACGGTTTGATTGTCTTGAGTGAAAAGTGGTCATGGTTAGTCCATTGTTTCGTCGTCACCGTTCCACGTCTGGTCAACCTCGATGCCGATGATTGGCGGTGGTGATTGCATCGGCGGTTGCATCGTGAAGATGATGGCGGGAATGACCGTGGCGGAATTTCCTTTCATCCGTTTCCGCAACCCGCCGCTGAAAATCCAAACGATGGCCAGCAGTGCCAGCCAGACAAACACCAGGTAGAGATAAACACCGTCGTTTTCAATCAGGCTGTCCAGCGTGTTGAAAATGGGATTCAGCAATTCAGCGGGATTTAAGTTCATGGTTCGTTCTCCGTTTCAGTTCGTCAGTCTCACGCCCAAATCGCAGCCGTGGCGGTTGCCAGCCCTGCCAGCGCGTTTTTCCCAAGCGGTGATCTTCCGAATGCAGCCAGCCCAAATCCCCGGCCTGCAAGCCCATTAAATTCGATTGTGACGCGCTCATGTGCCATGTGAGGTTAAAATTCATGGTGGGAAGTTCGTTGAAAGAATCACTCCGCCGTCTTGATGATGGCGAGGATTGCGGCCTTGAGCGGAGCCGGGAGTTTTTCCCAAGCGGTGACTACTTGGGACAGTTCGGGGCTTGACGCGACTAGAAATTGTGAGTCTATTTGTGCGTCATTGTGCGGATTTCCCTTATTATCGGTGGGAAAATGTGGGGTTCGAATCCCCCTCTCTCCGCCACCTTGATTATCAACGACTTACAGAAGCAGCACCCCTTTGGCATAACATTCTCGCATAACAGATTCAAGGGAATTCACCACTGTTCGTTGATGTTGATGTGTTGATGTTCAGAGCCGTCGAGATGAGGAGTGCCGGATGACCGTTTCAGGCGATTCCCTGAAAGCCCAGGCAGTAGGGGATCAGGCAGACAACGAAAAGGGTCTTGAGCTATGAAGCGCGATATGGACCTTAGCCATCGAGGCTGTCGCCATGAAGCCGCTCGCTCTGATGGCGCTACGGGCCGGCTGATTTGTCCTCCACGCTCCTGACCTTGTCCTCCATCGTCTGGGCACGGTCAGTTCGTGTCCCGAGTTTGATGACGGTGGAGATTCGTGGCGCCCCCATTTCATGAACCACCTCGTGACACCGCCTGACCGCCTCGAATACCTTGTCCCATTCCCCTTCGACGTTTGTTCCGTAAGCGTGCAGTGCCGTCCTCAACCCCGCTTCGGCCAAGACCCTCTCACAGGCCGCCACGTAAGGGGACAGGGATACGCCCACGCCAATTGGGACAACGCACAAGTCGAGAATCACGTTCATGTGGTCAATTCCTCCACCAAGACCTACTCGGTGTCCAGCCCGTATTTCACCACGTCCGTATTCATGCGGTTGGCCTGGAGGTGTTGGCAGGGAAGCTGTAGGGCAAGAGGTCCGCCGGCAGTTGAGTTGAAACGGAAGCCGTCAAGCCACATGGACCCGTCAGGAACGGCGCTGTCAAATTGATGGCGCCATTGGTGAAATTGACGAACTCCTTGGATGCAGGGACAACGAACGGAGACTGGGTGGCAGCCATTTCCGTGACAAATCCAGCCGGCGTGTTACCTTGGTGTTCATGAGTGGACACCTGAACGCGAAAATCCAAATCACCAAAGATGGTCCCTACCTCGTAAGCGGCGGCTTGCCACTCAGTGAGCAGGCCATCGTGACCAATGCGGAGGGCGAATCTCTGGACTACAAGGAAGGGAGGGAATACCCCGCGCAGCCGCAATACGCGCTGTGCCGTTGCGGCCAGTCCGGCAATAAACCATTCTGCGACGGCACCCATAAGACGATTCAGTTCGACGGCACCGAAACCGCCAGCCGGGAGCCTTATCTTGAGCAGGCAGAGACCACTGAGGGACCGACAATGTTGCTCACCGACGCGGAGAGCCTTTGCGCCTTCGCCCGGTTCTGCGACCCGAAGGGGAGGATCTGGAACCTGGTTCGGCAGACAGACGATCCCGAAGCCAGGCGGCTCGTGGAGTATGAGGCTGGGCACTGTCCGGCCGGCCGGTTGGTTGCGTGGGATCGGGAGACGGGCAAGCCCATCGAGCCGAAATTCAAGCCGTCTCTCGGGTTAATCGAGGACACGGCCAAGCAGGTCAGCGGGCCGATCTGGGTGCGAGGGGGCATTCCGGTGATTTCCGCCGATGGCAAAGCCTACGAGGTTCGGAATCGAATGACGTTGTGCCGGTGCGGCCGCTCTGCCAATAAGCCGTTCTGCGATGGATCGCACGCGGCATGAGGTGCTGGTGTGTTTCACCGCCGACAACGCTCGTCCCAGAAGCTCCTCCCGGGTCAGGACCGGTGCTCGATTGATCTGAATGTTGTTTGGTGTCACGCCCGCTTCCTTCTGCTCATGCGCTGTTGACCCCCGAACCGCTCCGATTGATACTTCAAGGCAATCGTGATGAGGACCGTGGAATGAGCAAATGGCCAAGCGTTGGCACAAGATGGTACGCCTGTGCGACAATAATGTTGCTGTCCCTCTGGAGCCGCAACGGGAGCCTAGCGGGCACAACTGCGACAAGCGCCGAAGCCTCGGCCTTGGTCGACAAGACCCGGCCGGCACTGCTCCTCCTCGTGTCGCTGGATCGACATGGAAAGGCAAAGACTTTCGGGACTGGCTTCTTCATTAGGCGGGATGGTATTCTCGTCACCGCCCGGCATGTCGCCCAAGCCGAGCAAAACTTGGTGGCTCTTACTCAAGATGGGAAAAAGCTCCCAGTGACCGGTTTCATCGGCGAGGACCGAGACTGCGACATCGCCGTGCTGAAAGCCCAAGCGAGCGAATGCCCGCACCTGACTTTGGCCGAGCAGGCCCAACTCGAAACAAACGAGTGGGCGGCGCTGGTCAGCGCTCAGGACTACGTGGCCCCGGCATGCTCGACGGGCGTCATTGAGTCGATCACATGCCTGCCAGGACTCTTCACGGCTATCAGGACCACCATTCCGGTGCGAGAGGGGCAAAGCGGTTCGCCGCTTCTCAACGCAAAGGGGGAGGTGATTGGGGTGGTACCTTATTACAGCCCCACTCATTCGGCGATAGCCTCGCCGGTTGCTACCGTAAAGGAGATTATCGCAAGAGACGGGACCCATCCTCCGATGCCATTCTCCAAACGACCATCGAACGGCAGCAATCTGCCACTGCTCTTTGATCCTGATTTCAGGCCAGCCATAGATGCCTTCCAGCGCTCTGACTGGCTTGACGCCCAGCGACTGTTAAAGCGAGTGGCAAAGCGATTTCCCGAGAGCCCGCTGACATTCACGCTCCTGGCGCTGGTCCAGATGCGGGACAGCCAAATCGGGAGAGCGCTCCGATCCGCCGAGCGGGCCTGCCAACTCAGCCCCGACACGGCGATGCCCTGTCTTCTGAAGGGCGTCTGTCTTGTCACCCAGGGGCGCCCCTCCGAGGGCTTAACCCTGCTAAGGACAGCACTGCGAATCGGTCTGCAGGACCACTACATGACCACCTCCGCCTGGGAGTTGGTGGCCAGGGTCGAAGAGGCTCAGGGGCATAATCAGCAAGCCGAGGAAGCCCTGATCAGCTTGGAGCGCTTGGACCCCAAGATGGCAGAAGACCTGCGCCGCCAGATCGATCGCAACAAGACGAAAGGGGGCGGCCGCGGAGAAATGGAAATCCGGACGTTCTGACCCAACGTCTGCCGCGATTATGAGCTTGGGTTTGATTCCTCGCTCCCAAAGCCCAACAAGCATTCCGGTCGAGTCCTGGCCCATACCCCAGCAGACAACGAGGGGTGGATTTGATTGTTCTTGATTTTGTTTCCCGCAAAACCTCTAATCGGCAAAGCAGGGACTTTATGAAAGGGCCTTACAGGAAATCGGCCGCGCTCAAGAGTTTTGGACCTGGCAAGAGGTTCACCGGTAGTCCAGCATTCACACTCATCGAACTCCTTGGGGTCATCGTGCCAGACGAGCCGCGCTTCCAGGTTCTGTCGAGGTTCGAACAAGAGGCCAAGACGCTCGCGACGCTGAATCACCCGAACATCCTGACTGTGTTCGACGTGGGCCAGCACGAGGGGCAACCGTATCTGGTCAGCGAATTGCTCGAAGGACAAACGTTGCGCGAGGCGCTCAGCAGCACGGCCAATGCGCCGTTGCCGGCGCGCAAGGCCACGGAGTATGCGCTGCAAATTGCCCAGGGCCTGGCCGCCGCACACGGCAAGGGGATCATCCATCGCGACCTCAAGCCGGAGAACATTTTCGTCACCAAGGACGGGCGGGTGAAGATTCTGGATTTCGGGTTGGCAAAGCTGAGCACCGTCGATGCCGAAGCGCCGACGGTCGTCCGGTCCAGAGTGAACGAATCCACGGAGCCAGGGAAGGTCATGGGCACCCCCAATTACATGGCGCCAGAGCAAGTCAGGGGCGAACACGTGGGTCACCGGGCGGACCTCTTCGCTTTCGGCTGCGTGCTCTACGAGATGCTGAGTGGCCGGCGCCCATTTAAGCGGGACACATCCATCGCGACGATGGCGGCGGTTTTAAGCGAGGAGCCGCCGGATATGACCGCCATGAGGCCGGACCTCCCTCCCGCGCTGGAGCGGATTGTGCGCCGCTGTCTGGAGAAAGAGCCGGACAACCGCTTCCAATCCGCGAAGGACCTGGCCTTTGCCATCGAGTCG
>Ga0181536_10007612_pt1 | contig 10595 bp, 12 predicted proteins | sample PEATcosm2014_Bin_41_FD_121105 | JGI IMG/M metagenome (GOLD analysis project Ga0181536, IMG submission 121105) | Peatland microbial communities from MTU Mesocosm Facility, Houghton, MI, USA - PEATcosm2014_Bin17_60_metaG | ecosystem: Environmental > Terrestrial > Soil > Wetlands > Peat | place...
CACGCTCAAACAAAAGCGGCCAGTAAGGGCACTGTGGGGTCACCAACCGTTGAAGTAAGGCGCGGGCAATTCCAGATGAAACCGGACGTAACGCTGTAAGAAAGGGGAGAAGCAAATGGCAAGGGTGTTCTTCGTAACAGGCAGCAAAGGTGGCGTGGGGAAGTCGGTGGGCGCGATCGCACTCCTCGACTACTTCGAGATGAGAAACCGGCAAGTCTCGTTGGTGGAAACCGATACGGCCAACCCCGACGTTGGCAAAGCCTACCAGAAGTCCGTGAAGTCGTTCTCGCTCGTAAACCTCGACGAGAACGAAGGGTGGCTCGATCTTCTGGACATAGTGGACGCAAGTAAGGACGATGAGGTTGTGGTCAATACGGCCGCAAGAAACAATGAGGGCGTGAACCGCTACGGCTCGATGTTCGATGACAAGCTGAACGAGTTCGGATGGCCTTTCATTTCGCTGTTCCTCATAAACCAGCAGCGCGACAGTTGCGAAATGCTGACCGAATACATGAACGTGGTGAAACACGGCAGAATTCATGTGGTTCGTAACCGCTTCTTTGGCATGGCCCCGTCGCTGTTCGAGTTGTACGACAACTCGCCTCTGCGCAAGGCGGTGGAAGAGAGGCAAGGACTGTCGTTGTTCCTTCCGCAACTTGCCACGCGCGTAACCAATCTCGTGCAAAGCAGCCGGCTGACGCTCGAAAAGGCGCGAGAATCTGCAACGCTTGGAAGTCGCGCAGAGATTGAGCGGTGGCGCCGCGAATGTGCCCGGAACATTTTCGACAAGGTCTGCGACGATGACCCCAACAAGTGACGACCTCTACAGCGTCCTTCTTGCGGATCTGTCTGAGGCTGAGCGCGAGCGTGTCAGGTCTTACGCTGATAGGTTCGGGATCGAACCCACAGATGCCGTGTGGGCTTTGATGATCGTGCTCGGCCATTACAGCGAACTGTACGAGGCAGTTCCAGAAAAGATCAACCTAACCGTCCAGGGCATCATGGAGAAAATACGGTCGGCTGCGGCGGCTGAAGCGGAGTCTTCCAGGGTTCGCTTGCAGGCGTCCTTGACGGATGCCGTAGTGGGTGCTGCCGAGTCCGTGGCGGCACGGAAGGGCCTTAGCGAGCTGCTGAAATGGAGTTCTATTGCTTCGGCGGCGGGGGTGCTTCTCCTCGCCGTCGTTTTTGTCTGCGGATATTGGCTGGGTTTCGACCACGGCCGTGCCCGCGGCTTCAATGCCGGCATCGAAGGGCCTCTTGCGGCGTCCTGGGCGCTCTCTGCGGATGGCTTACGTGCATACGAACTTTGGAAAGCCGGCGATCTGGAACATCTGACCGCCTGTGACCGGCCCGGCTGGAAACTCGAATCCGGCGTGTGTTACCCCAAGGCCGACGAAGGAAAGCTGTACGGTTGGCGCGTTCGGTGAGACTGGGCGCAAATCAAGTGCAACTCAACAAGTTGGAAAGGTGAATGGCTCATTATGGAATCGTCTCCGCGTTCTCAACCAGATGCCGACAAGAAACCTGCAATTCGCGCCGAAGAGAAGTTGCTCCTGAGCCGGCGTGATGCTGCGCAGGTTCTCTCCATCAGCCAGCGTGCGCTGGATTACCTGGTAGCCACTCGCCGCCTGCCGACAAGAAGAATTGGCGGACGTGTGCTGATTCCGATGGCTGACCTGCGTAAGCGCCTACGCCTGAGCCAGGGGCGTTTCGCGGATCGTTTTGGCCTGTCGGTGGATGCAGTTCGCCATTGGGAGTCTGGGCGTCGCCAGCCGGAAGCCGCTGCGCGCGCGCTTCTTATCGTCATTGCCGCCGACCCTGAATTTGTCATGCGCTCATTGGCTAAAAGTGCTTGAACACGGGTAAAGGGTCACCCGACGAATCGGGGGTAATCTCGTCGATGTCTATGCTTTCCCATTTCTCAAAATCGAGACCGGGGGCACCCGGCAGACCTGGGCCGCCCGCCAGCCTATTAATCGAGCGACGCTCCTCACGAAACCCCGAATCGCCCCAAGATTGGGCGTATTGCCTTCTCTCCGAGAAGACCAACGTGCGGAAGTGAGAGGATACTCCCCGCAGCGACTTGGTCTGCCAATCCCCATTCGCGAAACTTCCACCTGACAATGACAGTTGCTTTGCCATCCTCGGCCCTTTGCGCCAACTCCTGCGCTGCTTCCCTTGCCGCTTCGGCGGATGGCAACGGAAGCCTTAGTAAATCCTTTATCCCGTCCGCATTCGCGGAGTAGTAGGGGACCAGCTCAAGAATCGCAAGTCGACGGGACAGCGTATCGAGTGCGTCTAGATAGTTCACGGCCAGATGGTTTTCCACAAGAGCGCACAGCACCGCTCTCAAATTGTCGTTGTAGTAGTCAAACCAGCCACTCCACCAGAAATGCGGATCTAACGCAAAGCACCGATTTTTCCTGCCATGAAAGTCCTTTTGAAGATTTCTCTTCAGCGCTTCTTGAAACTGTGGGCACGCATCCTCCCCATAGTCGTGATAATTGACCCCGGGATTGGCCATAAGCAGGAAGATGTCCGCCGACTTCAAATCGCCGATATACGGGACGGGGGTGAGGGATAGATGATATCCGCCCCCGCGCGGCTCTTCGGCCTTAAAAAAACGCTCTACTGGGGACTTTCCACCTTCAGGGAACGTTTTCCCAAATTTCTGCGGATCGAATCCAGCTCGACGGTCCGCCTCGTGGACACGCCGGTCCCCACTGGTGCATTTAAAGTCAGCCCAGAAATTAATAAGCCTCTGAATTCCGCCATCGGCGCTCATTTGTGTCTCTTTCCTTCAAGGTTCCCGATTCCCACTGTATCATACTCCCTGAGGGTCGTGCTGAGCCCGATCTTTAACGGTGATGCGGATCACGAATGCTGATTTTGGGCGAGTGTTAGCCCGCCGACTCCCCTTGTTTGGCCGCCCGTCAGGGCGCGAGGAGAACGAAGTGAAAACGAGGCTGGACACCCCACTGCTGGCAGGCATCGGCGTTATCGCCATCGGTTTGGCGGCTCTTGCTGGGTATGAAATCTGGTATGGCCAGCACGCCAAGGTTTCGACCGGCGTGCCCGCGCCGATCACGAAACAACCCGACAACCCTGCGCCCCCTGAGGCGGTCTTTACTGCGGATCAAAACGACCCCGCCGGATTTGACGAGATTCCCTGGGGTACTCCGAGGTCGGACAGGCGCTTTCATTTCTTTTCCAGCGAAGAAAACAACTGGAGTACCGTAGATGGCGGGGCAGAAGCTTTGGTGGTTGCCAAAGTTGTTGGCCCTCCTGTCAATTGGCCCTCATACGACAACTTACAACTTTCCGGGGAGTACTCGGGAGCCTATAGGGTGCGGTTCCCCGAAGGAATCAGCATGACAGCGAAGGACACATCGACCTTTTATGGCTTTTACGAGGACAAGTTCGCCTTCGCATTTCAATTCGTGGGAGACCCCAGCGACGAGAATGGTGATGCGAATGCGTTGGCGGCGATCCAGAGTAAGTATCTGCAGTTGAAGGCAGTAACCTCAGATTCATGGGGCGAGTCGCAATCCCTGCCTTCCTACTTGATTGAGTTTACAGGGGGGAAGTCGGGATACCTGTTTCGCCGGGGAAATACGAACACGCGAGTGTACCTTTTCGGGCAGGACCTTGTTTATATTCCGAACTCTTATCTCCTCGCTATCAGGCAGCGTTGGCAAAGCGATTACGAAAAAGCAGCTACGGCTGCTGTTGAGCAGCAGCGCCGGGATGAAGAAGAACAACGAAAAGCGGCGACCAAGGCAGTTCAATAGCCAATCTGAACACACTACATCAACTATTATGGGTGACCGTAAGGGTTCGTACGAGAAAGGGCAATAGGCCCGATAGTTATTGCGCTGAACGAAAGGCGTTGCTCTGGCGTAAAACATTTATCCTTAAATCGCATCGAATGCAGTCCCGGCGATTTTCAATTGCGGTCCGCTACAGCTAAGGATTCTAAGCCTCAACTTTTTGACTAGAGACCCAAGCCAATATCGAAGCGCTGCTTCTGCGGCGGCGTGAACGCCTGCTCCTGTTTCTGTTCCGGCTTCACCTCCGGCATATGGGCGCTCCTGTGCAAGACATCATGCCCAAGCGCCGCTCCCAGCTTCTCGCTGTCGTTGGTGAAGCTTTCCGCGTCGTATTCGCCGCGCGATTCTACATAGTGGTCCTGCCAGTTCCCCTTAACCGGCTTTAACCGGTTTGGCCTTTTCGGTGTCAGTTTTGTGGTCAGTTGGGTTTGTACTTCGGTGCCTTTCTGTGCCCCCACGTGCATGTTTTCCACAAAAGGAGGGGGAGATTCGAACTCCCGATAGCCTTACGACTATGTCTGATTTCGAGTCAGAATTTAGACGTTTTGCAGCGTGCTGCAATTCGACGCATTTAACAGAATATCTTCTTTATATACAACAGATACGTGACATAAAAGATTTGCAGTGCGTCGCAGAAAATTGCTGAAAAGTACGCAACCAACAGCCACCACTATAGCCACCAGAATTGACCTGTTTTTTGTGCAGGCGCGTCGGTCCGATGCCCACTCTTGAGGAGATGCGGTCCAAGTCTGCTGGCGGTCAGCCTCGCGCGGCTTGTAGGAAACTGATGGTACTGGAAGGGGCATCAAAGCAGCTCTTGAAAGGAATCTGCCTTGATCTTGAACCTGTGATTTTGTGCCCAGTCGTCTTTAATCCGGTCCGCGGCTGCGACATCGAGAATGCCAGCCCGTATGAGACTAACCATCAAGTCTGTCGTTCTCACGACTTCCAGCTTGGCCCCAACTTCGCGGATTGCTCGCTTGATCGCCCGGTTGTCATCAATCGCGATGGGATACCGGCGCCTGATGGCCACGGCAATGGCCGAACACTCTCCGGCCCCGAGTTGCTGCCCCGGACCCAGTTTGAGAAAGAGCGCCACTTCTTCAGGATCGACGACAGAGCAAGAGTCGAGCAGTCCAGAAGCAACAGCCGCTTGATAACGCTCCTGCTGCTCCGGGTAGCTGCTGGTGATTTCGGCTCCGACGTGGTCCGTCGCTAGAAACCGCTTCGGGTGGAGACCTATCAGGTCCATCCGGTCGATGCGAAGAAAATTGATGAGGACGGATGTATCCGCCACAACAATTGCAGATGTCATCCGTCCCTCTCTCGCTACTCTCCTCGCGCCACTTCGGCGAGTTCGATCAATTCACCAGCCGGCACTTGGAGCTTACCGGCAATCTCGCGAAGTCGTCCTTGGGAAATCTCTTCGCGGCGATAAGCCTCAACACCAAGCCATGCGATTTGGCTTTTCAATTCTTGCTCGCGTTCTTCCGCGGGGATCTCGTCCTCATTCCATCCTTGGAATTTCAGCAGCTTAGTGAAACTCTTCCCAGAATCCTTTTGTTCAATCAGAGCATTGGTGTCGGCAGAGCCTAGATGTCCCAGGCTCTTTAGACGCCAAACCGCCGCTTCGTAACTAACGTCGAAATGCCGGGCGATCATGGCAACATCCTGATAAGTGATCGCCTGAGAACCTGGGCGCGGGCGAATCTCGATCTCGCTTTGACGATCATTCGCTACATCGTAAACGATCTGCGCTTGTCGGCTTGGCCGCCCCTTGTCGAGTTGGCGCAATTGATCTTCCACGCCGTCTGCCGGCATCAAAAATGACGCGGCGAATGCGTTCGCGCGTTTCTCCACAAGCTCGCTCGCATTGCTCTGCTGAGTCAGGCGGACCGCTTCGCTGCGGTCAAATAGTGCGTGTCCGTATTCATGGGCATAGGAAAACCTCCGTCGAACTGGAGCGTGCCCGCTGTTGATGAGAATTGCAAGTCCATCATTCTTGTCGTTCAAGAAAAGCCCCGACATATCGTCGGGAAGGCTGCACGCTGCTACCCAAATCCCCAGTCCTCCAATCAGGCTGGCGATGTTGCCAACTGGCGCGTTACCAAGACCAAGGCGGCGGCGCTCTTCCCGCGCTGCGGTATCGCCTTGGCGGATGGCCTCGCTGGGCGAGCTGATCCTCACATCTTTATTCGGAAGGTTCTCCTCGAACTCACCTCCCAATATCCGGCGCAGCATAGCTCCCTCATGACAAAGATCACGCACGTCTTCGATCGTCTGCATAATCTCATCAGAAATGCTGGCCTGTTGTAGAGCGCGCATCCGCACGACAGCGCAATCCTCGGCCAGTTCGGCACTCAGGAGTGACCCCGGCGAGACGCGGTAGAGGTCCGCAAGCCGGGTCAATTCCAGGGTGGACACCTCCCGATTGCCCGACTCTATATTGGTTACGGCGGTACGTGGAAGATTCAGAACTTCGGCGACCTGTACCTGGCTTAAGCCGCGCCGTTCGCGAGCGGCGCGCAGATTGTTCCCAAGCTGGACCGCATTAAGCATATTAACTCCTCCTGAATCAGCATCTTGCAAAATACTTCAACCCAGCGCAAGAGCATCCGGTTGTGCTGGTAGAAGACCATCTCTGGTTAGAATATGACACATTTAGGCAAAATTATCCACAGATGTCCGATTTTTATTGATTTTCAAAATCGGACATGGTATGTATGGTTTATCCACTGGCGTAGCCAGGAAGGGAGATGGACTTGAAACCACATAATCAATCGTCGAACCTTGATGGCCGTCGTCGCAATGAAAACGGCGAGATTGACCGAAAGCACGGCAATACCTTGATCGGCACTCTGCGGGAAACCTATGGAGAGGACTTCGCAGCGGGCCGGCGCGCCGACATGAAACTGAGCACGCTGCTTCGAGAGAACGATGTCGATTCACTCAGCGAATATCGGAGAAAAATCGACTAAACAGCAGGAGAATGTGCATGACCACAAAAACCTATACTCTCGAATTCGGAGGCTACTGGCTACAATCCGCCATCAGCGGAATGCCCAGCGGCTCTGGCATTTATGGTGTCTATGCTTGCACGCATGACGTGTACCAGAATCGAGTCCTCCTTCAGCGGTTGCTTTACATTGGAGAAGCGGCAGATATTCGCGGTAGAATTGCCAACCATGATAAGTGGAGTGAATGGCAGCGGCAGCTCAGAATCGGCGAGGTACTATGCCTGAATGCTGCACTGATTGCGGGCCAATCTGACCGCCAGCGCGCAGAGGCAGCGGTGATCTTCAAGCACAAGCCTCCCTGCAATACAGAGTATCGGAATAGCTTTCCGTTCGATACCACCACAGTCGCCACCGGCGGGTGCAATGCGCTGTTGGAGCCTTTCTTTACAACGCTATGCACAGAAAATCAGAATGCTGCGCTCTTTGCAAGGCGGTGGTGACTCAGAAGCAAGAGTCTCCCTCAATCTGCTTGTCTTGGTTAAGAAATGAAGAAGATCTCGAACGCGACAATCGTCGGGCAGCAGGGCATAAATCTGATCGAACGCATTGCGCTCGATATTGGATTTGCCTGGAACGCTACCAACCTAGATGCAGGTATTGACGGATACATCGAGATTCGTGACTCCGCTACTAGTCAAGCCACCAATTGCATTATTCAGGTTCAAAGCAAGGCTACAGAGCAGCCTTTTGAGGCTGAGACATCGGCAAGCTTCGAGTTCCGTTGCGATTCAAGAGACCTTGAGTATTGGTTGACGGGAAATGCGCCCGTCATCTTGATTCGCTCTCGACCCAAAAGTGATGAAGCCTATTGGGTCTCGATCAAAGACTATTTTCGAGATATTAAAACAAAAAAGTCCGGCAAGATTGTATTCGACAAGATCAGAGATCGATTCGATACCAAGGCGAAGGACGCGTTAATTCGACTCGCCACTCCATCCGATTCAGGTCTGTATTTAGGAACAAACCCCAAGCAGGAAATCATCTATACAAATCTTCTTGAAATCGCGCCGCTTCCAGAGCACTACTTTGTTGCCCAAACGGATTATCGTACGGCCGGGGAACTCTTCGCAGCACTCCGTGAAATGACAACGAATGTGCGGGGAGAATGGTTGTTAAACAACAAGACGCTGATGTCATTTCTTGATTTACGCAAGCAGCCTTGGAGCAACATCTGTGATATAGGAACCTGCGATGAACTGGACACCGTCGAATGGGGCAATTCGGTCGATCCAGTACGCCAACGACTTTTTGTACAACTTTTGAATGCCTGTCTGAAAGAAAAACTGTATCCGAAAGGCATCAAGTTTTCACGCGACAATGGCTTCTACTACTTTCGCGCGACACAAGATTTGTCTGAAAAGGAATACGCATATCAAAGTCGAGAAAACAAGACTTCTCGTGCAGTTTTCAAGGGCTATCCCAAGAAAAGTGATCACACCAAAATGCTGTACTACCGCCACTCCGCGTTTGAGGGTCGGTTCGTTCGTTATGAGAATCAATGGTACTTACAAGTGACCCCAAACTACTACTTTAGCTGGGATGGAGAAAGGCCGTCACGGTATACGCCCGACCTGCTCTCGGGAATAAAACGGCTTGAAAATAACCAAGCCGTGCATGGGCAGGTTGTGATGTGGGCAAATGTCCTAACGGAGCGAAGCCTCTTTGATAGAGGACCCACGTTTCTTGATTTTGTATCCCTTCTCCAATTTCCACTGGACTTCGGCCTTGATGATGCTTCTTGGTTGAAACACGAAGATGCTGAGAAGCGTCAAGCACTTGAAATATCGGCGGACAATAACGGTCAGCAGAGGCTTCTATGAAGATATGCTTTTTCGAAGAACCAGAACTGGAGTTCGGCTCAGGGCGTCAAATCGACATCCGCTTCGGCATTATGAATCATGGTCCACTTGATTTTAGTTCTCCGCTTGCACCGAAGCAGGTAAATCTCGGAATCGTCGGTAGCGCAGAATCAGTTGAAGGCGTACGGCAATGGTTCGAACGATGCCGCGTGGAGATACCTGCTAAGCGAAACAGAGCGCATCCAGACAGGCAAAGCAACCAGCCTAATCTTTTTCCACGCTTTCCAGGGTACTCCGGCGAGATAGCCTTTCAGAGTTCACTCATTATGGCAGACGCGCTGTGTCGTGACTTGCAGAAAAGTGCAATTTCTTTGATATCTAAGCTGCCGAGTAGAACAGAGAGAATCGTGCGATCTGTTGACCTCTTTACTGAGGAGATACGCTACCTCGCACAGAATACTTCCGCCAAGGTTATTGTTTGTGCTGTTCCATTAGAGCTTTTGGAGGCAATGGGGCCAAATGAGGTTGAAGACGAGAGTAATAATGAAGAAGCAACTCCTGACATAGCCGACACGCAGGCTGATTTTCATGACATGCTAAAAGCGCGTGCTATGCAGCAATACAGGAAGCCGATTCAGCTTATTCTTCCGTCCACATATGACGAATCAAAGCATCGAAAACAAAGCAAGGCCGGACGGCGTCAGGAGCTTCAGGATGAAGCAACAAGAGCGTGGAATATTCATACAGCTCTTTATTATAAGGCTGAAGGGGTGCCTTGGCGCCTCCCGCGAGAGAGCACTGATCTTACAGTGTGCTATGTCGGGGTAAGCTTCTATCGTAGCCTTGACAAAACCTCGTTACTCACCAGTGTTGCACAAGTGTTTAACGAGCGGGGCGAAGGTGTTGTGGTGCGCGGCGGTACCGCAACGATCTCGAAGGAGGACTTGCAGGCACATCTACCAGAAGAGCACGCCTATAACCTGTTGCGCGATGCTCTCTCCAGCTACCGCGATACACATCGGACATTTCCAGCACGGCTAGTTATGCATAAGAGTTCACGTTTCGATGACGCGGAGCGTCGCGGTTTTGAAGCGGCGCTTCAGGAAAAGGGAATTTCGACTCACGACTTCCTCTGGATTTCCAATACGACCTGTAGATTGTATAGGGCAGGGCAATATCCACCGCTACGAGGTACGCTGCTCATGCTCGACGATAGAGAAATGGTCTTGTACACTCGCGGTAGTGTAGAGTTTTTTCAAACCTATCCAGGCAAGTATGTGCCCGCTCCCTTGCGTTTGGTATGCGATAGTTCGGAGCAGACTCAAAGATTCCTGGCACATGAAGTATTGTCGCTGAGCAAAATGAACTGGAACAACACTCAATTTGACGGCGCAGAACCTGTGACGCTTAGAGCATCTCGAAAGTGCAGCGAAGTCCTTCGCTATTGTTCAGAAGGATTGCCAATTGAACCACGATACAGCTTCTATATGTAGCACCAGGCTCCCGTAGGAGCCTGGTGAATATGGTTAGAATCGTTCAGGTTACCGTCCTCGATCATCTGATTGCCTTCTCCTGAAGCGCGGGGTTTGCTTCGCGGGCACTTCGAGGGCTTCGCCAGGGGCATTATCGACGGCGACCTGGGCTGGGGATTTGTCTTCGATGGTCTCAGCATGAATGATTTCGTTGTTGTCCGCGATTTCTTGATCGACCGATAGGGTCGTTGAAGACGAAAGCTCCTCAGTTTCAGCATCGACAAGCTCCTCGACCTCTTCCGTCTTGCCGAGCAGTTCCTTGTCGATCACAGCCAGACGCTGCTCGTACTCTTTGAGCTTAGCTTCGTAGGGGCTTTCATAGTCCAAGGCGGTGTGCAGGCGGGCCAGCGTTGCCTCGTTTCCCTGAATGGTGGCTTCCGTTTCGAGGATCTTCGACGGCAGATCGCCGCCGCGGCG
>Ga0181536_10007615_pt1 | contig 10592 bp, 5 predicted proteins | sample PEATcosm2014_Bin_41_FD_121105 | JGI IMG/M metagenome (GOLD analysis project Ga0181536, IMG submission 121105) | Peatland microbial communities from MTU Mesocosm Facility, Houghton, MI, USA - PEATcosm2014_Bin17_60_metaG | ecosystem: Environmental > Terrestrial > Soil > Wetlands > Peat | place...
CATCTTCGGAGTCGCCGCAAATGCCGGCGTCCCGGTGGCCAGAAGCAGTGCGATCATAATGAACTTCTTCATCGCGTCCTCAGATACTCGATCAGATCGTTGAGTTCATCCTTGGTCAAATCGTTGGTGCGCCCGTGCTTGTCTTCCGGGTTGTAAACCGTCCATATCTCTTCCAGCGTGTGCGCCGAGCCGTCGTGCAGATAGGGCGCGGTCTGAGCAATTTCGGTCAGCGGCGCGGACTTGAATCGTCCCGAATTGTCCGTGGCCTTGCGCGTTCCCACATCGAATATCTTCTGGTTGGTGCCCTTGGGTCCGCTGTGGCAGAACGAGCAGCGGTTGCTCTCTGGAATCGGCTTGCCGAACTTGTCTGTGTCGCGCTCGAAGATCGCCTTGCCGCGCTCCTGCGCCGGCGTCAGTTCGCCGTTTGCCAGCCGCCAACGGTTGGGCCGAGTGGGCATCTCGCGGATGTAGACCACCAGGTCGGCAAGAGCAAGGTTGTCGAACTGCTCGGAGCGCCAGAAGTATTTCTCCGTGCGCGGGCCGCACTCGGTGGGAAGGTTCGGATTGCCGCCGTTCCACTTGTAGGGCTCGGTGTCCTTCACGCCTTCCAGCATCTTGTTGTCCACAATGTCGCGGCCAAAGCCGTCCGGCTCCAGGTCCCAGGTCAGCCCGTCGAAGGTGGAATCGATGTGGCAACTGGCGCAGCCGATCTGCCCTTGAAACGAATAGCGCGCGGTATAGAATGTCTGCTCGCCGTGGCGCAGCGGAGTAACAGTCTTCGGCCCATCCAGCTTGATCGTCGCAGCCACATGATTTGCTCGCGTATCGATGACACTGATCGTATCATCGAGCCGGTTGGCCACAAACAGCCTGCGCCCATCGCGGCTCAGAGTCAGCCCGCGCGGATCGTAACCCACATCGACGCGCGCCACCACATAGTTCGCGCTCGCTGAGAGATACTGCTCGAAGGAGCCGGATGCGGGCCGCGGGCGCGCGTGAATGAAGCGCAGCAGCCGCGGCACATCGATCACGGTCACCATCTCCGACCCGCCGCAACTGACATAGATGCGCGACTTATCCGGCGCAATGGCCACGCCAAAGGGCCGTGCCGCGTAGCGTTCCAGTTCATCGAGAGGCACTTCAACCGTCTTGCCCACATCCGCGCCAAACAGCGTCAGCGTGTAAGCGAAGGCCCCGCCGTGTTCCAGATGCGCCAGTGGCACAAGATTTTTTGGGTGGTACTCAGCCACTACACCAAGCTGACCATCGCCGGAGAACGCCACGTGAAAGACTCCGGCAATCGCATGAAGCGGGATGCGCTCGGCGACCACCGCGCGCGCAGCATCAATCACCGTAATCTCCGACTCCGGCGCCGTGCGATTATCCAACTCACTCCGCACCTGCGGCGGATTCGGATAAATGTGCGTCGCATAAATCCTGCTTCCATCGGGAGAAAGAGTTAGATAACTCGATCCGCGTCCGGCCAGCAGCCGTTTCTCTTCCGTGCCCGTCGCGGCATCGAGCACGGCCACATCGTTGCTGATGCGATTGGCCACAAACAACCGCTTGCCCGCCCGATCCTCGACCACGCTCGACGGTTCCGCTCCCACTGGCCACGTGGCTGCCACCGCCAGCGCGCCCGTATCGATCACCGAAAGCGTATCGTCCCATGAGTTAGTTACAAATAGCCGCTTCCCATCCGGCGAAAGCGAAAACCCGCGCGGCACGCGGCCCACCGCGATGTTCTTGATGGCCGCATAACTGGCTGCATCGAGTACCCGCACTTCTTCGCTCTGCTGGCAGAGCACGTAGAGCCGCGCGCCATCGGGCGAGAGCAATACCTCCAGCGGCGAAGCGTAATCCTCCATATCGTCCGCGTTGGCGCGCACCGGACGATCAGTCCAGAACGTAACTGCGAGCAACGCCACGGCCAAGGCCGTGAGTCCTGTGCCCACTGCGGTTTGGATGCGCCTGCTCACTTTGGTTCCTCCACCGTAAGTACGCGGTCCACGCTCAACTTTTCCAACGTCTGCTCGCGTCCGCTGGGCCAGTGAACGATAAGCTTATCCACAGTGGTTGCCGCGCCCAGACCGAAGTGCAGGCGATCGTCGTCCTGCGAAAGATAACCCGATCCGGCCACGCGCTCTGCCGTGTGCCGCTTCCCCCCCGCGAAAACTTCAATACGCGCGCCTATCCCGTCGCGATTGCTCTTCGTTCCTATGAGCTTGATGGCTATCCAGTGACCTGTATTGGTGGAGATGTTATGCAGCAACGTTCCCTTGCCGCCAAGATTCACCACAAACGCATCGACCTTGCCGTCGTTGTCGTAGTCCGCAAAGCAAACCCCGCGCGCCGTGGTGCGCTCACTCAGCACCGCTCCGGCATCGCGCGAAACATCGGCGAACTTACCGTTGCCAATGCCGCGAAACAGCGTGTGCTCCTGCGGAATGAGATGAATCAGTCCGCCGTGAAAGATCATAATATCGAGTAGACCGTCGTTGTCGAAGTCATAAATGCCCGTGCCCCAACTCACATATTGCGCATTCACCTGCGAAACTCCGGTCTCCGCGCCGATATCTTCAAAGCCCAGTTTTCCGGTGTTATGCAGCAGCCGGTTGTAATGGCCATCTGTCACCCACAGGTCGAGCAGCCCACGCCCCTCAAGATCGGCAAATACCGGACCCATTGAGGAGGTAGACTCGCCATTCTGTCCGAAAGCCGTGCCTGTTTCGTTGCCTATTTCCTCGAAGGTTCCGTCGTGCTTGTTATGAAAGAGAAAGTTTTCCGTGCGGTCGTTGGCAACGTAAATATCGTCCCAGCCGTCGTTGTCGAAGTCGCCAGCCGTCACGCCCATGGTGCGGCCCACGTAAGCGCCGATGCCAGACTTATCGGTTACGTCCGTAAACGTTCCGTCGCAGTTGTTGTGATACAGCTTGTTAGTTTCGCCCTCGTAGTCCAACGGCCCCGGATAGTTATCAGCTGCGTAGTAAGCGCGATACTTGGGATCGAACTTGACGTAACGTCCGATGAACAGATCGACACAACCATCCTTATCGTAGTCCAGCCATGTGGAACTGATGGCCCAGCCGTCCACCTTGATGCCGGCCTTCGCGGTTACGTCGGTAAAGTGCCCGTTGCCGTCGTTATGATAGAGAATCGTCTTGCCGTAGCCGGTTACCAGCAGATCGACAAATCCGTCGTTGTCATAGTCCGCGGCTGTAACTGCCATTCCATATATATCCGGATCGAGTCCCGACTGCTCCGTAACGTCGGTAAAGTGCCCGTTCCCATCGTTGCGATAGAGATGATTATGCGGCGGCGTTGCGGGCTTCTCCTTGAGCGGATACGGATGCATCGAGTCGTCCAGCGGACGTCCGTTGACCACATAGAGAGAGGGCCGGCCGGAGTTATTGTAGTCGAACCAGATGCACCCCGCGCCCGTGCCCTCCAGCAGTGAACCCAGTTGCCGCGACCCGAAGTTGTGCGTAAAGTTAATGCCCGCTTTATTGCTGGCGTCTTCAAAGCGTATCACTGGTGCCTGCGGTGTAGCAGATGCCGCTTGCGCGGCAGGCACGGGCTGAACGGGAGGCGATGGGACAGTCTGCGCCGCAGCTATCGAAACAGCGCCTAATATTATAAGACAACGAAAGACCATCAGTTACCTCCCGGTACCTCCCGGCGATTTCTGCTGAATGGCGCCGGTAACACTCACGCCGGATAGATCGGTCGGCGTGGTTGTGCGCAGCAGCACTGCGGCTACGCGATTCTCCGATGCGTGCTCCGGTCCCACGTGACAACCGACGCAGATGCGCTGCTCGCCGCGGCGAATCCAGAACCATCCATGTTCCTGACGAAGAACCGCGCCCTTTTCATCGAGAAGCTCAAAGCGGATAGGCTTTTCGGCCGGTGTCTTCACAAAGAAAGAGCCGTCCGTCTCGACCGGCGCCGTGCCGATAATTACCGCGTGGCCGTCGGCATCCAGCGTCTCCAGCCGCACGGATGCGGGAATAACTTTGAGATTGCCTTTGCGCGATTGCCTAGCATCGAGAGCAAACATATTGGCATAACTCCAATCGTGCAGTCCAGATGGATGGCGTTTGGGCCTGGCACGGGGCGCAACCAAGACTGGCTCGACAATATCTTCGCCGCTCTCGGCCAGCAACGTTTGCAACGCGGCAGCTCCCGGCTTCCACAACTTCAACGCATAGTGCGCGCCAGCCGCGGCGCGCGCGCTCACCAGCCATGCGCCTGAAGCCGTCTCGGCAATCGCGCCCGCATACTCCGCGCGCGGCGCAACGATGCGCGCTTCCGTTGCCAACGGCGAAGTAAACCGCGCCAATGAAGCTCCGTGCGTAAAAACCACATCGCCCGAAGCTAACTGCTTTCCGCCCCAGCGCGCTCTGCTGTGATCGCAGCGATAAGACTCCACGCCCGACCCGTCGGAGTAAACCAGGAATAACTCCGGCATCGATCCTGTGCCTAGCGGGAAGTTAGCTTCAAACAGAATGCGCCCATCCTGCAGCACATCGGCGGGGATAGCGCTGGCCGGGAGATAGGAAAGCGGAAGCAATGCGGAAGCTGCGTTTGAATCTATCGGTGCAAATGCCGTCGGCGCATCCTTGCCTGCGGATTCCAGTTGAAACCCTTGCGGCGTGCGCTGCGCGTAAACCAAGCGTCCCGCGGGCAGATAGAACGGGCGAATGGCATCGCTCGCGCCCATAATCAATTTGCGCAAGGAGCGATCGGCCAGCGTCAATTCCCATATCTGCCACGGATCGCTCGAAGCCTGCTTGCCCGCAAACAGCACCGTCTTTGCATCGAAGGAAACATTGGCGTCGGCAGTGGCCGCAAAGCCCGTCACCAGCGGCTCCGCCTTGCCTGCATGAACCAACAGCAGTTGCGCGCCCTTTGGGAAGCGCTCTTTACCGCGTAGCGCCGCCAACGGCTTATAAACAGGCGCGGCAGTTACGATCACATCCACGCCCAGAGCCTGCGAGAACGCGCAAATGGGCAGCAGCAATGCTGTGGATGCGGCTAATGCCATCGCTCTGGGCAGCGACCTCATCCCACTGCGCCACATGGAGCGCAACTCCGCCGTTTCGCTCAACGGAAGTTCCCGTTCGCAACGCACCAGCTCCGGTTCGTTCAAGTTCTTACGCACCCAGTGCGCTCCGTTTCTGGGGAAGCGGAAGGATTAGACTATCGCGACAAAGCACCCCACGCCTCCACCCAAAGGTGGAGACGGCGCCCCCTTCCAGCGAGACCTGAATTATGCGACGAATGGAGGATTTGACCGGGCAATGTATCTTATGAGTTTGCCATCGGCGGCGGACGGTAACCGAACGCCGTATCCACAACACCCGCGATCCCCAGCGCCGTCTCATCCTGAAAGGGCCGCGCTACAATCTGTACGCCGATCGGCAACCCTTCCGGCGACCTACCCACAGGAACCACCGCTGCGGGCGCGGCCAGCACGTTGAACCACTGCGTATGCCGCACAGCATCGAGATAATTCACCACGCGGCCCTCGACGATCCACGCGCGTTCATCGTGGAGAAACGCGGGAATGCTAGCCACCGGGCACATGAGCACCGGATGTTCGCTCATCTCTTCCAGCATCTTCGAGCGCAACAGGTCCAACTCCGCCCATGCATCGAGTAACTGCGTCGCCGTAAGCGGCGGCACTGCCTCTGAGAAGCGGAGAAACTCGCTGAAGATTGGACTTAGTCGATGCTCTCTGCCGCGAATCTCCGGTGCATAAAACATCGCCCCGCACTGCACAAAAAACATCCACCATAACTGCCGCAATAACTCAAGCGCGCGCGGCCGGAACGGCTCCACGCGAAAGCCCGTGCTGCGTAACGCCGCCGCGGCAGACTGCACGGCGGCGCGCGTCTCCGCAGTTACCGGAACCAGCTCATCGTCCTCGAAATAGCCGATTGTGTTCGCGCGTAACTCGTCGAGACTCGGCTCGCGCAACGCAATCGGCGGACTTACTGGGTCGTGCGGGTCCTGGCCGCTGAGCGTGCGAAACAGCAGCGCAACGTCGTCGACGGTGCGCGCCATCGGCCCAATCGCGCCTAACGTCGAGAACGGACCAACACACGGCGGCAGATGCCCGCGACCGGGAATGCGGCCCGGCGTGGGCTTGAGCGAGCAAATGCCGGTGAAATGCGCAGGCACGCGAACCGAGCCGCCACTGTCGCTGCCCAGCCCCGCTGCTGAAAGCCCTGCCGCAATGGCCGCCGATTCGCCGCCGCTCGACCCGCCCGGCGTACGGGCAATATCCCACGGATTCAGTGTGCGCCCGTGCAGCAGGTTCGCGGTCTCATAAGCCATCAGAAACTCCGGGCAGTTAGTCGTGCCCAGAATCAACGCGCCCGCCGCGCGCAGCCGCGCCACCACCACCGCATCATCGCGCGGTACTTCGCCTTGGTGCAGCAGGCTTCCAATCTCGCAACGATAGCCCGCCGTCGTAATCGAAGACTTCACCGTTACGGGCAATCCATGCAGCGGCCCGTGCGGCTCTTGCGCTTCATCCAGCCGCCGCGCTTGCGCCCGCACTCGCTCCGCGTCGAAATCTACCAGCGCGTTCAAAACAGGATTCAGCCGCTCGATCTGTTTGATGTGCGCCTCGGCTAACTCCGCTACAGAAATCTCCCGCGAGCGCAACAACGCAAGCTGCCGCACCGCAGGCGCCAATACAAGATCGTTCATGGCTGCACACCTTTAGTGGCCGCGCAAGCGGCGTCTGCACCACCGCAGGTGGTCGAAGGCCGCAGCCGGTAGTCGAAGCGATACGACCGCACCGGCTCGCCCGAGTCGAAGCGATTATTCCAGTTCAACTGATAGTCGAGCGCATCGCCATCGTTCGGGAAGTGCTCGTTCTCTGGATAGGGATATGTACTCATCTTATGAAAAGGCATTTGCGCCACGGTAAATGGCGACGCATCCCACCAATCCATATCCTTCACAAATCCGTTGGCATAGAAGAAGTAATCGCGCTTCCAGCGCGCGGGCAGCGCGGGCAACTTAGTTGCATCGAACTCCGCCGCAATCTCCTCGCCGCTGCCGAAGATGACATAGCGGTCGTCGATGCTTTTCACCAGCTCGGTCACATCGCCCATGCGCGTGTAACTGCCGCGCTGATGCTGGAATGGTCCGGTCAGACTTACTCGATCATAGTCGTAGTCGAGATCGCCGGGGCTAGCGCCTTCTATTTGCTTCGGGTAACCGCGAAAATGTAGCGTGGCCAGCGCCAGCGGAACCTCCGCCGTGCGCGTCTCGCCTTCTTCATTGTTATCGATGAGCACCTGATCCCAATAAATCTCTAGATTGGTCACCAGCCGAATCCGCCGCGCGCCAGCGGGCATCTTGCCCGTCAGGTCCACAACTATCGTGCGCTCAAGGCCAGCCGGAAAACCCACATCGTCGGCGATGCGCAGCCATGAACCATCCGGCAACTGTGCCTCGGCATAAGGCGAGATCGGCTTTACGCCCGCCTGCCACGCCGCATATAGCGAGGTCGCGCTGAAGTAGTTCACGTAACCTGTCATCAGCAGCCGCAGCGGCGCGCCCTGCTTCACTTCGCCCAAATCCAGCGTGAGATTGTGCAGGTTTGCAAAGCCGTCGTAAGGCAGCGGCGTGAATCCACTCGCAAATTTGCGATCTCGCTTGCTTAACTCGTCGAGCACATTACGGCCCTCGCCATCCCACGCGCCCACCGGCAATCGCGCGCCCACTGAAGCCACCACGCGGCCAGAAGCAAACGGCGGATCGTCGAGAAAGCGTTCGTCCGGATTCACTTCAACACTCTCTGGATGATCGACCGCAATCAACCGCAACTGGTCGATATAGTTAACCTCTTCCATAGGCTCCATGAAGCGCAGATTCAGCCTGCCGTCAACCGGCGCAATCTGCGCGCCGTCAACCTTGATCCATTCGCCGGGGTTTGGAATATTGCGCCGAGTAGGCGTGAACCAGTGACCCACCACGCCCGCGCCAATCACGTCCGTCACTAACTTGTACTTATACCCATCCCACGCGAACAATACGGGGCAGGAACTGCCGCGGCGGTCGGCTTCCTTCATCGCAATCACCGGCAGATGGGATAAGTCGATCTCATCCTGCAATACTCCTGTCGGCCACAGCATCCGCAGCAGATCGATCCCTTCCGCATCGCCCAGACCAACCAGCAGTTGCGGCGGGCCTTGCGTCCGGTAGCCCGAGGCTCCGGCTAACTCAAACTTCTGCCAGTGGCCGCTCGCAAAAACCTCCACCTTGGTTCCAATCGCCGTCTTGTTATCCGCAAAGCCCGTCAGGTCCAGGCGCACGGAGTGATTCTTGTTGCCACCCACGTTGCGCAGCAGCACCGGCGGCGCATTCAACTGCGTCACGATCAAGTCCGCCGCGCCGTTGCCATCCGCATCGGCGGCAATCAATCCGCGCGGCGCGCGCAGCTTCACAGTATCCAGGCCCAGTGCGCTACTTACATCTTCAAAGCTGCCATCTCCACGATTGCGAAATACTTTTATCTGCGGTCCTGCCTTGGTCTCCACAATCGCCGCCAGATCTATCCAGCCATCGTTATCAATATCAATAGGTGTAAGCCCCCATCCGCGCAGCGCTCCATGCAACGGCAACTCGACTCGCTCATAACGGCGGCCAATGTGATTTGGCCCCTCGACGTTGCGCCAAAGCGTAACTCCCGGCGTGCCCGCATGAGTTACTGCAATATCCATCCATCCGTCCTTGTTATAGTCGAGCACGGCAATGCCGACAGTTGGCGGCAGCTTTACGACTTCCCGCCCATCCAATGTGGCAACTTGCAAACCAGTTAACTTGCTAACTTCTTCACCCGATGAGTAGAGCGGTTGCACCGGATACTTTCCCTCGCGCGGATTCACATAGATCAGCGGCGCGGCTCCATCGCCAGTTATAGCCAAATCGACAGCCCTATCGTTGTTGAAGTCGGTAAGTATGACTGCTGCGGTTTTGCCGCCGCCGCCCAGCCCGGTCGGCTCGGTCCACTCAGTGAAAGTTTTGTTGCCGTTATTGCGCCAAAGCACGTTCGACTCATCGCCCGCTTTCAACGGCGCGCCGGTCAGCAGCAAATCCAGATCGCCGTCGTGGTCGTAGTCGACAAACGTAATGCCCGAAGGCCGATTGTGCGGCGCCAGCCCGGCTTCAACCGTCACGTCCTGAAACTTACCCTTGCCTAAGTTGCGAAACAGCAGCACCGCATCGTCCAGAGCCACGGCTATATCGTTTAGCCCATCGCCGTCATAGTCGCCCACCGCGCAGGCCACCGCGCGCCCACTGGCCTTCAACCCAGCCGCCGCCGCATCCCACTCCTCAAAGCTGCCGTCGCCCTTGTTATGCAGTACGCGAATCGCCTGTGGGCCAGCCTGCATCAGTACCAGGTCCATGCTTCCGGAACCGGTCGCATCCATCATGCAGGCCCCGCCAGTCGTGGTCCACCCTAGGTCGTTTCCACCAGACAATCTGGGTGCCTCAGGTCTCGATTTTGAGACCTGGGAAGCGGCAACCAACGGCTGTGCCACCAGCCGCACCGGAATCATTGTTTGCCTGCCGGTCTCCGGCTCGGCAACAGGCAAGACTGTTGCGTAGTGCCCCTGTTCGCCATACGCCGACCCGATAGGCGTTCCAATCTTGGTGCTGGACAAATGCTGGAAGCGATGAAAATGCGCTTGCGCCTCCGCCTTGTGGCCGGTGCGTTGATAAGCCGTCGCCATCACAAACTCCGCCGAGGCGTGCAGCGGATCGAGGTCCAAAGCCTTTTGCAAGATTGGCAAGGCCTGGTCGTACAGCTTCATCTCCAGGTAGCAATCGCCCGCGAAGTAATAAGAATCCGAATCCCTTGGATCGGCTTTCACCGCCTGCTCGAAGCTGGCCAGCGCCGCTTCCAACTCGTAGCCCGCGTGCTGCGCAAGCCCCAAGTCGTACCACGCCTGCGCATTCCCCGGCTCCAACGCCAGCGCCGCCTGGAGATATTTCTTAGCCTCGTCCAGTTTTTGCTGGTATATCAACGCAATTCCCTCATTGATCGCGGCTTGCGCCAGCTTGGGGTCTTTCTTGAACGCCGTTGCAAAATCCGCCGCCGCTCGCTCGGTAAACTGCTGGCTCATCTCGGCTGCGCCGCGATTATTAATCTGAACTGCCTCGGCATCGAAGCGCGCCTGCGCTCCTGCCCAGCCCGCTGCTACAACTGCGCAAAAAGGCACAAGGGCCAACCGCCCGCATATCCTCATTGGTCTCTTCCTCTGTGCAACTCGTGCAACCCAAACCCCGAAAGCCGCACTACCTTCCAATCTCTTCCGGGTCTGATTCCCCGCCGCTTGCGGCGTAAAGTCAAATCGGGTTTTCAGGATACCTCGCCGCTTGCGGCGAGGTCGTTCATTTGATACGAGCGGACAACCGCTCTGCATTGCCATTCTTGTTCTGACGGCAATTTATCTATTTTATCCGCTAGGGAACCTCTGCGCAGGTGCCTGATTTCTCAGCGACGAAGCAGGCGCAGCTGATTTCCCGACCTTTCGATCAAGAATCTCTCGAAATTGCGGCCCGCCTGC
>Ga0181536_10007616_pt1 | contig 10592 bp, 14 predicted proteins | sample PEATcosm2014_Bin_41_FD_121105 | JGI IMG/M metagenome (GOLD analysis project Ga0181536, IMG submission 121105) | Peatland microbial communities from MTU Mesocosm Facility, Houghton, MI, USA - PEATcosm2014_Bin17_60_metaG | ecosystem: Environmental > Terrestrial > Soil > Wetlands > Peat | place...
ATAATTGGTGACTTCCGGTACCTGCCGCACGATGGTCGCCAATCCCGCCAGCACCCGGGCCGTCCCTTCGACGGGCGTGCCTTCCGGCATGTTGACGACCACCTGGAATTCCGACTTGTTGTCGAAGGGGAGCATCTTCAACACGACGAGTTGCACCACGGCGAGCAGCACCGCGACGGCGATCGCCCCTGCGGTGCCGAGGTACAATCGATGGCGGTTGCGGCGCGCATGATCACCCAGCAAGAACGGCGCCATCAAGCGCTCGAACCAGCGGTGTAGCTTGACTTCGGTTTTGGTTTCCGTGGCTTCACCATGCGTTGCGCTGGCGAATAGTTTCCGGCACAGCCACGGTGTGAATACCAAGGCGACGGCGAGCGATATCAGCATTCCCATGCTGGCATTGATCGGAATCGGACTCATGTAAGGGCCCATGAGGCCAGAGACGAACGCCATCGGCAGCAATGCGGCGATCACGGTAAAGGTGGCGAGAATCGTGGGTCCTCCGACCTCGTCCACGGCGATCGGAATGACGTCCGATAGTGCACCTTTGTCTAACGACAAATGTCGGTGCACGTTCTCGACGATCACGATGGCGTCATCGACGAGGATGCCGATCGCGAAGATCAAGGCGAACAGGGAAACCCGATTGATCGTAAAGCCCCAAGCCCAGGAGGCGAAAAGCGTGGCGGCCAGTGTGACAATGACGGCGGCGCCCACCACCGCGGCTTCGCGCTTACCCACGGCCAGCAGCACCAGGATCACGACCGACGCCGTGGCAAACAGGAGCTTCTCTATCAGTTTCTTTGCTTTGTCATTCGCCGTGACGCCGTAGTTGCGTGTAACCGTCACCTCGACGCCGGCAGGGATCGTAATGCCTTTCAGTTGTTCGACGCGATTGATCACCGCGGTTGCGACATCGATCGCGTTGCTCCCGGGTTTCTTCGCAATCGCGAGCGTTACGGCCGGCGATTGATTCACCGGTGGTACGCCCATCTGACGGACGGCGGCGCCGGTGCCAAACCACGCGTACTGCGCGGGTGTCCCTGGCGCGTCGCTCACCGTCGCGACATCATCGAGATAGATGGGCTTGCCATCCCGCGCCGAGACGATGAGACCGCCCACGTCGTCGCGATTCGCGAGGTATTGACCGGCCTGTACGGGCGACAGCCGGTTCCGTTCAACGACCGCGTCGGCCTGGCGCACGAGATTCGCCGCCTGCAGCGCCGCCGCCAAGTCACCCGCCGTAAGTCCCGCCGCAGACAGTCGTCCCGGATCGAGCTCGACCCGGATCATAGGTTTGGTATCCCCAATCGTATAGACGTTGCGGGTATTGGGGACCCGCTTCAATTCACTTTCGATGGCGCGCGCGATCTGCCCCAGTTCGTGTCCGCCCAAGGCGGGATTGCGACTCCACAAGGTGAGGGTGACGATGGGCACATCGTCAATGCCTTTCGGCTTGATCAGCGGCTGCCCGATACCAACGCCCGCGGGGCGCCAATCCTGATTGGAATACACGGCGTTGTAGAGACGCACGATGGCATCGTTTCGGTGGATTCCGACTTCATATTGGACGGTCAGGACCGCGAGACCTGGCCGCGACACCGAATAGATGTGTTTAACGCCGGAAATCTCGCCGAGCACCTTCTCCATCGGGGTTGCAACCAGATTCTCGACCTGCTCGGAGGTCGCGCCGGGGAACGGGATCAGAATATTGGCGAACGTGACCTCGATCTGCGGCTCCTCCTCGCGGGGCGTCACGAGGATCGCGAAGGCACCCATCAGAAGCGCCGTTAACGCCAGGAGGGGCGTGAGCTGGTTCTCCAAAAAGAACCGAGCGACCCGCCCGCTCAAGCCGAGCGGGTTCGTCACGAGGCGGGTCCCGCCGCCGCTTGCGCGCTGGCCGCGATAGGATCGAGTGCGATTCGCTCGCCAGCGGCGAGCCCGGCAAGGATCTCAACTTTGTCGCCGAAGCGGTGTCCGGGACGCACGTACCGGAGCGATACCTGCCCGCGTGAATCGAGCACATAGACACCCGTGACTTCGCTGCGCTCGACCAACGCGGAAACAGGTATCAGGAGACGATCTGCTTCACCGACGACGAGTCCCACTTTGACATACATACCGGGCGCGAGGTCGATCGCACCGGGTGGCAGATCCAATCTCGCTCGAAACGTGCTCGATGGAGTGGCCGCCTCCGGAAAGATTGTGATCTTCGTCGCTTCGATGCGCTCATTGCCAATGTATATAGCCGCTTGCTTGAGCCTGCGTACCTGCATCGCGACACTCTGCGGAATGTTCGTGTCGACTCGCAGGTCCCGAAGCGACAGACCGGTCATCAAGGGAGTTCCGGGACTCACCGACTCCCCCACCTCGACGAGCCGTTTCGTGACGACTCCGCCGTAAGGGGCGCGAATCTCGGTATAACCAACGCCCTCGCGCGCCGTCGCAAGGCCCGCCTCCGCCGCCGTTAGGCGAGCGGCCGCAGCATCGCGATTCGCAGTCGCCTGATCGAGCTGGGCCTTCGATATGACGTGCCGTTGGAACAGATCCGAAATTCGCTGATAGGTAGTCGCCGCCTCCGCGTTACGCGCTTTCGCTTCCGTGAGTGCGGCCTGCGCTCCCTCGAGGCTCGCGCGCTGTTCATTTCCCTTGAGACGGATGATGACGGCGCCTGCGGGCACCACGTCGTTCACATCGTAGAGAATTTCCGTGATTCGCCCCGCCGTTTGGGCCGAAACCGTCGCCTGATTGACGGCCTCGATCGTGCCATCGACCGTGCGCTCGAGCGGCGCGTGCACCGACTGCACCACGATGCCGGCCAGCGTCGAATCCTGGGGGTTCGCGGCGGGTGGCGACTTGCTGCCGCATCCCTCGACGACGAGGAGAATTCCCGAGAGGAGAATCGAGAAGGATGCCAATCGGAATAGGGGCATGGGGGACACTCAAGGTTCCTTTAGGAAAACGCGTTGCCGGGCTTGATACCGACGCGCTTGAGGACGATCGCCAGCGGGCAGAATCCGGTAAACGACGACTGGAACAGATTGGCGCCGACGAATGCCGTGAGCCAAAGCCAATTGACGCTCACGAAATGCGCAAGAAGCAGGCTCAAGAGGATCATCGTGCCCGCGAATCTCATCACCCAGCGATCGATGCTCATCGGTGCTCTCCTTTTTGCTGCGTAGAACCATTTACGCATTTCGGTGGCGTACAATATCATGATGTGCTAAATTAGCAAGTGGCGATGAATAGACGATGTACTTGTAGTCCAACGGAGGTACGCGTGAGAGCAGATGAAACAAGTGGTGCGCCGCACCGCCGGGTGCTGCCGGCACTCGAGGTCATGAAGGATCATGCAATCGAAGCGGCAACCTTCTTAAAGGCGCTGGCCAACGATCAGAGACTGTTGATGCTGTGCTGTTTGATCGACGGCGCATTGTCGGTCGGCGAGATCAACGAGCGCGTGCCGCTGAGCCAGTCAGCCCTGTCTCAGCACTTGGGCGTCCTGCGTGAGGCAGGCCTCGTCACGACGACTCGGAAGTCTCAGACCGTCTACTACTCGCTGGCGCAGGGTCCCACGCTCAATATCATGGAAACTCTCTACTCGGCGTTTTGCGCACCAAGTGCCTCGAGGACACGTGCCAAAAAGGCGAGGGTCAAATCCCCCGGGAGAATCTTGCGAAGAGTTGCCAGATCAACATAGTGGCCCGACAGAACCGGGTCGAACTTTAGGAAATTCCAAAGGAGAAGATGTCATGAATACGAATGTCGGATCGGTCGATCGGGTGATTCGCGTGGTGCTGGGTCTAGGTCTTCTAAGTGCCGTCTTTTGGCTGGAAGGCTCGGTGCGGTGGTTTGGCCTCATAGGGCTCGTACCGCTTCTCACGGCTATCTTCAGCATTTGTCCGCTGTACACGGTGTTGGGCATCAGAACTTGCCCAGCGGCGCCACAGAAACCGTGAGCCGACAACGTCATCGAGGTCGTCCAGTCTGCAGGCAAAAGAACCCAGGCTACCGACCGCGCACTGCAACAGGCTGAGCGGCACTGAAGGCGGGCATTCATCGACTTTGGCCGGGCCTTGCGATTGCCATGGTCATCAGTGCGCTCGCCTTTCTAATGGCTCGTGTTCCGGCACTGACGGCGTTGGGGTTGAGCGCCCTGACGATTGCCATTGTCCTGGGGGCACTCTTCGGCAATATCGGGCATCGCCTGGTCACCGGGCCGCGCGCGCAACCCGGACTGCAGGTCGCGCAGAAGACGTTTCTTCGACTCGGCGTCGCCCTATACGGACTGAATCTGAGTTTGCCACAAATCTTGCAAGTGGGGCCGGCTGCGATCGTCGCTGACTTGTTTATTGTCAGCTCCACAATTCTGGTCGGCTGGTGGGTGGGCTATCGATGGCTGCGGATGGACCGCGACATGGTTCTGCTGGTCTCAGCGGGCAGCGGCATTTGTGGAGCGGCAGCCGTGGTTGCGACCGAGTCCGTGCTCGGCTCTGCGCCGCACAAGACCTCGGCCGCTGTGGGTCAGGTGGTCTTGTTCGGTAGTCTCGCGATGCTCGTATATCCGTTGCTGTTCAGTCTATTCACGATCGCCCGGGCGCCGTTCGGCGTCTATGTGGGTTCGACAGTGCACGAGGTGGCCCAGGTCGTCGCGATCGGCAAGACCATCGGCGGGGCGACGGCTGAAAATGCCGTGATCGTCAAAATGATTCGAGTGATGTTGCTTGCGCCGTTTTTGATGCTATTGAGCCGGTTCGCCTCCAGCAATGCACAATCCGTCAAGTCGGTGGCGCCTCCTCCGGCATTCGCGATCGCCTTCATCGTCATCGCCGTCGTGCACCCTTACCTAGGATTGCCGGATACTGTAGTCGTGGCACTGCGCAATCTCGATATCGTCTTGCTTGCCGCGGCCATGGCCGCTCTCGGTCTCGACACGACCATCGCCAAATTGCGGGGCGCGGGCCGCGATGCACTCGTGCTGGGCGCGATCTTGTTTGGCTATCTCATTGTGGGCGGCGGCGTTGCCAACTGGCTCATTCAGCGTGCCTTCAGTTCCGCTTCTGTCTTCTCTCCCTGACAAGTGGTGCGATGGAACATCGTTACGCGAGGACTCGATCAGGGCAAGTTACGCCACGAGCCGCCGTTCAAAACCCTTGTAAAGCCGGATCGCTGGAGCGCTCGCCGAGCGATCCCACTGCGCGTCCCGAATGCGCAGCACACAATGACCCATCGGTTCGGGTCGGGCGTCTTCGCTCCCCGATCGAGATCGCTTAAAGGGATATTTCGGCTTCCCGCGGCGTGGCCTGAGGCAAATTCGTCAGGCGATCTCACATCGACAACTTGTGCGCCGCCTCTTAGGAGATCCGGAATACGACGGCGTGCGTTCAGCATGCTGACGATTCGGGTCAAGACAAAGATGACGCAGAACGCGATCAACGCGTAGCTAATGAGCGAGCCAATGTCTTCTTTCATGAGCGGTTAGCGCGCCTGAGGTCGATATCGGAGTCGATCAAGCGGTCGTTTCGCGCACTTGGACTTCGAGTGCTCGCACACCGCGGAGCGAATTCGCCACCAAGCAGACTTTCTCAGCCCGCGCCAAGAGCTCCTGCGCCTTGGCGTGATCGGTGTTTGGCTTTACGGTTAACGTCGCACGCGTGGTATACCGAACAAATTGGGTGACGCCGGAAGCCCGCTCCAGCGTACCATCCACATGGGCTTCGAGCCTGACCCAATCGAAGTGAGCCGCGCGAGACACGCCCCGGAATGTCAGAATGAAGCAGTCGGCGATCGCGGCGACGAGCAACGTCTCGGGTGACCAGACGCCTCCGGGTCCATCGAATTCCGGGGGTGGCGCGGTCTCTAGAACCGGTAATCCGGGCGACGCAACCGAGACCTTCCCTGTCGCCGAGGCATCAGCGCTAACGGCATAGGTGTGCGGGTAAGGCTTCATGATGTACTCTTTTCTGTAAGGTGTGTGCGGGCCGCGAAATCAGCGGGGAGTTCCGGGCGTAATCACCGGTAGGCCCGCCGCCTTCCAGGCCGCGATACCGCCGCCCATGTGCGCGGCATGGCCTTGCCCGGCGGCGAGGCGATGCTCCGCTGCGGTGAGCGACCGCTTACCGCTTCCGCAATGAAAGACAACCCGCCGCGCTCCGTCGTCGGGTAGTGAGGTCGCATCGAACGTGGAGAGCGGATAGAGAAGTGCGCCGGCAATCCGCTCGGATGCGTATTCGGCTGGCTCTCGCACGTCAATGAGCAGCAGCTTGCCGGCGTTCAGCAGCGTCGCAACCTCGGCAGCGTCCAACGTTTCGATGGGCGATTTCGGCTTATTCACGAGGGCTCTCCTTCTTTCTAGCGCGACGACCAGGCGTGGCCTGCGCCGGTTTACAGAACAATCGATATAACAGCTTGGCAAGCGGCTTGACCTGCGGGGACTCCAGCCGATAGAAGACGGACCGTCCGTCGCGCCGCCGCCCAATCAAGCCTTCCGCTTCAAGAATCGCCGCTTGCTGGGACAGCGCCGGAGCCGGCAGGCGCGCGTGGCGCGCCAATTGGGTTGCCGAGAGTTCCGCGTCCATAAGTGCGCAGACAATCCGCAAACGCCCCGGGTGCGCCACCGAGCGTAGAAATTCCGCCGCGCGTTCTGCCGATTCGTTGAGCGCATCGATCTGCATCTTTACGAGAACTCCGTAAAATGAGTGCCCGATGACATCACGAAATATTCGTAGTGGCTGCCGGGCGATCACCGGCATGCCGATCGGCGTCGAGTTCGAACCACATGGCATTCAGTATCGCGAATGCACAGGCAAGACCCAACCCCAGTATCCAGCTGAAATACCACATGGCAGCTCCTCAATAGCTCGTGTCACGATTGGCTTCAATGTAGGCGCTCGTCACCGGGCCGCGCATGACTCGGTAGACCCAACTCGTATAGGCCAAAACGATGGGCAGAAAGATGATCACCGCAATCAACATGATGCCAAGCGTTCGATGACTGCTCGAGGCATCCCACACCGTCAGACTACTGCCGGGATGCGAGGACGAGGGCAGCAGAAATGGAAACAAGCTGACGCCCATGCTGCCGATGACGCCGGCGATGCCAAGACCGCTCACGGTGAACACGATGAGGCGGTGGCGGATGCTCGAAAGCGCCGCTACCAGCAAAGGAGCCGCGAGGCCGACCGCGGGAACGAGCATCGTCAATGGCCATTTGCCGTAGTTGGCAAGCCACGCCCCGGCCTGGGATACGGCGGTCTTTGCGAGCGGATCGGGTTCCCCGCCCGGTAGAGCGCCGGTCACGATCGCCATCCCGTAGTGGCTCCTCCGGATCCAGATGCCCGCCAGTGCGAACAGAGCGACCCACACGAGCGCCGCAAAGCGGGAAACCGCGCGCGCACGGCGCGCGAGATCACCGTCGGTTTTCATGGCCAGATACACCGCCCCGTGCGTTACCAGCATGGCGACGCTCACCAGCCCGCTGAGCAGTGCGAACGGATTCAATAGATACAACAAGCCGAAGGTGTAGGTTGCGCGAAGTTCCGAATCGAAGCTAAACGGGACGCCTTCAATGAGGTTTCCCATGGCAACCCCGAAGACGAGTGATGGGACCGCGCCGCCGACGAACAGCGCCCAATCCCAATTGGTACGCCAGCGCGCGCCCGGCATTTTACTGCGGAACTTGAAGCCCACCGGCCTTAAGATCAGGGCCGCCAATACCAAGAGCATGGCCAAATAAAATCCCGAGAAACTCGCGGCATAGAGTGCGGGCCACGCCGCAAAGATGGCGCCCCCGCCCAGGATCAGCCAGACCTGATTGCCTTCCCAGACGGGCCCCACGGTGTTGATGACCACCCTCCGCTCGGTATCGCTGTGCGCAATGAACGGCAGCAGCATCCCGACGCCCAAATCGAAGCCATCCATGATGGCGAAGCCGATGAGCAGCACCCCCAGGAGCAACCACCAAATGACCTTCAGAGTTTCAAAGTCGAACATGGTCACTCCTAGTGCCGTGAGCCGGTTGTTTCCAGAGCCGGACCAGGGTCCGCTCTGCCTGCACGCGGCGGCGATTCAGAACCCGGCCCCAATTTGACGTACTTTTTCAGCAGGAAAACGTCGATCACGGCCAGCACGGTGTAGAACACCACAAAACCGGTGAGGCTGAGCGCGACACTCGATGCAGGGATTGGGGACACCGCAAGAAACGTCGGTAAGACACCCTCGATCGCCCACGGCTGACGCCCATGTTCAGCCACGAACCATCCTAGCTCCGCCGCGCACCATGGCAGTGGTAGCGTCCACAGGGCCACTGTAAGGAACCTGCGGCTCTGCGCGAGTCGGCGGCGAGTGGCAAGGACAAATCCAATGCCGAAGAGAGCAATGAAAAAGAAGCCCAAACCCACCATCACACGAAAGGTCCAAAACATGGGCCCCACCGAGGGCACCGTGTTCCAGGCGGCCTGGTCGATTTGCGCGGGCGTCGCTTGGGCGGGATCCTCGACGTACTTGCGCAGCAGCAGTGCATGTCCGAGATCCTTCGCGTGCTCTTTTAGTGTCTGACGCGCGGCCTCATCGCTCGGGTTTTGTCGCAATGCACGCAGCGCCGTGTAGGCGGGGATGCCATTGATGATTCGTTGTTTTGCCTGGTCGACCAACTCAACAATCCCGGGAACCTCTGTGTCCAAGGACCGCGTCGCGATCAGTCCGAGCATCCATGGGACCTGGATCTGCGCGTGCGTCTGATGCGCATCCGCGTCGGGTATGCCGACGATCGTGAAAGGCGCCGGCGCGGGCTCCGTGTGCCACATGCCTTCGATGGCGGCGATCTTCATTCTTTGGTGTTCGGTCAAGGTATAGCCGCTTTCATCGCCCAACACGACCACCGATAACGCGGCCGCGAGTCCGAAGCTGATCGCCACGGTCGCTGAGCGCTTGGCAAACTCCACATGACGACCTTTGAGGAGGTACCACGCGCTGATGGCGAGGACAAAGACCGCCCCTGTCACGTATCCGGCGCTCACGGTGTGTACGAACTTCGATTGTGCGACGGGGTTGAAGATGACATCCCGAATCGAATCCAGTTCCATTCGCATCGTGCTCGAATTGAAGTGCGCGCCCGTAGGGTTCTGCATCCAGGCGTTCGCAATGAGGATCCACAATGCCGACAAGTTGCTGCCGATGGCCACCAGCCAAGTGACCACCAGATGCTGGCGCCGGCTCAAGCGGTCCCAGCCGAAAAAGAAGAGGCCAATGAACGTACCCTCGAGGAAGAACGCCATCAAGCCTTCAATGGCAAGCGGCACGCCAAAAATGTCACCCACGTAATGTGAGTAATAGGCCCAGTTCGTGCCGAACTGGAATTCCATCGTGATCCCGGTAGCAACGCCCATGGCAAAATTGATGCCGAAAAGGATGCCCCAAAAGCGAGTCATGTCGCGCCATATCGGTCGGTCGGTCATGACGTAGACGCTTTCCATAATCGCGATGAGTACGGAGAGGCCCAATGTCAGCGGGACGAATAGAAAGTGATACATCGCGGTGGCCGCGAATTGCAGCCGAGACAGATCGACTAAATTCAGTGAACTCATCGAGATTCCTTAGACTCATTCGCCCCGATGAGCGCTGCCGTGGTTGCGGCAGCGTCTGACGGCAAGCGATGTGCCGAACCAAAGAATAGTAGATAGATGGTAAGCAAGAGGATCCCTTTCAGAGCGAGCGCGACAATCAAGTCTCGCGCGGGCCCGGGTGCGAACTGGACCCGCCTGTTGAATATGCCCTTCATAACCCCTTCTCGCTTGTATGCGGCGAGACAATACGCAGCGTTGCGAACTTGCGCAAGTATGCAATATACGAATGACAATAAGAGTTTCTACCTAGCCCCGTCCCCTTCGCTTGCGCGTCGGGAAATTGAAAGCCACCCTGCTCCTCTCACGGGTACTCGCAAGAATATTTATGACCCATGACAAATTGGGAGGCAATGCCGGTGCCACCGTTTTTGCCGCACTCCGCGAGAGCAATAATTACCGGGAGGATAATAGGCAGCCCAACAAATACCCTTCTGTCGAGGCCCTTGAACCAGCGCAAAAAATGTAAATCGCAAACTGCAGACGAACTCGTAGGAACCCGCCTACACGCAATGTCCTACGTCCACTTCTCTTTCCGTGGAACCGATGAGGATGCCCGTTAGTCGAATAACTATGGCCTTGGGTTGGGACTATATTTCGCTACCCTGCCTTTCTACTACTCGAAGTTGTGGGCGGATGGTGTGCCCTACTACTATGCCGATGACAACTACTATCAATGGGACCGCAATGTCGGTCAGTATGAAACCGTGAATCCGCCCGCAGAGGTGCAACGCCAGGCCGCGATGCAGTCACCTAACCTGATCGCGTATCCCAAGAATGGCCAATCCGAGGCGCAGCAGGCAACCGACAAATCGGAGTGACGCACATGGGCGGCAGCGCAAAGCGGTTTTGATCCAACCCAGACGGCGACTCAGGAAGCGACGACCGGGCCCACTAGCAAACGTGCGGACTATATGCGAGCTCAAGCGGCGTGCTTAGACGGCCGTGGCGCCAGCGTGCGATAGTGCCGCC
>Ga0181536_10007619_pt1 | contig 10590 bp, 7 predicted proteins | sample PEATcosm2014_Bin_41_FD_121105 | JGI IMG/M metagenome (GOLD analysis project Ga0181536, IMG submission 121105) | Peatland microbial communities from MTU Mesocosm Facility, Houghton, MI, USA - PEATcosm2014_Bin17_60_metaG | ecosystem: Environmental > Terrestrial > Soil > Wetlands > Peat | place...
ACGATCTGGTCGGCTTGAGAAAAATCGAAGCGCTGGGGCTCCGGATGCACTACCTCCCACTTGAGCGCGTCTTCCGGCTCGAGCATATTGAACTCACGCGCGAGCGTGGACGCATAGGCCGCCTCGGAGAGTTGCGCCGGCCGCACCGCTGCGCCGATAAGCAGTCCAGAGCCCTGTGCCGCCTCGCGTAGCGTCTGCTCCGGGGCACTAACACCGAATCCCAAGCAACACGCTACGGTCGCCAAAACAAGCGCTCGCCATTTCACGTTGCTGCTCACACCGAGTCACTTTGCCCGAGGAAGGAACTTCTGCAAAGGACATTGCTCACACTGCGGTTGTGACTTTAGGCAATAAGTCTTGCCGACTCCGACGATCAGCCCGTGCATTTCATTGAATGCCTGAACTAGCGCGCTGCGCTCGGCCGTACTCATGCGCGATGGACGATGACACGAACCCTGCGGTCCCACCGCGGCACCGGGCGCCCCGTCCAAGCTCTGCTTGGGTGGGGGCGTTCCGCTCAGTGCCTGCTCGAACAGAAGTCGAATTTCGTCATAGCGCGCCGCGCTCGACACAATCTGGTGCCGTTCCAGAATGCGCTTCGTGTAAGCGTCCACCACGAAGACCGGGTGATTGCCGGCATATAACAAAATCGAGTCGGCGGTCTCGGGGCCTATCCCGTTGAGCGCGAGCAGTTCGTCGCGGAGTTCAGCCGTCGGCCGCGTGAACATCCGGGCCAGCGATCCGCCGTAACGCGCATCGAGAAAACTTACAAACATTTTCAGCCGCAACGCTTTCTGCCGGAAGTAGCCCGCCGGGCGGATCAACTGCTCAAGCTCAGGCTGAGGCGTGCGGCGAATTCCCTGGATCGTCAGAAGCCGCGCTTGGCGAAGGTTGCCGAGCGCCTTCTCGACGTTCGTCCATGAAGTGTTCTGGGTTAAGTATGCCCCGACAATTACCTCAAACTGCGATTGCGCCGGCCACCAGTGCTGACGTCCCCAGGCGGAAAACAACGTGCGGTAATAAGCGCGGATTAGGTCGTGTTTGGTGTTGTTCACAGAGAGAGCAGTGTGAAACAGCGTCACCATTTTAGTTGTCAGACCAAGATCTTAACCACGGGGGGAGCACAGAGGTGCACAGGGGAAACCCTTGGCTCCTGGTCGGATTTGATCCTATAGAACAAAGAACTTTTCTGTGTATCTCTTTGCTCCCTGTGGTTCGGGCCTTTGCGAAGCACCGAAGAACAGGGTCTGCCGCGTGACGATTCTCGCCAATACGGCGAATTTCTGGCACAAATGCCGCCAATAACGTATACAAACCGCACCGCCCAAGGAGTACAGGTACTTAAGTTACTTTTTCGGAATTCCCATTGGGTTGACAATTTGTGTCAGTGCGAAAGCATCCTCGCTGATCCCCCCGGAAATCAGCGGTTTCGCACCGACCGTGCACTTCGCGCGAATACAGGAGAGATATGTCTCAGCGGCTAGGTGACCTGCTCGTCAAGGAAAAGGTCATCACCCAAGAGCAGTTGGAACAGGCAACCAAGCTCCAGAAGGAGTCGCACACCCGGCTCGCCTCCGCACTGGTGAAGTTGGGTTTCCTCTCGGATGAGGATGTCACCAACTTTCTTTCGCGCCAGTACGGCGTGCCCGCCATCAATCTTTCTTATTTTGAAATCGATCCTGCAGTCGTCAAGCTGATTCCCTTCGAAACCGCGAAACGCTATCAGATTTTGCCGCTCAGCCGAGTCGGCGCGTCGCTCACCATCGCCATGGTGGATCCCACCAACGTTTTCGCGATGGACGATATCAAGTTCATGACCGGCTTCAACATCGAACCGGTGGTGGCCTCGGAAAGTTCCATCATCGAGGGCATCGATAAGGCCTACGGCACTTCCAAAGAAGAAGAGCTGGAACAGGTCATGCAGTCCATGAACGACATGGGCGAAAGTACCGACATCGAGGTGCAGAACGAAGAGCAGGAGCTCGAGCTCCGGGAACTAGAGAAAGCAGCCGACGAAGCTCCCATCGTCAAGCTGGTGAACCTGGTGCTCACCGATGCCGTAAAGCGCGGCGCCAGCGATATTCACATGGAGCCGTACGAGAAGGAATTCCGCGTCCGCTTCCGCATTGACGGAGTTTTGCAGTTGATCATGAATCCGCCGCTGAAACTGAAGGACGCGATCATTTCGCGGCTCAAGATCATGGCGAAACTCGACATCAGCGAAAAGCGCCTGCCGCAAGACGGCCGCATCATGCTGAAGATGCAGATTGGCGGGAAGAAAAAGCAGCTCGATTTCCGCGTTTCCACTCTGCCTACACTGTGGGGCGAAAAAATCGTGCTCCGGCTGCTCGACAAGGAAAATCTGCGCCTCGACATGACCAAGCTCGGCTTCGAGCAGGAGTCGCTGATCAAGTTCGAGAAGGCCATCCTGAAGCCCTACGGCATGGTGCTGGTCACGGGGCCGACCGGATCGGGCAAGACCAACACGCTGTACTCGTCCATCTCGCGGCTGAACCAGCCTGACACCAACATTATGACCGCCGAAGACCCGGTGGAGTTCCAACTGGCAGGCGTAAACCAGGTGCAGATGAAGGAACAAATCGGCCTGAATTTTGCGACCGCCCTGCGCGCCTTCCTGCGGCAAGACCCCAACATCATCCTGGTCGGCGAAATCCGCGACTTTGAAACGGCGGAAATCGCTATCAAGGCGGCGCTCACCGGCCACCTCGTTTTATCGACGCTACACACCAATGGCGCGCCGGAAACGATCACGCGTCTCATGAATATGGGCATCGAGCCCTTCCTGGTGGCGACTTCGGTTCATCTGATCTGCGCCCAGCGCCTGGTGCGGCGGATCTGCAAGGACTGTGCCGAGCCGGTCGAGGTTCCTCCGCAGGCTCTTATCGATGAGGGCTACACGCCCGAAGAATCCAAGACGGTGCAGATCATGAAGGGCGCCGGCTGCGCCACCTGCAACAAGACCGGGTACAAGGGCCGCACCGGTTTGTACGAAGTGATGGAAGTGGATGACGAGATCCGGGAGCTGGTTCTGGTTGGCGCCTCGGCGATCGAACTCAAGAAGAAAGCGATTGAACGCGGCATGATCACCCTGCGCCGCAGCGGGCTGATCAAGGTCGCGCAAGGCTGGACCACGCTCGAAGAAGTGGCTCGCGAAACGATCCACTAGAAACGGTATCAGGAAGGAAAGAAAAACTATGGCACTTTCATTAAGCGATCTGCTTCGCCGCATGTTGGAGATGAATGGAAGCGACCTCCACATCACCACCAACTCTCCGCCCCAAATCCGGGTGCATGGACATCTGGTGCCGCTCGACCTGCCGCAGTTGACACCGGCCGAGACCAAGCAACTAGCCTACAGCGTAATGACCGACTCGCAGAAGCACCGTTTCGAAGAAAGCCTCGAACTGGACTTTTCGTTCGGTTTAAAGGGCCTGGCCCGCTTCCGCGCCAACGTCTTCAACCAGCGCGGCGCTTCGGCTTGCGTCTTCCGTCTGATTCCGTTTGAGATCAAGTCATTCCACCAGTTGGGCCTGCCGGCGGTGGTCAGCAAGCTGTGCGACAAACCGCGCGGGCTGGTGCTGGTGACGGGGCCGACCGGTTCGGGCAAGTCCACGACGCTGGCGGCCATGATCGACAAGATCAATACCGAGCGCCACGAGCACATCCTCACCATCGAGGACCCGATCGAGTTCGTGCACATGAACAAGAACTGTGTGGTCAACCAGCGCGAACTGCACTCCGACACCAAGAGCTTTACCGACGCCCTGCGTGCCGCTCTTCGTGAAGACCCGGACGTGGTATTGATCGGCGAAATGCGCGACCTCGAAACCATCGAGTCCGCGCTGCGCATCGCGGAAACCGGCCACCTCACCTTCGGTACGTTGCATACCAATTCGGCATCGTCCACGATCAACCGCATCATCGACGTGTTTCCGGCGCACCAGCAATCGCAGATTCGCGCCCAGCTTTCGCTGGTGCTCGAAGGCATCATGTGTCAAAGCCTGCTGCCGCGCAGCGATGGCAAAGGACGCGCCATGTGCATGGAAATCCTGGTGCCCAATGCGGCTGTTCGCAACCTGATTCGCGAAGACAAGATTCACCAGGTCTACTCCGCCATGCAGTCCGGCCAGGAGAAGTACGGCATGCAGACGTTCAACCAGTCGCTCGCCACCGCGTATTTCCAGAAGCAGATCACGTTGGAAATGGCTCTGTTGCGCTCCAGTAATCAGGACGAACTGCAGGAGATGATCGCGCGCGGCGCCGGCCTTATGAACCGCACCAATCCGGCTCCAATGGCGAGAGGTACTACGCCAGCGAAGCGATGACATCGTGAATTGCCGCGTAGCATCGCGGGCAGCAAGGCGAGTGGAGAGACAGGCGGAGACACAGGAAGGCGCGGGCAGCCCGCAAGATCGGCAGCCCACGCCGGCGGAATACGGACAAGGAGAAAGCAACCATGCCAGTTTTCACATTTTCGGGAAAGACCGCTTCGGGCGAAAAAGTGCAAGGAGAGCGCATAGCCTCCAACAAGGACGGACTGGCTTCGCAGCTCCGGAAGGAACACATCACGCCCGGCTCCATTCGGGAGAAGGGCAAGGAATTTTCCATGCCCACTTTCGGCAGCAGCAAGGTCAAGGTCAAGGACGTAGCGGTGTTCTTCCGCCAGTTTTCCGTCATGATTGACGCCGGCCTGCCGCTGGTGCAGTGCCTGGAGATTCTCGGCGCCAACCAGGAAAACCCGAGTTTCCAAAAAACGCTGCTCGGAGTCAGGACGGGCGTTGAAGGCGGCGCCACGCTGGCCAATGCCATGCGCCAATATCCGGTTGTCTTCGACGATCTAAGTACCAACATGGTGGAGGCCGGCGAGACCGGCGGCATTCTCGACATCATCCTGCAGCGCATGGCGATCTATGTGGAAAAGGCGGTCAAGCTGCGCGCGGCGGTCAAGTCGGCGTTGATCTACCCGGTAGCTGTCGTCTCGCTGGCGGTGCTGATCGTGGCCGCGCTGCTCAAATGGGTAGTGCCCATCTTCGCGAACCTGTTTGTCGGTTTGGGAGTTGCCCTTCCGCTGCCGACCCGCATCGTTATCGGGCTCAGTGGTTTCGTGGGTCAGTTCTGGTGGTTCTTTATCGTGGGTGCGGTGGGCATCTTTTTCGGCGTCAAGCAGATTCGCAAGCATCCAAGAGGCCGCTATTACTTCGACGCCATGCTGCTCAAGCTCCCGATCATGGGCTCGCTGCTGCGCAAGATCGCGGTCGCCCGTTTCACTCGAACGCTGGGCACGCTGATCACCTCCGGCGTTCCGATTCTCGAAGGTTTGGCGATCACCGCTCGCACGTCGGGCAACGCCGTGCTCGAAGAAGCGCTGATGAAAGTGCGCAAGGCAATCGAGGAAGGCCGCACCATCGTCGATCCCCTGCGCGAAAGCGGTGTCTTTCCCAACATGGTGACCCAGATGATCGGCGTGGGCGAAGCCACCGGCGCCATGGACGCCATGCTGCAAAAGATCGCGGACTTCTACGAAGACGAAGTCGACGCCGCCACCAAAGACATGCTGGCCATGCTGGAGCCGGTCATCATCGGTCTGCTCGGCGTCACCATCGGCGGCATCGTGATTTCTCTGTACATGCCGTTGTTCGCCATGATCGCAAAATTGTCGGGATAGTAGAACCGTCGTCGGTCGTTGGTCGCTGGTCGTTGGGCACAGCAGTACACGCCAGCGACTAACGCTGAAATTGTCCAAGCTGACGACGAAGGACGAACGATCAACAGTCAAAGCGACTTGCGAACGACCAACGACTAACGACCGAATTTCATGCACTCCATCTCCGATGAGCGGAACTGGCTGACCTGGCTGGTGAAGGTTCGCATCCTGATCCTGATGGTTCTGCTCGCCATCGAACTCGCCGTCATCCGCCTCACTCCCAGCCCGCTGCCCATCTTGCCATTTCTCACCGGGATGGTGCTGTGGTTCGTGCTCTCGCTGTTTTTCCTTTTTCTGGTTTCCGTCTGGCGCGAACACCGCCTGCAGGGCATACTGCAGGTGCTCGCCGATCTGGCCATGGTCACGCTGGTCGTCCATGTCACCGGGGGCATCGACAGCTCGCTAAATTTTCTCTACCCGCTGGTCATCGTGGTCGCTTGCATGCTGCTGCCGCGGGTCTGGGCATACCTGAGCGCGGCCCTGGCTTTCATCCTATTCGGAACCATCCTCGAGCTCGATTACTACATGGTCATTCCCTCGTATGCGACCTCGCATCCCAAGTTGAAGGCGCTGCAGGTAGTGATCTTCGTCAACCTGTTTGCCTACTTCGCCATCGCCTATCTGGCCGGCTTGCTGATGAGCAAACTTCGCCAGGTGGATGTCCAACTCAAGGATGCCAGCGGCGCGCTCGAAAATCTGCAGGCGCTCCACGAAAATATCGTGCAGTCCATGAGCGGCGGCGTCATCACCACAGCGCTCGACGGACACGTCACCCTGGTCAATCGAGCGGCCCAGCAACTCCTCGAAATCTCCGAAGCCGAGTTGCGCGGACGTTCCGTGGCCGATCTTTTTCAGGATCCGTTGCCCCACCTCGGCGGAGACCGGGGCGATGCCGAGGTCCGCTACATGACCGTCAGGGGCTTCCGCAAGACTTTTCGCGTGCGGGTTTCCGCGCTCAACGTGAGCGCGCGCAGCGACTTGGGTTTTGTCTATTCTTTCGACGATCTCACCGAGATCCGCCGCCTGGAGCGCGAAGTGCGCATGCAGGATCGCCTGGCTGCCGTGGGCCGTCTGGCCGCTGCCATCGCCCACGAAATCCGCAATCCCCTGACCTCGATTGCCGGCTCGGTCAGCATGCTGTCGGATGCGCCCGCCTTGAACTCCGATGAGCGGCACCTTCTGCAGATTGTCATCCGCGAGTCCGATCGCCTCAATAACATCGTCACCGATTTTCTGGCGTACTCCCGCGGCAAGCAATATCGTTTCGAGCGCGTGAATCTGGTTTCGTTGCTCGAGGACACGCTCACCCTGCTGGAACACCGCCTCAACTCCGAGAACACGGGCATTAAACTTGCGCGCAGCTTTCCGAAATCCGAAGCCTGGGTCTTGGCCGATGGCGACCGGCTCAAACAGGTGTTCTGGAACTTCTGCGAAAACGCGGTGCGCGCAATAAAGATGACGGACAAAGGCGGGACGCTGACCGTAGCGCTGGCGGAGCGCGGCTCGGACTGGGAGATGAGCTTTGCCGACACGGGTCCCGGCATCAATCCGCAGCAGACGGACAAAATCTTCGAGCCTTTCCAGTCGAACTTTGAAGGCGGAACCGGCCTCGGCTTGGCCATCGTGTACCAGATCGTCCAGGCGCATGAGGGGAAGGTATGGGCCCGTTCGGAAGTGGGCAAGGGAACTAGTTTCGTGGTGCGGTTGCGGCGCATGGACGATGACCTCGTCCATGATCAGGCGCAGGTCGCCGCCAGTGGAACTTCCTCCGCAGCCGAATCCGCCGGCGTGCAAACCTCGCAAGCCGCGCTGGCCGCCTCAGGAGCGGGAGCAAGAGCAGAAGGAGGCGTGCGTGGGTAACATTCTCGTCTGCGACGACGAGCGCTCGATCTGCGAACTGCTCGACATCACCCTGCGCCGCGAAGGCCACAAGGTGGAAACCGTCACCGGTGGCGAAGCCGCGAAGCGCAAAATCGACAGCGCGCTCTTCGACGTGATTGTTACCGACATCAAGATGCCGGGCGTGGATGGTGTCGAAGTCCTGCGCCACGCCCACCAGATCTCGCCCGAATCCGCGGTAATCTTGATGACCGCCGTCGACGACTACGAAGCTGCGGTGCAGGCCGTGAAAGCCGGCGGCGCGACCGATTACATCCGCAAGAGTCCCGGCCTCGTGGACGAGGTCAAACTCGCCATCGCCCGCGCGCTCACCAAAGTTTCGCTCAGCCGTCAGAACTTTGCCTTGCGCCGCGACGCGGCCACGCGAAATTCGCTCGACAACATCGTCGGCGCTAGTCCCGCGGTCGAAAAATTGAAGCAGACCATCCGCACGGTCGCCACCACCAGCAGCACGATTCTGGTCTACGGCGAAAGCGGAACCGGCAAGGAACTCGTTGCCCGTGCCGTGCATACCTGCTCGCCGCGGGCCTCCGAAGCTTTCGTCTCGGTGAACTGCGGCGCGTTTCCGGAGACACTGCTCGAAAGCGAACTCTTCGGTTACGTAAAAGGCGCCTTCACCGGAGCGAACCAGAACCGGCGCGGACTATTCGAAGTCGCCGACCAGGGCACCATCTTTCTCGACGAGATCGGCGAGATGACCATGCCCATGCAGGTCAAACTGCTGCGCGTGCTGCAGGAGCGCACCGTGCGTCCGGTGGGCGGTACGACCGAGATTCCGGTTGATGTCCGCGTCATCGCCGCCACCAACCGCGATCTCGACCGTCAGGTCACCGAAGGCACGTTCCGCGAGGACCTCTACTATCGCCTGAACGTCATTCCCATTCGCGTGCCCGGCTTGCGCGAGCGCCGTGAAGATCTACCGCTCCTGGCGAATCACTTCCTGAAAAAATATGCGCCTGGAGCCGGAAAGAGCATTCACGGTGTCGCCGCGGCGTCACTCGATACTCTGACCGGTTACGACTGGCCGGGCAACGTCCGGCAACTGGAGAACACGATCGAGCGTGCGGTAGCGCTCGAAACCACGAACGAGCTGCACGTCGAATTGCCGGTGGAGCGTGCGAAGGCGCGGGCCGTGGCCGCGGGTGCAGAAGGCGCAACAAATACGACCATAGGCATGAACGTGCCCGCCGGCTCGGTTCTGCCCGAGGGCGTGAACATGGAGAACTACGTCGCGCAAATCGAGCGCTCGCTGCTACAATCCGCGCTTGGACAAACCAATGGCGTGCAGGTCCGGGCGGCCGATGTGCTGGGAATCTCCTACCGATCTTTTCGTCACTTGATGAAGAAGTACGAACTGTAGGGCTGGTTCTCGGTTCTCAACTGAGCTAGTTTTACATCATCAGAACCGAGGTTATTTCCGCGATAATCTCCTCGACTTGCCTGGATGAATCCACCATGAGCGCGTCCTGTACTGGCTTGTGTGCTGGGCGCCACCCTGCAGGGAACTCGGAGCGTGCGTTCTCGGAACGTGCGTTCTCGGGATGAACAAGGCGGACTGGCCGGTCCGGGAAGGAAGTGCAACTGGCGGCATGAGGTGCTTCCAGGCAGACGATCTTGACCAGCGAGGACACTTTGGAGAGTTGCTTTCGATCTCTCTCCGACAGCATGGGGCACGATACCACTACGTCCCGCCATTCATAGATCCAGAGGTGAATAGCGGCCCATAGAGATTCTATGCGCGGGGTAGGATCGGTATTAGCCAGCGACGTGGCGCATCTCCGCGCATCAGGACGGTCTTGAGGGTGAGGGTGAAGATGCTCGGCGTCGATGAGTTCCCATCCCCAGGCTTCTGCGAGGAGCTTGGCCACGGTGTTCGCGTTTGCTTCCGCGGCTCCCGTGATGATGAACACCATAGGGCTCCCCCCTTTGCGGAGGCGATCAACTTCAGAAGAACGTGCGCCGCCAAGCCGCACAAAGTCAGTGACAGCTATCACCCATCTTAGTGATTGCCAGTTAATAGTTGCCGGTTAGGCGATAACCAGCACTGCCATAGCCGCTCTATTGATCGGGCGACTGCGTTGATCGGGCGACTGCGTGATCGGGCGACTGCGGGATCGGGCGACTGCGGGATCGGGCGACTGCGGGATCGGGCGACTGCGGATCGGCGAACGCTGACCCATGCCGCGTTGTTCCAAATCCAGAATTTTCCTCCTGATTGACACTCACTTTGTTTGGCTGCGACGGACTGCTATCTGTGATGATCGTCACTACCAGATTAGAGCGTTGCAAGTTCGCACCGGTCAAGGGTTTCGAGGAAGCGGCAATGCGAATCAAGCCCGCAGAGCATTCGAGAGACACGTTCCGCTCACCTTAATGGGTGACTTGAGTCACTGACACGGTGGGCCGATTGGACGAATAAGTAATGCTACGTTCGCAGCTGCCGCTCACGCACGAGAACGCCAACGGCCCAGTTTGCGAATGAACGTTCGATAATTGCTGAGAGATGGATTGTGGAAGTTCCCCTCACCGTCCGATGCTATCAACCTGACACTGAAGGATTTCGGATTAGCCGGAGTGTCTCCGACTAGGGTGACGAAGCTCGGCCCAGAACCGTAGTTAACGCAGTAATAAGTGATCGCGGGAAACGAGAACGAAGCACTAATAATTCAAGTCCGGTAGGGAGGCGCAACATGGCAGCTCGACTTGCCGAAGAATGGTTCGCTATATGCGGAGGTTGCGAGGTAACGATCCTCGACATCGGTGAACCACTCATCGACGTACTCAAACAGGTGGAAATCGTGCACATGCCAGTCCTGATGGACCACAAGCTCTTTGGGCAGACTGGCGAAGGTACAGAGATGGAAATCCCCGCGGCGGATGTCGGGCTGATATCGGGAGGAATCCGCAACGAAGAACATAAGAAAGTGGCGCTGGAGATGCGTAAGAAGTGCAAGATCCTGATCTCT
>Ga0181536_10007620_pt1 | contig 10589 bp, 10 predicted proteins | sample PEATcosm2014_Bin_41_FD_121105 | JGI IMG/M metagenome (GOLD analysis project Ga0181536, IMG submission 121105) | Peatland microbial communities from MTU Mesocosm Facility, Houghton, MI, USA - PEATcosm2014_Bin17_60_metaG | ecosystem: Environmental > Terrestrial > Soil > Wetlands > Peat | place...
ACGTAGAGGTTGCCGCTGCCGTCGAGACACAGCCCGGCCGGCGCGTTCAACCCGGTTGCGGTGCCGGTGATCGTGCGAATCGGAGCCACGTTCCCGTTGGCTCCTGCGGCGAAGACCGTGATCGATCCCGTTTGGTTGGCCACGTAGATGTTGCCGGCGGTGTCGAACGCGATGCCGGTCGGCGAGCTGAGCGTGGTGGCGGTCCCGGCGATCGTCGCCACCGGCGCGACGCTGCCGTTCGCTCCGGCCGCGTAGATCGTCACCGAGTTGGCCGCGGTGTTCGTGACGTTCAGCCGGCCTTGCGCGTCGATCGCGACGCCGAACGGCCCGTCGAGGCCGGTCGACCCGCCCTTGATCTGCAAGCTCGAGGACGCATTGCCCGCCACGGCAGGGGGAAAGACGAGAATCTGGTTGCCGCCGTTGTTGGCGACGTAGATGTTGCCTGCGGTGTCGCGCGCGATCCCGGTGGCACCCTGCAATCCCGTATTCGGGCCGCTGATCGCCGCCGACGGGCTCAGCGGGCCGTTCGACGACTGCGCGATCTGCACGACGTTGAAACCGCCGTCGGTCACGTAAACGTAGGGGCCGCCCGTCGTCGGCGGGGCGTAAGTACCCGGCACCGTGACGGTATTGCTGCCGCCGCCGCATCCGGCTAGCGCGATCAGACTACCAAGGACCGCGACGAATGACCAACGACGCATAGCTTACCTCGCAGAGATTTTCAGCAGGCTCGGTGACCATCCTCCGGCAAAAAGATGAGAAATGAGTGAGTTACCGCGCCTCAATTCCGTTATTGCCGCCCTCGAATCGGGTCAAACCGCATTCACCACGTTCACGCCGCCGGGTCGCGAGCCGGCGGTCGAGATGAGCACGGCAAAGTACGACGGCGTCGTGTTCGAGATGGAACACAACCCCTGGGATGTGGCCGCGTTGCGCGACGGTCTGCAGTACTTGCTCAACCGCGGGCAGATCGCGCGCTCGGGCTCGGTCGCACCGGCCGTGACGCCGATGGTGCGCATCCCGCCCAACGGTGCGGAAAAGTCGCAAGTCTTCGCAAAGCAAGCGCTGGATCTCGGCGCATACGGCATCGTGTGGCCGCACATCTCGACGGTCGAAGAAGCCTACAACGCCGTCGCGGCCTGCCGCTACCCCCGCTTGTCGAGCGCGCCGCTCTACGAACCGGCGGGAGTTCGCGGCGACGGTCCGCACGGGGCGGTCCGCTACTGGGGCATCTCGCAAGCCGAATACTACGAACGCGCCGACGTGTGGCCGCTCAATCCCAAGGGCGAGATCTTCGTGATCCTGATGATGGAAGATACGCGCGGTATCGAGAACCTGCCCGACATCCTCAACAAAGTGCCCGGCATCGGTGCGATCCTCATCGGCGAAGGCGACCTCTCCCAAGAACTGGGCCATCCGCGTGAGTACGAACATCCGGTCGTCGTGGAGTGGATGAACCGCGTCGTGACGACGTGTAAGGCGCACAACGTCGTCGTCGGTCACCCGCACGTCGACACCAAGAACGTGGAGTCGATCGTGAAGGCCGGATATCGCTTCTTGATGGCGGCGCCGACGCGCAGCTACGCCGCGCTGGACGCCGGACGCAAACTCACCGGCCGCACGTAGACGTGCGCGCGCTGCTCTTCGACGTGTTCGGAACCGTCGTCGATTGGCGCAGCGGGGTCGCTCGCGAAGCCGCGCCGTTCTTGGACCGGCACGCCGCGGGCAACGCCGATCCGGCGGCGTTCGCGGACGCGTGGCGCGCGCGCTATCAGCCGGTGATGGAGGAAGTGCGCGCCGGCCGGCGTCCGTTCGTGCGGCTCGACGTGCTGCATCGCGAGAACCTCGAAGGCGTGCTGCCGGAGTTCGGCATCGATCCGGCAGCCGTGCCGGCGGCGGAACTGGACGAGCTCAACCTCGCCTGGCACCGGCTCGATCCGTGGCCCGACGTCGTGGCGGGCCTCGTGCGGCTGAAGACGCGCTACATCATCGCGCCGCTCTCCAACGGTAACATCATCCTAATGGTCGACATGGCCAAGCGCGCCGGCCTGCCGTGGGACGCGATCCTCGGCGCGGAGGTGGCGCAAGCCTATAAGACCTCACCCGAAGCCTACCTGCGCACGGCCGACATCCTCGCGCTGCCGCCGCCCGAGATCTGCCTCGTCGCCGCGCACAACAACGATCTCGGCGCGGCGCGCAAATGCGGGTTCCGCACCGCGTTCGTCTACCGGCCCGCGGAAAACGGCCCCGGCCGCACGCCGCCCCCGCCGAACCAGGAATGGGATACGATCGTGCACGATTTCGGCGAGCTCGCCGCCGCCTTCGGTACTTAGTAGCGCTTGTCGATCCAGTCGCGAATGTAGTCCATCAGGTTCTTCATCGTGTTGGAGTACTGACCGGGCGTCGTTTCGCACGCCGTGCACGGGATGAACGTGTGCTGCGCACCTTCGATCACGACGTAGTCCTTGTCTTTGCTCGCCGCCAGGTCGTACTCGCGCTCGACGTCGCGGATGAAATAGTGCCCGCCCATCGCCGCGAACATTTCGGGGACCGAGATCGACTGCACCGCGCAGATCGTCGAGTTGTTGCTCGAGCAGTCGTCGATGCCGTCGAGCGAGTTCGTCGAGCGCACCGCGTTGGCGCTGAGAAACGAGCGGATGCTCAGGATCTTCGTGCCGTTGTCGAAAGTGTAGTGCAACGCTTTCAGCTTCGGGTCGGGAGCGTAGACGCTGTGCACGACCTGGCGCACGATCGTGCCGTCGTTGCGCAGCAGCTTCTCCGGCCGCACCGTGCTCATCACGCCGTCGATCGACGGGTCGAGCGCGAACAGCGCCGCCGCCGCGCCGGGGCCCGAACCCGGATTTCCGCCGCGCGGGATGACGATGATGTCGTCGTCCGGATACCCGTAGGTGCCCTTCTGCATCGCCGCGAGCTTGGCCAGCGACGCGTCGATGATGGCGTTCATGCGCTTGGATTGCGCGGCGTAGTAGCGCCGCTGGAAGTCCGCGCTGTAGTGCGATTTGCCGTTGGGGTTGTACCCGTTCTTCGGATCGAACGGATCGAGCGACGGATCAAAGCCCGGATCGGGCGGATCGTGCTCGTTCAGCACCGCCGGGTTGATGCCGCGCAACACGTTGACCGGGTTGCCGGGATGCGAGTCGGCGAACACGATGCCGTCAGCCGGCGGCAAACCGGCGAGCGCATCGGTGCACTTGACCAAACGCTCGGGCTTCGTGCAGTACGCGATGCCGTTTTCCGCCACCGCTTGGTAGAAGCTCACCGTCGGACCGCCGCCGCTGTGACCGAACAGCAGGACCTTGGTGATGCCCGGCTGTTTGCGCAAGAACTGCACGGCCGCTTTGACGTCCAGTGCGACGTCTTCGAAACGGACCGTCTCTTCGTTGCCGGTATAGCGCGTGTTGACGCACAGCATCATGAAGCCGCGCGCGGCGAGCTCGGAGCACGCCGGGTGGCGCATGAAGTCGGCGGTGCGGTGAATGACGACGAGCGCGACGTGCGGCGGCGGGCCGCCGTCCGGTTTGTAGAGCGCAGCGTCGGCCGGGCCCAGGGTCACGAAGACCGGCGCGGACTGGGCCGCGGCCCACGCCGTCGAGAGGCCGCAGAGCAGCGCCGCGACGGCGACCATACGCATCGTTCGGATCATGCCTTAAGTGTTACCACAGAAATTGCGGGCATACTTTCACTCGAAAGGAGCCCGCAAAACTATGGCACTGCAAATTCGTCTCTTCACCGCGCTGCTCGCCCTCGCTACGGCCGCCGTACCGGCCGTAGCCTTCGCGCAGGCCGACGCACCGCCGCCGGCCCAAACGCCGCCGGCTCCGCCCCCGAGCTACGCTCGTCCCGACGAGGGGATCCACGGCCGCATCGAATCCTTCGACGGCGCGTACAGCTTGCAAGTTCGCGACGACCGCGGGTACATGGACAACGTTCAGCTGCGGCCGGGCACCGTCATCAATCCGACCGGCGTGCGGTTAGCGCCGGGAATGGCCGTGACGATCCACGGCACCAACGGCGGCTCGGCCTTCGTCGCGAGCGAAATCGATACGCCCTACAACACGTACGGACCGATCGACGTCGGTCCGTATCCGGTGTACGCGTATCCGTATCCGGCGTATCCCTACCCGGCGTATCCGTATCCGGTCTACGCCTATCCGTATCCGGCCTTCTCATTCGGGCTCGGGATTCACATCGGGCCCGGTTTCCACCGCTGGTAGGAGGGTGGGGCGGACGGGCGGCTACTCGCCGCCCGTCGTGAGGCCGACCGTCGCCGGGCGCTGGCCGCCCGGACGCCGCTGCGGAAACGAGAACGTACGCGGGTGATCGGCCATCGCGATCGCGCGAACCGCCGTCGCGAGCGCGCTCGCGAGCCGTCCTTGCCGCATCGCTTCGTCCATGTTCCCGGCGAACGCGGCGTGCGTGCGCGCGACGTCGGCGTCGAGCGCCTTCTGCGCTAGGTCACGCGCTTCGGCCGTATTCGCGAGCTTCGCATCGGCGGCGACGCGGGTCGCATCGAAACGCCCCGCCATGCCGCGCGGACCGCGGTGCATGCGCCCGCGCATCTGCGGACCGTGCTGCATGCGACCGTCCATCTGCGGACCGCGCTGCATTTGCGGACCGCCGCCCATCGGTGGCCGGCGCATCATCATCGGCGGCGTGCCCGACTGCGCCAAGGCCGGCGGCGCGGGTATGTCGCGCGGTGCCGGTTCCGGATGGTCGGCGACCGCCGCGCGTGCCAGCGCGCTCGCGGCGAGCGCTTCGCCGGCCGCGCCCGGATCCTGGCGTCCCAAGCGCGCGAGCGCGTCGCGATAGTGCGTTTTGGCGGCGTCCAGGTACGTCGACGCGCCGCGCGCTTCCGCGTCCGCGATGGCGTGGTACGCGCCACGCAGCGCGAAGGTCGCGGCGCGTGCGGCAAATGCCGCCCGCGCGCCGGCTGAGGGAGCAGAGGGTGCAGTGGGCGCGGTTTGCGCCAACGCCGTTCCGGAAAGTGCGAGGCCGAACGCCCCGACGGTCGCTAAAAGTCGCAGCATGATCTTGCGATTGTCGCGAGCGGCGTTGGGAACGTCCTGAGAGCTTGCGCTAGGGCGCGATCAACAGCGCGTGGCCCCATCGGCCGCACCGCGCTCGACGTCGGCCACGCACTGGGCGCTCGCGTGCCAGGACACGGCCGGCTTGCTCCCAGGCCGGCGTCGCCGGAAGGTCCTCGAGCAACGCGCAAAACTCCGCGCCGTAACGCCGGCGCCAACCCGCTGCGTGCGCACCGGTCAACAGCGCCGCCAGCCGCACGTTCATCCGCCGGCCAACTCCATCAGAGCGCTCTGATAGCGCGTGAGCTCGTCCAGCCGATCGGCCAGCGCGCGGCGTCCGGCGCCGGTAATGCGGTACGGCCGGCGGCCGCGCTCTTCGACCTCGAGCGGCTCGATGAAGCCCTGCGACTCCAGGCGCGCGATCACGCCGTAGAGCGTCCCGGGGCCGAGGTGCTGCCCGGCGTGAACTTCGATGTCGCGCAGGATCGCATAACCGTGCTTGGATCCCGGCGCCAACGCCGCCAGCACGAGCAAGGCGGGTTCCGAAAGGCGTCCGAGACCAATACTACGTGCCACGTAATATACCGTAGCACGGACGGTCCGGTCAGGCAACCGTCGCGAGCAAACTCCGCTTCTGCACTTTTCCGGAGCCGGTCATCGGCCATTGGGTGACAAAATGCACCGCTCGCGGCACCTTGAAGTTGGCGAGCTTGGCCCGGCAGAACTCGATCAGCTCCGCTTCGGTCGCCGTCGTGCCGGGCTTGAGCTCGACGAACGCCACCACGATCTCGCCCAAGCGCGGATCGGGTGCGGGCACGACGGCGGTTTGCTTCACCGCAGGGTGAAGGCGAAGCACCGCCTCGACTTCCGCGCCCGAAAGGTTCTCTCCGCCGACGCGAATCATGTCGCGTACGCGACCGAGCAAGATGAGGTTTCCGTCCGGCCTGATGACCCCCTGGTCGCCGGTGCGATACCAGCCGGCCGCGTCGAGCACGTCGGCGGTCAGTTGCGGTTCGCCCAGGTAGCCGCGCATCGGATGCGGCACGCGCAGGTAGATCTCGCCCGGTTCGTCGGGCCCGAGCAGCGTGCCGTCCTCGGGATCGCGGATCTGCACCTCGACGTCGGGGTTCGGCCGGCCGTTGGTGTTGTAGCGCACGTCACGCGAATCGGCCAGCGTCGTGCTCGTGCCGTACAAGTGCGTTTCGGTCATGCAGTAGCCGCTGACCAAACCTTCGATGCCCATCTTCTCGTAGACGGACCACAACAACTCGGGCGGTGCGATGACGAAAGCGCGTTCGACTTTGAGCTTGCGCTGCGGCAAGCTCGGATGGTTGAGGTATTCGACCCAATGCGGCTGCAAGCCGGACATCACGGTGACCCCTTCGGCTTCAATCGCCGCGAGAGCCTCACCGGGATCGAAGTACGGTTGCGTCACGAGCCGGCAGCCGTCGACGACGGGACGCAGCAACGCGCCGATGGCACCGCCGCTGTGATAGACCGGTTGCAAGCTGAAGTACACGTCGTGTTCGGTCAACCCGATGCACGCGTCGCTCCAGCGCACGCTGTGCAGCATGCCCTCGTGGTAGAGCAGCGCGCCTTTCGGCTCCGACGTCGTTCCCGACGTATACACCACGACCGCCGGGTCGCGCGGTTGCACGAGCCGTTCGGCGGCCGCGACATCGGCGCCGGAGGTCCCGCTCCCACGTTCGAGAAACGCCGCGAAGCTGAACGCGCCGGCCAGCGGCGGATCCGAAACGTCGACGACCGTGCGCAGCAGCGGCACGCGAGCGGCGTGCAATTCACCGGGTCGCGCCGCGGGCAACTCGGGTAAGACGTCGAGCAGCACGTCGCCGTAGTCCGTGCGGCCCTTCTGCTCGCGCTTGAAGACGAACAGCTTCGCGCCGGATTTCACCAGGGCGAAGGCCAGCTCGTCCGGACGCGAACGCGTGTTGATCGGAACGAGAACGGCGCCGATCTTGAGGATGCCGAAGTACAGCGCCGGCCACGGTGAGTGGTTGGCCATCCACACCGCGACGCTGTCGCCGTGACGGATGCCGAAACCCAACAGGGCGCGCGCGACCGCGTCCGACTCGCGCTCGACGTCGCGAAAGGTCAACCGGCGGTCGGCATACGTGTAGGCTTCGCGATCGCCGTAGCGCTCGACGCTCTGCGCGAGCGCTTGGCCGATGGTTTGTTCGGGCATGATTAGATGACTAACTAGTACCACAGACGAAGCGGGCGAATCAAGTCTTCCGCCAACACTCGCTCACGGAGGAACTCATGACCTTCTTACATCGAGCGCGCTGCTTCGCTGCTATCCTGATCGTCGTGCTTGCGTTGGCCGCGAGCGCGCCGGCCGCACGCGCGGCGGATCCCTACGAGATCAACGTGATCCTCTCGCTCACCGGTTATGTTGCGTTCGTCGGCAACGAGCAGCAACAAGCGCTCAAGGCGATCGAAGGATACGTCAACAAGACCGGCGGCATTCACGGCCGGCCGCTGTCGTTCGTGATCGCGGACGATCAATCGAATCCGCAGGTCACCGTGCAGCTGGCGCGCGCGCTGCTCGCCAAGAACGTGCCCTTGATCCTCGGCCCGACCGGGCCCGACACGTGCGCCGCCTTGAGCCCGCTGGTCGCGCAGAACGGACCGCTGCTGTACTGCATGGCGCCGACCGCGCAGGCGCAAGCCGGAAGCTACGTTTTTCTGACGCAATATTCGGGCGAATCGGGAATGGCGGTCAACGTCCGCTACCTGCGCGAGCGCGGCCTGCGCCGCATCGCGTTCATCGCCTCCACCGATGCGGCCGGACAGGATGCCGAACGCGCGCTGAACGCCGTCTTGGCAAGGCCCGAAAACGTGAGCGTGCAGATCGTGACGCGCCAGCACTTCGGGACGACCGATCTCAGCGTGGCGGCACAAGCCGCCGCGATCAAGGCGACCACTCCCGACGCGCTGATCGCGTGGTCGGCCGGAACCGCAGCCGGGACCCTGTTCCGCGGTCTGCACGATGCGGGGTTGGACCTGCCGACCGTGACCTCGGCCGCCAACCTCAACGCGATCTTCTTCAAGAACTTCGGTTCGATCGTGCCGTCGAATCTATATTTCAACGCGGTGCCGTACTACGGTGCCGACGTCGTGACCAACCCGCTGACGAAATCGGCGCTCGCGACGATGACCTCCGCCCTCGCGACGGTGAACGCCAAACCGGATCAGATCGAGATCAGCGCTTGGGATCCCGCGATGCTAGCGATCGACGCACTGCGCAAACTCGGGCCGGAAGCGACGGCCGCCGCCCTGCACGCCTATCTCGTCGATCTGCGAGGCTGGGTCGGCGTCAACGGTCCGTACGACTTCACGCGCTTCCCGCAACGCGGTCTCGGCGAGGACAGCGTGGTCGTCGTTCGCTGGGATGCGGCCCGCGCGGGCGGCGTTGCGGTGAGCCGCTTCGGCGGCGCACCGCTGCCGGTCAAATGAGCTCCGCCTCGATCAGCCGGCGCATCGTCGTACGGATGCGCATCGCCGGCCGATCGCCCGCGGTCAGGACCGGATGGAGGCTGGCAAAGTCCGCCGTTCCCATCATGGCCTGAACGGCTTCGAGCATCGGCCGGTCCTGTTCTTGGAACACGGTTTGCTGCCACGAGCGCGAGGCTTCGTCCGCGGCGGCATCGTCCAGACGATAGTTCCGCACCGCGGCGAAGAAATAGTGGGTCGACGTCGCGGTTTCCGGCGTGATCAGATGCACGCCGCAGCGGCGCACCCCGGCGTCGCGATCCGCGCCGCACGGCGTCACGCCGTTGTCGAGCCGGAAGATGCCCGGCGGATCCCATTGCGCGCGCGTCCACCAATCGACCGGCGCCGCCGGATCGGCCAGAAACATCGCGTAGGCCGCCGGCGCGACCGTGTCGCGGATGACCCGCTCGCTCGAAACCGTCGTGCCGGATTGCGACACGTTGTGCGGGACGTCGAAGAAGCCGTCACGCCGGAGCAAGTCGCCGTGCAAGAACTGGCCGTGGCTCGGGTCGATCAGGTTGTCGGCCAGCAGTTCGTAATTCGCCCGCACGGTCATCGAGCCGGTGACCGCGCGGAATTTCGGATTCGAGAGACGATCGCTCAGATCGGGGAGCGCCGCACGGTCGGGTTCGGCCGAACCGAGCCAGATCCAGAGCACGCCGTCGCGCTCTTCGAGCGGGTAGGCCGGAATGCGCATGTTCCGGGCAGCGCGCTCCTCGTCGCCCGGGACGAGCACGCATTTGCCGCGTTCGTCGAAACGGATGCCGTGATAGCCGCATTCGATGACGCCGTCGACCTTGCGGCCGCGGTGCAGCGGCGCGAACCGGTGCGGGCAGCGGTCGCCGGTGGCGATCGCTTTGCCGTTCGCGTCGCGATAGAGCAGCACCGGCAGCTCGAGCAACGTGCGGCCGATCAATTCGTCACCGAGATCGCTCGCCCAGCCCGCGGCGTACCACGCGTTGCGGAGATACGTCATCGCAAGAACATCTCGCGCGCGTCGAAACCGTGTGGGATGACGCCGTACTTGGCCGCCACGTCGACGACCGGCTGCACTTGCGAGGGGTCGAAGCTCACGCCGATCAGGGCATGATGCATCCGCGCCGCCACGTCGGGATCGAGGGCGGTGTTGGCGATCAAGAGCGACAGCAAGTCGTTCACGTGCGCGTTGGCGTAGACCGATGCCTCCCGCAGCACGCGCGTGAAGCGCGCCACCGCGTCGCGATTCGCCACGGCGTAGTCGCGCATCGAGAAGTACGCCCCTTCGAGGATCTCGCCGCGATAGCCGTCGAGCATGTCGGCCAACACCCGCACCTTCCCGCCGGCGAGGTCGCGGGACAGCGACGGCTCGTTCGAGATGCCGGCGTCGATGCGGCCCGCTTCGAGCGCGGCCGCCGCCGCGGACACCGGCAGCTCGACCCAGTGCAGGGTCGACGAATCGCCGCCTTGCGCGTCGATCAGCGCGCGCAGTCCGAGCGCGCCGATGGACCCCAGCTCGGTCGACGACACCGTCTTCCCTTGAAGGTCGGTCACTGAGCGGTACGGCGCGCCGGCGGCGACCAGCACGCCGTCGTTGACCGACGTCTGCTTGCGGTGGATCGCCGCCGGCGCGATCAACACGAACGGGATCCCGCGCACGTGCGCGCTGACGAGCGAGATGAGGCTCACCCGGCCGATGTCGTCCGCGCCGCCGACGATGGCTTGGGTTGCGACCGCTCCGCTCGCCGCTTTGTCGAGCACGACGTTCAAACCGGCCGCACGGAACATGCCCGTGCTCTGCGCGTACCAGAACGGCAGCAGATCGTCGCCGGCCGAAGCGACGACGCGAATCGTCGCCGGGGCCGCCGTCTGCGCCAGCGCCGCCGAACCCGCTACGGCGACCGCCGCCGCGAGCGCGGTAGCGCGGAGTGTTAGTTGCCGGATCGTCAACGTGGCGGCGCCCAGAACATGTCACGGGCGTCGAAGCGCTGCGGAATCTGCTTGTACTTCGCCGCCACGTCGATCAGCGGCTGAAATTCCGCCGGGTCGAGCGAG
>Ga0181536_10007623_pt1 | contig 10586 bp, 8 predicted proteins | sample PEATcosm2014_Bin_41_FD_121105 | JGI IMG/M metagenome (GOLD analysis project Ga0181536, IMG submission 121105) | Peatland microbial communities from MTU Mesocosm Facility, Houghton, MI, USA - PEATcosm2014_Bin17_60_metaG | ecosystem: Environmental > Terrestrial > Soil > Wetlands > Peat | place...
CGACGAATCGACGTTGTCCTAAAGACAACGGTAAAGACCGTCAGGCTCACAGTGCGCGACGATGGAGTTGGCGTTGGCCTACCGGTAAACCCGGCACCGAGCGGCGGCCTCGGCTGGGCCTCCATGCGCCATCGGGCATCGGCGATCGGCGCGCTCCTCTACGTAACCAACTCGAATGGTGGCGGCACGGAAGTGCGCCTCGAGTATGAGCATGTCGCGGTGGCGAGGGAGGAGGGGTGTCAGATCTGACAAAGCGCCAAGCGAATCGATCATCGGTTAAATTCCAACAAAGCCTAACAGGGCACGGCGACTTTTTTAGCAGTGATTGCTGGAAAATCATTCGACCGCGTAGGCTGGACCCTCTCCCTCTTCGTAACCCCGCTAACGGTCATCGACTTGGCGGCAACATGGTCTAAGACGACTTCCCAACACAGTGGACGGCCCGTGTTGGAGAATGCGGAGGGTGCGACGGAGTAAAATGACGGACAGCAATGGAATTGCTGCGTACGTGCGATGTATCCGCAAGAGTATTGGTAGATCATTGCCGCGTCCGGAAAAGCCGAATTAGGGCATTTCGCGTTCAGGGATGTCCAAGGGCATTCCTTGATAGCCAGCCCAGTTTGGGGGCATCGTCATTCCACGGAAGGTCCAGGCCCCCGTGTTAACCGACATTGATCCGCCGACATGGGCCAATGTTCAGCCAAAGGTCTTTCGCAGGGTTGCGACGGAGACATGGGGCCAACTGAAATTGAGCTTTCCCTGATCTGACGCGGGCGGCGGCGCGGTCGACGGTATCAATACGGCTGGAAAATTCAGCAGCACGAATTGGGCATACTGAAGCTGCATGAAGGGCCTCCCGTCTTTGGGAGTGACTTTCTCGATCCAAAACGTGGCGTACACAAGTGCCGAGTCTGCATTGGTCTCGAGGAACGGTAGATTCCCGGGGCCTCCGGCGAAATCCTGTACGGTTATCGGCACCGTGGGGCCGCCGGCCGGTGGTGCGGTGGGCGGCGTTGTGAAAAATGTCAGCGGGGATGATGTCGCGATGTTCAGCACGGTGCCTTCGAATTGGCAGCCGTCGGCAACCTGCTCCGCGATGGTTTGTTGCAGCAACACGATGGGGTCGTTCACCAGCTGCTGAGTAATGGCGGCCGGCAGCACTGCCGGGGTATTCCCGAGCGGGGTGCGGGGATTGGGCGGTGTCGTGGTCAGGGACGGGGGAATGCTCAGGTTGTATTGCGAGAAGCCTCCCCCGGCGACCGCCAGCGATTCCTGTGTGCCAGCCGCGCGTATGATCAGGGGTGCTGGCGGTACAGGTGGTGTTGTCGGTGCCGGGACGGCGATCGGTCCGCTATTGAATGACGGGAACGCGGAGAATGCGGGATTGGCGACTCCGCCGCCCGTACCGATCACGGGAGGACCTTTGAACGGCGTGGCTGAGCCACCGGCCAGCAACGCGTTGCCGTGCGGGATGGAGCCCATGCGGGCGACAATTTGCCCGGTTGGCGGCGGTGAGACCGGGGGATTGGTGGTGGGCGGTTGCGTTACCCAGATGCCGGGCTCGATGTGCAAGGCGCCCCCGGTAGTCGCATCGCTGATCTTTTGTAAGTAGGTGAGTCCGAAAAGCTCGATGTCCTCTTGAAATGTCCCCCGATTGGGAATCGAGGACGAGATGGGATCGAACTTCAAGGTCTCGTGCGTGAGATTGAGTTCCAGGAACAGATTCGCTGGCGGTATAGGTGGCGTCGCGGTGGGCGAGCCAAAGAAAGGTCGCGCCACCAAATTGAATCCCTTGCCGTGCCAGCTTCCTGCTAGATCCTTCAGCAGTCCCAGTTGGCTGAGTACCGTGGCGTTGTCCGGGCTTATTCGAACCGTCGGTATTCGCTCGCTGAACATGATGTGCTCCTTGCGGTCGGTGAGTTCCGGGTCTTCCTAGACTAAGTGGACGGTCAGACTCCTTCTGTCGGGAGTTGTTGGGCAATCAGTCGGTCGAGTGACCGACGTTGGCGGCATGCGCGCTTCGTCAGGTACGGGAACGATAAGCCGCGAGTCGCCAGCGTCACTTGCGCGAACAGCAAAACAGCCAAGCGGCAGACGTGGAGCCGCACTTTAGTATCACATCGAGTCGATGATTCGATGCAGGCGGATTTCATCGTTTCGTCCCTGAATGGATGCTGACCAGTTCCGTAGTCAGAGGAGAGTAAACGCCCACCTACGCTTCGCGTCAATAGAGTGTGGGACGGAGCGCTAAAAATTTATGCGAGGCACGTGCTGCATAGCAAAAGACGTGCATCTCTCCGCGGGCCCGACTACTGTGTGTAGAGTTTCTAGTAGTTGGCAGTCAAGGTGGGGACGAGGCGTGGCGCATTTTTATTTAAGGTTCCAGCACTGAGTTAGGGGTCGCTGTGGCATTCGCTGGGACTGACGGCGGCGCCTGATCATCCAACTCGGCGCTTTCCGACCTTTATTTCCCTTCTTGGGATTCCCTTTCGCCGTGCTCCATGATGGTCAATAGCGCACGAGCAATGTGCCTTTTGATGGTAATCGCGGCGATGCCCAGCGGTGGCTCGGGTAGTTCGGACAGAAATCTTTCTGGGATAAGTGGAAAGATCTGCTGATTGATTGAACCCTGCGAGCCGTTCTTCGTCAAGTCTTCGTCTTAGATCTTTTGCTATCGCTCCGAACCAAGCGCAGTCTGCCGCCAAAGGCGGCAGAAGTCTCGCCGCTAGACAAGGGGACGAGAACGGATTCACTACGACGACTGCCTTAAGGGTAGGTATACATCAGTAATCATTTCCTCTTCTCGAACATTTGGTCCGACGTTGACGTAGTGGAAGAAGATTGGGAAATTGCCAGGCAGTTCGCCGCTCTGAGGCAACCACGTTTCATATAGGTGGACTGCAGCCTTGTTGTTATAGCGAGAGCCAATGTCCCGGGCGAGTGCACACCGGTTTCGCGGAATTACCTTGTTGATGATACCGAAAGGATTGGGACCAACTGCGGACTCGATGGAAAGACAGAAATCGACGTGATGATCTGACGGCCGCGTAGTGCGCGGGTCAGTATAATGAATGCCATAGTTGCGGTACTTTACCGGATCTAGCAGGCGCTGCTCGAGCTTCCAAGCGATCAATTTCCGAACAGTATCGTGTTCAAGGGCCGGCGGCGCTGAATGACCAAGCCGATAGTCCGTGACCCAATGTACCGCCAGCGCGCCTTTGACGCCGACATCATTGAGCTGTGCGTGCGATGGTATATCACCTATCGGCTCTCGTATCGCGATCTAATGATCATGATGACCGCGAACAACGTGTCGCGGACAAGCGTCGGATTGCTTGGGCCCCCTCAATCCAGCGATTTCCGAAAACGCAGAATACTGAGCGTGAACATCCCCACCCCCAGCAAGGCCAAGGCCGACAGATCGGGCCAGAGCGCGTCGACACCGACGCCTTTGAGGAACTCCGCACGGATGATGACCAGGAAGTAACGCAATGGATTGATCAGCGTGAACCATTGCAGCACCCGCGGCATGGCCGCGATCGGGAAGGCTAATCCCGAGAGGATGAAGAGCGGGTTCACCACGAAGAAGTTCAATGCGAAAGCCTGCTGCTGGGTGCGCGACAAGGTCGACAGCAGCAGGCCGAGCCCGAGCGCCGCCAGCAGGAACAGCGATGCCCCGAGCAGCATGACCAGCGGGCTGCCGACGAACGGAATGTGGAACCACAGCACGCCAAAGATCGTTATCAAGGCGACTTCGCCGAGGCCGATCAGGAAGAATGGCACTGCCTTGCCGAGGATGAACTCGAACGGCCGGATGGGGCTGACCATGATCTGGTGCCGATCACGCCGGGGATGAAGAACCAGCGGTCCTCGAGCCCTGCGTTGAACCAGGGGCGCTCTTGCAGCAAAACGGAGACGCTGGGGGAAACCGCCGCGGCCTGTGCCGGCCAGGCATTGGCCATCTGCTCAGCCTGAAATTGCGCAACGATCTGACTGACGTATCCCAGCGCGATCAGCGCGGTGTTCGAATTGGTTCCGTCTACCGAGACCTGCAATGGCGCTGTCCGGCCGTTGTTCAGGTTCTGTTCGAAGCCGGCATGGATCACGATGGCCACGGTCGCCCGACCGGTGTCGAGGTCCCGGGTAATCTGACGCTGCGTCTCGGCGATGTCGACGACCTCGAAGCGGCCGGTCGCCACGAAATGCGAGACGAGGCCGCGGCTTGCCTGGCTGTGATCGAGGTCGAGCACGGAAGTGGCCACATGATTGACCGTGAAGGTCGCGGCATAGCCGAACGCGACCACCTGAATGAGCAGAGGCACGATGAGGCGGAAAATGGCCCATCGGTCGCGGCGCAGTTCGAGGAACTCCTTCATCAGCATGGCCCAGAGACGATCGAACATCGCCTAGTCCAGACGCTTGCGGAAGGCGCGGGCGGCGATCCAAATGATGGCCACCGCGTACAGCACCAGTGCGAGGATCGGCACGGCTAGATCCCCGATCGTGCTGCCCTTGAGGAACACCGCCCGCAGGATCGTCACGAAATAGCGCGCATAGACGACCAGGGTCACGGCCTGGATCGGGGCCGGCATCTGATCGATCGGGAACGTGTAGCCCGACAGCAAGTTGATGGGCATCACGGTGAGTATGAGCGCGACCTGGCTCGCGCCGAGTTGGCTGCGGATGCGCACCGATACCAGATAGCCGATGCCCAGCACGACGAGCGTGAACAGGGCGGTGGTCAGCATCAGCGTGCCGAGGCTGCCGCGGAACGGCACCTGAAACCAGAAGGCGGTAGCGCAGAGGCAGAAGGCCGCGTCGAACAATCCGATCACGAAATACGGGACGAGCTTGCCGATCATCACCTCGAGCGCGGTCACCGGCGTCGAAACGAGCTGTTCCATCGTGCCGCGCTCCCACTCGCGGGAGATGGTGAGCGATGTGAGCTGCGCGCCGACCAGGCCGAGGATCACCGCGACCACGCCGGGGATGATGAAATTGCGGCTGTCCAGCCCTTCGTTGAACCAGACGCGCGGCTCCAGATCGACGCCGCCGACCGTTTGGGGCCGCAGCCCGTGCGCCGCCGCCCAGCGCGCCTGGAAATCGGCGGTTGTCTGGGCGATCACGCCTTGCGCATAGCCGATGGCGATGGTCGTCGTGTTGGCATCGGTCGCATCGAAGACCGTCTGCACCGACGCTGCCCCCGTGCCGGCTACACGCCGGAACCACTGGCCGCGGCAACCGCGTCGGCGCAGACGCGGGGCGGTGAACCGCAGCGCTTCATTCGAGATCTCGATATCCCTGGCCAGTGGTGGACGTTGTTCCGTTCCGAAGCGCTGAACCGGCTGATTGAGCAGGCGCTGCAGGACAATCCAGACTTCGATGCCGCACAAGCCGCTTTGCGGCATGCGAACGAGAATGTCTACGCCCAGGAGGGCGCGCTGCTTCCCTCAGTCAGCGCCAGCATCCAGCCCGAGCGCGAGCGGCTGGCCGGTGCCATTATCGGCGAGCCGCAGTTCACTCCGACGTTCAGCGTGGTCACGGCCTCGCTCAACGTGGCCTATGCTCCGGATGTGTTCGGCGGCACGCGGCGGCAGATCGAATCGCTCGCAGCGCAAGCTGAGTATCAGCGCTTCCAGCTAGAGGCCACCTATCTCACGCTGACTTCCAATCTGGTGGTTGCCGCCGTGCAAGAGGCATCTCTGCGCGGCCAGATCACGGCGACCGAGCAGATCCTCAAGATCGAGAGCAACGAGCTCGATCTGGTTCGCCAGAGGTTCAGGGTGGGTGTGGTGTCGCAAGCGGAGGTATTGTTGCAGGAGGCAACGCTTGACCAGACCCGCACGACCTTGCCGCCGCTGCAGAAGCAATTGGCGCAAGTGCGCAACCAGCTTACGGCGCTCGCTGGTCGGCTGCCCAGTCAGGAGGTGAGCGAGACCTTCGATCTCGACAGCCTCAGGCTGCCGCAAGATTTGCCAGTCAGTCTGCCGTCGCAGCTGGTCGAGCAACGCCCGGATGTGCGTGAAGCCGAAGCGCAGCTGCATGCGGCATCTGCCGACGTGGGCATCGCGATCGCCAATCGGCTGCCACAGTTCACCATCACGGGCGCCATTGGCATGACGGCGACCGGGTTCGCCACTCTGCCCGGCACGGGCGTGTGGAGCATCGCTGGAAGCGCAGCGCAGACGCTGTTCGACGCCGGAACGCTATTGCACAAGAAGCGCGCCGCAGTAGCGGCATTTGACCAAGCGGCCGCGCAATACCGCAGCACCGTGATCAAGGCGTTCCAGAACGTCTCTGACGCATTAAGAGCCTTGCAGTCCGATGCCGACGCTTTGGTCGCGCAGGACGCGGCCGAGAGATCGGCCCTCGCCAGCCTCGAGCTTGCGCGGCGGCAGTTCCACGCGGACACGATCGACCATCTGACGGTGCTGATTGCCGAACGAACTTGGCAGCAGGCGCGCATCAATCGCGTCCAGGCGGAGGGCAATCGTTTTGCCGATACCGCCGCGCTGTTCCAGGCACTCGGCGGCGGATGGTGGCATCGCACGGACGCGAAACAGAAGGGCGACGGCGCGAGTCAGCCGACCACGCCGGTCGGTTCAACCACGCAGCACTGACAGAAACCGAGATCATCGCCAAGCACTGATCGGCAAAGCAACCTCCAGCACGCGGCGCCCGACGGCACGTCGATCCACTACGTATGTTTACTGTCTGGACGGTCCGAGCGGCATGTCCTTATGATATTGGATGACGAGTACGCCTTGAACGCAGAGGAATCGATCACGGTGGGTACACCACCGGATCAGGCGACCGGTACGGTCCCCGTCGCGCCGGCCGTGAGTGATGCGCGCGGCGACGTGTTACGCGCGCACCCCGACGTCGACGCCTACGCGCCGAGCGCGCTGGGCGATGTCGTCGATCGCTCACTCCATGCGGCTGCAGCTCAGCTGACGTTGGGCCTGTCGCCGGCGGCGCTCGTGGCCGCGTATGCCGATTGGGCTACGCATCTGGCCATGGCGCCAGGACGGCGAATGGGCCTGATTGACAAGGCGGTACGAAAGGCGCTGCGACTCGCTCGTTACACCAATCAGTGTGCGCTCAATGGCGGGCGCGGTACGCCTTGCATCGAACCGCTGCCGCAGGACCGGCGCTTCATCGAGGAGGCATGGCAAACCTGGCCCTTCAACATAATCTATCAGAGCTTCCTGCTGCAACAACAATGGTGGCACAACGCGACGACCGACGTCCGCGGCGTCACGCAGCAGCATCAGAATCTGGTCGAGTTTGCGTCGCGCCAGATCCTCGACATGTATTCGCCGTCGAACTTCCTGTGGACCAATCCAGAGGTGCTGCAGCAGACGCTGAGGCAAGGCGGCGCGAATTTGTTCCGTGGCGCGCAGAATTTTTTGGAGGACTGGGAGCGCGCTGCTGGCGGCAAGAAACCAGTCGGCGCCGATAACTATGAGATTGGTCGTAACCTCGCCATCACACCGGGAAAGGTCATCTACCAGAATCGGTTGATCGAGCTGATCCAGTATGCCCCGGCAACTGAAACGGTGCACCCAGAGCCGATTCTGATTGTGCCGGCGTGGATCATGAAGTACTACATTCTCGACCTTTCGCCGCACAACTCGCTCGTAAGGTATCTGACTGAACAGGGCTTCACCGTGTTCATGATGTCATGGAAGAATCCGCGCTCCGAGGATCGTGATCTGGGCATGGACGACTACCGGCGGCTGGGCGTGATGGCGGCGCTCGATGCGGTCAAGGCGATTGTGCCGAACGCGCCGGTGCACGCCGTCGGCTATTGCCTGGGGGGCACACTGCTCGCGATTGCTGCGGCGGCGATGGCTCGCGACGCAGATCAGCGGCTGAAGTCAATAACGCTATTCGCTGCAGAGGTTGATTTTGAGGAGCCTGGTGAGCTCAAGTTGTTCATCAATGACAGTCAGGTGACTTTCCTCGAGGACATGATGTGGGAACAAGGCGGGCTCGACGCCCGCCAGATGGCCGGCACGTTCCAGATGCTTCGGTCGAACGACTTGATCTGGTCGCGCCTGGTTCACGAGTATCTGCTGGGCGAGCGAGAGCCGATGAGCGACTTGATGGCCTGGAACGCGGACGCTACGCGGATGCCCTATCGGATGCATTCCGAATATCTGCGGCACCTATTTCTAGATAACGATCTCGCCGAGGGACGATACGTTGTCGAGGGGAAGCCGATCGCACTGGCGGATCTGCGGGTGCCGATGTTTGTGGTTGGTGCGACGCGCGATCATGTCGCGCCGTGGCGGTCGGTCTTCAAGCTGCACCTTCTGACCGGTTCGGATCTTACCTTCCTGCTCGCCTCCGGAGGCCATAACGCCGGCATCGTGTCCGAGCCTGGACACGTGGGGCATAGCTACCAGATCATGACGAAACCGAAGGGCGGCCGGTATCTGGACCCCACAGCGTGGGCGGCTGCGGCACCACAGAAGCAGGGCTCATGGTGGCCGGAGTGGGCCGGGTGGTTGGACACGCACTCCGGGGACCGGGTGGCACCGCCCACCATTGGCAGCGCCGTGGCAGGCTACGCGCCAATCGCAGACGCACCCGGACTCTACGTCCTGGGACGGTAGTTTGTGAGATCGATCTGTGCTCTCCGATATAGGGGTGACTTGACGAAAGGGAAAATAAAGTACGCTCAGCAATCAAGGCATTGCTGTCCCCGGCCGCGGGCGACGACCCGTCGGTGACCGTTGCCAGACAGAGGGATTCTCCACATTGGCCGCACATCACGAGCGATCACGACGCGGGGTCTGGGACAAATCATCATTTCGCAGCAGATAGCAGGGCTCGACCTGTCCCGTCGGTGGTCGTCGTGCGTATAGCGGAACTCGAGTCCCTGTAGGAGGCGCCGGGATCCCACGTTTCTTGGATGATGTCCGGCGTATAGGCCGGAAATCCCGAGAGTTGTGAAAGCCCGTGCGATGATGGCCTCGGCGGCGACTGGTTGTATCGGGCGTACGTGGCCATTCCGCGTCGTCGTGCGATTACGGTTCTTGTTCGCGGCGTCGTTCAATCCGTTGCGCACCAAGATCATCGCGATTTGCGGCGATACATGACCGGAGCGACCGTACAAGGTTTCATCAAGGAACTTCTGTCCCACGGCCCCGGCGACGCCATGACTCACCTGGAATGGCTGCGCCGGCCACCCCGTCGGCGGTCGATGAAGACGCTGCTCGAGTTGTTCGCGAAGTACCAATGGCTGGAAGAGCGGATTGGGCGTGGGCTTCCGATACCGATCTCGAAGGAGCGTCAGCAAGTCTATGCCCGGCGACTGCGTCTTCGTCGCTCTGCACACATCGCGGAGTTACCGCCATTTCGCCAAGAACTTGAGACTATGTGCTTCGCAGCCGTGTGTCTCGGAACGCTTGCCGACGACATGTTGCGGCTCTTGGAGATTCGCATCACCTCGATCTGGACCTGGGGCCACAAGGTTGTCGCCGATCGGTTGATTCCGGCCCGGGTCCGCAAGAAATCGGAGATATTGGCCGAACTGCGGCGCCTAGTGACGGACAAGACACGCACCGATGAGGCCTTTCGGGCGAAGGCCAATACCCTGCTACTCGCCGACCAGCCGAGCACACTACGCAGTCGAGCCGCCGATGTGCGCGAGATCCTGTCTCGCAATGCACGGCGCATCCGCCCAATTCTCCAGCTTCTCACCAAACTCGATCTACGTGGGGATGGGCGGCTACATCGGCACGAAAATGGTCATGGCGATTCCGAAGGAAGTGCTGGATTCGAAGATCATTCCGCAGATACCCATGGGGCGGCTCGGCAAGCCCGAAGAAGTGGCCGGGCTGGTTGCATATCTGGCGAGTGAAGAGGCCGCGTTTGTGACCGGCGCCAATATTGCGATCAACGGCGGTCAGCACATGCAGTAAGACCGGCATTTCACGGGGGGACAATCCGCTCCTGCATTCCCTGCTGGTCGGCCTCGCCATCACCGCGTGCCTGGTCGGCGGTTTCATCGCGGTCGAAAAGTGGGGCTCGCGGATCATTGACGCCCTGGTCCATCGCATGGCATCGGCGTGCCGATGCTGCTCAGTTGGCAGTTCGTGGAAATCCGCCGGCGATTGCGAGAGAAGTGAACCGGTATCAATTAACAGCTGCTATATCCTGCCAGAGTCGTGCTATTGGACCGTGAAGCTAAACGTGCCCTGCGTCCTGTGTCCATCGTCCGACACCACGCTCCAAGTCACTTTGTATATGCCCGCCTTTAGCGTCGTATTCGGCATGATCGATAACGTCGCGGGGTCCTTCGTATCATTCATGGACATTACCGAAACGGCGGTGCCATCGCCCATGGTCAGCTTCAGACTGGAAAGCTTGGTCTTGATGCCTTCACTGAAGTGCACCATGATCATATCCGGTGAGCTGACGGTCGACTCGGCCTTGGGTGTCGTGCTTTCGAGTTTGGCCTGGGCGCTGGCCTGGGAGGCCGCAACCAACAATGTTGCGGCGACGCCGGCCAGCGCCGCTGCGCGCCGTAGGGTCTTCGTCGTGATCATAAATTTTAACTCCATGGTAAACCTTGA
>Ga0181536_10007629_pt1 | contig 10583 bp, 9 predicted proteins | sample PEATcosm2014_Bin_41_FD_121105 | JGI IMG/M metagenome (GOLD analysis project Ga0181536, IMG submission 121105) | Peatland microbial communities from MTU Mesocosm Facility, Houghton, MI, USA - PEATcosm2014_Bin17_60_metaG | ecosystem: Environmental > Terrestrial > Soil > Wetlands > Peat | place...
CTTCACTGCACCGCAAGGCCTCTTGTTGATGGTGCCGAACATGTTCAAGATCGCCGGAGAGCTCACTCCGGCGGTGATCCATGTCGCCGCCCGCACGATCGCGACTCATGCCCTGTCGATCTTCGGCGACCACTCCGACGTGATGCATGCCCGGACAACCGGGTGGGCGATGCTGGCGGCCAGCTCCGTCCAGGAGGCCCAAGACTTCGCTCTGATCGCCCACGCCGCCACCTTGAAGTCGCGGGTGCCCTTCCTCCACTTCTTCGACGGATTCCGGACCTCCCATGAGCTGGCGAAAATTGCCCTGCTCTCGCGCGAGGACCTAAGCGCGCTCATAGACAACGACGCCCTGATCCAGTTCCGCCTCCGGGGGATGAACCCCGACACTCCCGACGTGCGGGGCACCGCGCAGAACCCGGACGTGTTCTTCCAGGCTCGCGAGGCATCCAACCCCTATCACCTCGCCGTCCCCGGCATCGTGCAGGAAACGATGGACTCTCTCGCGGAGAGGACCGGACGCGCTTACCGCCTCGTCGAGTACCGGGGCGCCCCTGACGCCGAGCGGGTGATCGTGCTCATGGGCTCGGGGGTCGGTGCCGCGGGCGAGGCGGTCGACGCCCTCGTCGATGCCGGCGAGCGAGTGGGGATGGTGACTGTTCGGCTCTACCGGCCCTTCCCTTCAGCAGAGCTCGTGTCCGCCCTGCCTCCGAGCGTCCGCTCAGTCGCAGTGCTCGACCGCACCAAGGAGCCGGGCGCCGTCGGTGAACCTCTCTACCTCGACGTTCGCGCAGCGGTGGACGAGGCGATGGAGAGCCCAGAACCAGCGTTCAACCAACCGCCTCGGATCACAGGCGGCCGCTACGGCCTGTCTTCGAAGGAGTTCACGCCGGCCATGGCCAAGGCCGTCCTCGACGAATTGAAGGCCGAGCGACCCAAGCGGCACTTCACGGTCGGCATCTTCGACGACGTGACTTCTCTCAGCCTTCCCTGGGACCGGGACTTCCGTCCACCGAGGCCTGCCAGGGAGGTACAGGCGGTCTTCTTCGGGCTGGGGTCTGACGGCACCGTCGGCGCCAACAAGAACAGCGCCAAAATCATCGTCGACGCGACCGACGACTTCGTGCAGGGCTACTTCGTGTACGACTCCAAGAAGTCCGGTGCCATGACCGCCTCGCACCTGCGATTCGGGCCCGAGCCCATCAACTCGACCTACCTCATCAGCGATGCCGACTTCGTCGCCTGCCATCAGTTCGGACTGCTCAATCGTGTCGACATCCTCGAGGTGGCGAGAGACGGCGCGACCTTCCTTCTCAACAGCCCGTACGGGCCCGCACAGGTTTGGGAAAAGGTGCCGGGAAAGGTGCAGCGCCAGATTCAGGACAAGCACATCCAGTTCTGGGTCGTCGATGCCAACAAGGTGGCGACAGAGGCGCAGCTCGGCAGCCGGATCAACACGGTGATGCAGCCCTGTTTCTTCGCCCTTTCGGGGATCTTGCCGGTCGACCAGGCCGCAGCCGAGATCAAGGCCGCTGTCACCAAGGCCTACGGCAAGCGGGGCCACACCATCGTGGAACGCAACTTCGCCGCCATCGACGCCGCGCTCGCGAACCTCGTCCAAGTGGAGATCCCCGCAGAACAAGCCGCCTCCGGCTCGATCGGTGTCGCAATCCCCGAATCGGCCCCGGATTTCGTAAGGCACGTGACCTCGATGCTCATGGACGGTAAGGGCGACCTGTTGCCGGTGTCCGCCCTCCCGGCGGACGGCCGGTTCCCGTCTGGGACGACTCGCTACGAGAAGCGGGCCATCGCATTGGAGATGCCGATTTGGGACCCGGACATCTGCATCGACTGCGGCAAGTGCACGATCGCCTGCCCGCATGCGGTCATCCGCTTGAAGGTCTTCACTCCCGACGCGCTCGCCGGCGCTCCGCAGGGCTTTTTGTCCAAGCCCTTCCGTTCCAAGGATCTCCCTGGTCACGAGATGGCCATCGCCGTTGCCGTCGACGACTGCACCGGTTGCGGTGTCTGCGTCGACGTGTGCCCGGCGAAGTCCAAGACCGAGGCCAAGCACAAGTCCATCAACATGGAGCCCGCGCTCGTTCACCGAGACCGGCTGCGAGACCACTGGGACTTCTTCCTGTCCATCCCGGAGCTGGACCGCTCCCTCTTGCCGCACGACTCGGTGAAGGGCTCCCAGGCTCTCCAACCGCTCTTCGAGTTCTCCGGGGCTTGTGACGGCTGTGGCGAGACACCATACCTGAAGCTGGCCAGCCAGCTGTTCGGGGACCGCATGCTCGTGGCCAACGCCACCGGCTGCTCGTCGATCTACGGAGGCAACCTGCCGACGACTCCGTGGGCGACGAATGCCGAAGGGCGCGGACCGGCTTGGGCCAACTCGCTGTTCGAGGACAACGCCGAATTCGGCCTCGGTATCCGGCTCGGTCTCGAGGCGCAGCAGGCAAGGGCCCGTGCCCTGCTCGCCTCGCTCGCCGCGGAGGTGGGTCGGGAGCTGGCCACCTCGATACTCGATGCGGTGCAGAACGAGGAGGAGGCCGTGTTCGCCCAACGGCGCCGTGTCGCCCAACTCGACGAGGTGCTGAGCCGGCTGGTCGCCTCCCCCGGCGCGGCCGTCGCCTTGCTGGCACGCCATCTCCTCGCACTTACCAGTGCTCTCGTGCGCAAGAGCGTATGGATCGTCGGCGGTGACGGCTGGGCCTATGACATCGGCTTCGGTGGGCTGGACCATGTCCTTTCCTCCGGACGCGACGTCAACATCCTCGTGCTCGACACCGAGGTCTATTCGAACACCGGTGGCCAGGCTTCAAAGGCCACGCAACGGGGCGCGATGGCCAAGTTCGCGGCTGCGGGAAAGGAGTCGGCAAAGAAGGACCTCGGGGCGGTGGCTCGCTCTTACGGCAACGTGTACGTAGCCCAGATCGCGATGGGGGCCAACGAGCTTCAGGCGACCAAGGCCCTGCTCGACGCCGACGCTTACCCTGGCCCTTCGCTGGTGATCGCCTACTCGACCTGCATCGCCCATGGGATCGACATGGAGAAGTCGATGACCCACCAGAAGGACGCCGTCCGGTCCGGCTACTGGCCCTTGTACCGCTTCCACCCGTCGCAGGCCGAAGAGGGACAGCCCTTCCGACTCGACTCAAAGCCGCCGTCTATCCCGCTCGCGGAGTTCGCCGCCACGGAGGCCCGATATGCCACCTTGGCCCGGACCTACCCTCGCCAAGCGGCTCGCCTGGCCGCCCTGGCACAGGCAGACGTGACCGAGAGGTGGCGGTACTACGAGCAGCTCGCCTCTGTGCAGCGCACCGTTCCCCGGGTCGCGTCCGACGTGGAACCGCAAGCCGGCCCCGATACGGAGAACAGCAACGACGAGGAGGTCGAGTGATGGCCGGATCAGGCTCAGTGGACCTGAGGACCACCTATCTGGGCCTCCGGTTGTCCTCGCCGATCGTCGCCTCGGCAGGACCGCTCACTCGTGACGTCGAAGGTGCCTTGGCGCTCGCCGACGCGGGGGTCGGCGCGCTCGTCCTGCCGTCGCTGTTTGAGGAGGAGATCGTCGCCGAAGAGGTCGGGCTGTCGTATGCCCTCGAAGCCGGGAGCGAGCACTTTGCGGAGGCACTCGACTACTTCCCTGCCGTCACGAATTTCACCAGCGCGACCGACAGCTACCTCGAGCTGCTCGGGAAGACCAAGAAGGCCGTCGACGTGCCCGTCATCGCCAGTCTGAACGCTTCGTCCAGCGGTGGTTGGGTGCGTTACGCCAAGATCCTCTCCGAGGCCGGCGCCGATGCCCTCGAGCTGAACGTGTACCGAGTCCCCACCGACCCGCACCTGACCGCGGCGCAGGTGGAGGATGCGGACCTTGCGCTTGTGACCCAGGTGTGCGCCAGCGTGTCGGTGCCGGTCGCCGTGAAGCTGTCCCCGTACTACTCGGCCATGGCCGGCTTTGCCGCCCGCGTCCTGGCAGCCGGCGCCTCCGGGCTCGTCCTGTTCAACCGCTTCTATCAGCCCGATCTTGACCTCGAGACGATGGACGTCGTCTCGAAGGTGGAGCTGTCCCGGACCTGGGAGATGCGCCTTCCCCTGCGTTGGATCGCCATCTTGCGACCCCAGCTCGGAGCGGGAGTCTCACTGGCCGCGACCTCCGGGGTCCACACCGGGTCCGACGTCGTGAAGATTCTCGCCGTGGGCGCCGACGTGGCCATGATGACCTCGGCCATCCTCCACGCCGGCCCTGGCCATGTGAGAGCCGTCGAGTCCGAGCTGCGCGCGTGGCTCGCCGAGCACGAGTACACCTCTGTGGCTCAGCTTCGCGGCTCGGTCTCTCAGGCGACCTCGGTCGACGCGAGCGCCTTCGAACGCGCCAACTACCTGAAGACACTGCATTCGTGGACGACGCCCGACCAGCGCCCCCTCCCCGGACTGGATTGAGGCGAGGCACGCGGACGTCCCGCAATGAACTCCACGAAGCAAAACTCGACGAACAGCGGCGACCTCGTCGTCCGGCCCCTTAGGGAGCCTGACCTGGACCGGGCCGACCGGATCTTCCGCACGGCGTTCGGGACCTTCCTCAAAGACCCCGAACCGGAGAAGTTCTTCGGCGACGCCGACTTCGTGCGCACACGCTGGCGGGCAGACCCCACGGCCGCCTTGGGGGCCGAGCTGGACGGTGACCTGGTCGGCTCGAACTTCCTCACGAACTGGGGCAGTGTCGGGTTCTTCGGGCCCTTGACAGTGCGGCCCGACCACTGGGACCGCGGCGTGGCCCGACGGCTGATGGAGCCGACGATGGACCTGTTCGACGCGTGGGGCACCCGGCACGTGGGACTGTTGACCTTCGCCGAGAGCCCGAAACACGTCGGCCTCTACCAGAGCTTCGGGTTCTGGCCGAGATACCTGATCGCCTCGATGGCCGCGCCCGTGCTCGGCCCGGCGCGGGTCGGCTCGTACGTCAAGTTTTCCGAGCTCGCCCCGTCCGACCGCGCCGGCGCGACCGGTGAGGTCCGCGAGCTCACCTCCGCCGTCTTCGAGGGCCTCGAGGTCACCCGCGAGCTCGAGGCCGTGCTCGACCAGAAGCTCGGTGAGACGGTGCTGGTCCACGACGCCGCCGGGCTTGAGGCTGTGGCCGTCTGCCATATCGGTCCTGGGACCGAGGCGGGGAGCGGCACGTGCTATGTGAAGTTCGGGGCAGCCAGGCCCGGACCCGGAGCGGCCCACAGCTTCGGCCGGCTCATCGACGCGTGCCGCGACCTCGCCGCGAAAGCGGACGCCTCGACTCTCTCGGCCGGGGTGAACTTCGGCCGCGAGCGCGCCTACGCCGCCCTCAGGGAGAACGGGTTCCGGACCGCCTTCCAAGGAGTCGCCATGCACCGCCCGAACGAGCCCGCCTACGACAGACGCGACTGCTACGTGATCGACGATTGGCGATGACCTCGCATCCGCCACGCGAATCGCAGGTGCGGTTGGCGTCCCAACCGGGCCCGTCGGACGACTGGACCTTCCGTGTCGAGGATCTCACGAAGCGCTTCGGCGCCGTTGTCGCCAACGACGCCATCACCCTCAGCGTCGAGCCGGGCGAGGTCTACGGGCTGCTCGGACCGAACGGGGCGGGCAAGTCCACGCTCGTCAAACAGACCATCGGCCTTCTGAAGCCGACCTCCGGTCGCATCACGCTCGGCCGCTTCGACCTCGTCGCCGACCCGGACGCAGCCCGCCAGCTCTGCTCCTATCTGCCGCAGGTGCAGATGCCGATCGAGTCGTTCCACGTCACCGAAGCGATCGAGCTCGCCGGGCGCATCCGCGGCGGGAGCTCCAAGGACATCGGCATCCGGACGGCATCGCTCATCGACGCCCTCGATCTCGGGGAGTGGAGGAACGCCCTCGGCCACAGCTTGTCCGGCGGCGTAAGGCGACTCGTCGGCTTCTGCATGGCCATCGTCCGGCCCGGGCGCGTGGTGATCCTCGACGAGCCTACGAACGACGTCGATCCTCTGCGCCGGCGCCTGTTGTGGAGGGAGATCCGCGCCCTCGGCGCGCACGGGTGTGCCGTGCTGCTCGTGACCCACAACGTCCTCGAGGCCGAGAAGTCGGTCGACCGCCTGGCGGTGATCCACAAGGGCCGGCTCGTCGCCGAGGGAACGCCGTCCTCCATGAAGGCGGGCGACCGCCGCCACCTCCGCCTGCAGCTGATGCTCACGCCGGGAACGGCCACGCCGGAACCGCCCGCATGGGCTGGCCCCCCTGTGCGCGTCGGGAACAACCTCGTCACCACGATCGCCGAAGCCGACGCCGCCATCGCGATCGTATGGGCGGCGGAAATGACCGCTGCCGGCGTCGCCGAGGAGTACGCGCTGGCCGCGATGACCCTGGAGGACGCGTACATAAGGCTCACCTCTCACATGTCCAACGACGAGGGCGACGAGAGTGACTGAGGCCCCGGCCGCGATCCTCGTGCCGCACGGCACGGTCGCGCGCGGGCCGCGGCACTGGTTGCACGCCTACGCGGTGATGGTCCGCTGGCACCTCGCGAGCCTGCGCTTGTGGCTCGTGGTGCTCACGATCGTGCAACTGCTGGCGGGCGTGGGCTTCGTGCTCGGGATCGCCTTGTTCTTCTCCCACATCCCGACGACGGCTGCGCTGTTCGTGTCGACGGGTGTGCCCGTCATCAACCTGCTGACGGTCGGGATGATCCTCGGGCCCCAGCTCGTGGCCGACCAGAGGTCCAACGGCAGTTATGAGTACCTGCGCTCGATGCCGGTCAGCCGCTCGGTGTCCGCGATGGCCTGGTACACGGTCTGCCTGCTGGGCGGCGTGCCGGCGGTGGTCGTCGCCCTTGTCGTGGCGCAGCTGCGCTACGACCTCCCCCTGCACGTCTCGCCGATGATCGTCCCGGCCGTGCTTCTCACCTCGTTCGCCGGCACGATGCTCGGCTACGCCCTCGGACACGCCATATCGAGCCCCATGGCAACGAGGATGGTCACCCAGCTCCTGGTCTTCGTCGTGTTCGGTTTCGCCCCCGTGCTCTACCCCCTGTCCCAGATGCCGCGCTGGCTCGGCGCGGTCAACTGGTGGCTCCCCTTCCGTCACATGGCCGTGGTCACGCGGGCCGCTCTCACGCCGGGCGCCCACGCCGCGGTGCTTTCGGGGTATGTCGTGCTTGGTGTGTGGGCGATCGTCTGTGCCGCACTTGCCGGCCGGGCGCTCGGGCGGCGACCGTGACCGCGGGCGCCGTCGAAGCCCGTCCTAGCCACGTCCCGCAATCCGAGCTGCGGTCCGGCATCGGCTACTGGCTTGCCAGCCTGGCCTCGATGATGCGCTTCGACTACGGCCGCGTGCGCCAGTGGGTACCGATGATGATCGTCATCCAGACCCTCATGGGCGCCGGCATGGCCCTTTTGTACGGCTTTTTCTACCCCCACGTCACAGCCATCAGGGCCCTCTACATCACGACGGGCGCACCGACGCTGGCGCTCATACCGGTCGGTTTCGTGATGCTCCCGGGCACCGTCGCCGAGCAGAAGCTGGAAGGGACGTTCGACTACATCTGGTCGTTGCCCTCACCGCGCAGCGCCCAGGCCGCCTCCACCTTCACGCTCTTCACGCTCTTCGCCCTCCCGGGCTCGGCGCTCGCCCTCCTCGTGGCGGCATGGCGCTACGACGTCCACCTCGCGCTCTCACCGCTGCTCGTCCCGGCCGTCCTTCTCTGCGCGCTGATGGCGATCACGGTCGGTTACGGCATGGCACTGGCCATCGCAAGCCCGATGGTGACCAACGTCGTCACCAACGCACTGGTGTTCGTCGTGCTCCTGTTCTCCCCCATCGTCTATCCCGCCTCGCAACTCCCCGCCTGGCTCGCCTCGGTCCACTACTTCCTGCCCTTCTACAACATGGCCGTCGTCATCCGGGCCGGCCTCACCACTGGCATCGTGGCTCACGTGGCAACCTCGTTCGTGGTCCTGGCGGCCTGGACCGCTGCCGGCGCCGCCGCGACCGCCTGGGTCGTGGGCCGCCGCCGCTAGAGCGCAGCGTCCCCCGGGGCCACGGCGTCCTCAGGGCGCCCCTTGCTCCACCCGGTCACAGAAGTCGTTCACCGTGGCCAGGAACAGCTCGCGTTCGTCACGGAAGGGCGTGTAGCCGCTGTTCTCGAGGATCACGAGCTCAGAGGAGGCGATGCCTTGGTGGGTGTCGCTGAGATGATCCACGCGGATCTCGTCGTGGCGTCCGCCCATCACGAGCGTCGGCGCTCTGATCTCCGGCAGCCGGTCGAACACGCCCAGTCGCGGAACCGGCCCGTCACGGTGAACTCGCTCGGCCCGTTCATCGTTTCGGAGACCACCACGCTCATCTCGACGAACGTGCGCTCGAGGCCGTCCGGCCAGGGCTGCGGGCGGCACAGGTGCTCGGGGTAGAAGGCGCTCCCAGGCGCCACGTACTCCGGGCACGAGGTGAAGCCTCGAGACTCGTGGCGTTCGATCACCTCACGAACCTCGGCGGGCAGCTCCGCCAACGGCTCCTGGCAGCCCTCCACCCAGCGCGGCCTGCTCGCCAGGCTGCCGCCATGAGTGGGCTGGCCACCGACGCCGGCGGGTAGTCGAGGATGGGCTGCAGCGCCAGCATGCCGCCCCACGAGCTACCGAAGACGTGGAAATGGTCGAGCTCGAGCGCGCTGCACACTGCCTCCAGCTCACGAACGAAGTGCTCCACGGTCCGAAGCGAAGTGTCGTCCGGCTTGTCGGAACGCCTGCAGCCGAGCTGGTCGTAGAAGACCACCTGGCGGGGTCCCCCGGGTCCTCGAGCGGTCGATGTTAGTTGTGCGTCATCCCCAGGCCGCCGTGAAGGCACAACAGGGCCACGCCGCCCTTGCCGACGCCGCGGTACCAGACGCGGCCGCCAGGGACTGCGAGCATGCCCTCACGAACTCTCATGGTCATCGCCCTCAGTCCTTTCCAACCACAGCCAACATGACCTTCGGACCGATATCGGTGCGAAGGTCATCCACGAACCAGCGGTCCGTGTCGCCGCCGGCCCCGGCGCGTGAACGACCGAGACCTGCAGACGCGCCGAGCACCGCCCTGGAGAGCTCGTCGCGCCCTGTGCGTGACTAGCCGCGCGACATGGCCCGACAGATCAGGTGATGTCGGAGCGCAGCGTCGTGATCGTGCCCAGAAAAGCGAGCGCGATGCCGTAGACAAGGAGCATGATCGCACCGCCCCACCATGGCAGCAGTTGCGTGGTGCCGCCCCCGAAGTTGGTCCGGGCGGCATCCTCGAGCGCCGTGGCCGCCTGACCTGGGAGGTACTCGCCGATGCTCGGCCATATGGCTCCGATGATCGACTCCACCACCAAAGTGAAGACCAGCCCCACGACGATGGCGACGATCTGGTTCTTCAAGAGCGCGCCGAGTCCGAGGCCGTAGATGGCAAAAAGACCAGTCCCGAGCACGACACCGGGGGCGATCCTCGACCACTCGTGCCACATGTTGTGGGTCGTCGCAACGTAGTAGACCCCGTGCTGGGCGCTACACATCGCCTGCGACATCCCCTGCGCCACACCGCCCAGGCCCAGGCAGGAGTGCACTTTCACGCTGACGAGAACCACGCCGAGGATGAGCCCGGTCAGCATTGTGAGCGCACCCAAGAGGACACCGGCCCCGAACCCGATCCCAGACTTCGCCATGACGACACGGCCCCGACGCGGTTCGGCGAGGAAGGTCGGAGTCACGGTCTTGTGCCGGTACTCACCTGTGATGATGAGAACCCCGAGGACCAGGGCGAGCAGCCGCGAGACGTCGAGCACCGAGAATACGTTGACGAACCACTGGGAAGAACCGTGCGGGACGATTCCGGCTGTGCCCCCATGCCGGCCGCCTGGGGCCAAAGCGAGCCCGAAGCCGAACGCCAGGTCGATCACGACCAGGATTGCGAAGATCACATAGGTCGACCAGATCGTCCAGAGCTTGCGAAGCTCAGCGTTGAGCAACCTCGGCATCACTGACCTCCGACCGGCCCCGCCGAGCCGGACGGGGCAGGCGAGGGCGAAGCCGGCGGGCCGTCGCCGAATCGCCGGTAGTCACCGATCTGGGCCGCCGCGTGCCCGAGCTGCATGCTCTCACCGCCCGTCAAAGCGAAGAAGAGCGATTCGAGCGACTCGGTGGACGAGCCCATCTCGTGCACCTCGATGCGGTTCTCGACCATTATCGGGCCCACCGTTTCCGGGGTGCCGCCCTCGCATACGACATAGCCGTCGCGCTCCACAGCGGCAAGCTTGGCGTCATGCAGGACCTGGACGAGGCGGTCGGCGTCAGGCGTGCGCACCCTCACGGATCGCTTGGATCCGGCGAGCAGGTCCTGCAGTCTCCCCTGCGCCGCGAGCCGGCCGGCCGTGAGCACGATGACGTCGTCCACGATCAACTGCGCCTCGGACAGCAGGTGCGACGACACGATCACGATGCGTCCCCCGTCGGCTTGGTTCGCGCCCTCGGAGGCGTAGAGCCTGAGGAAGTCCCTCAGCCACGCGATGCCCTGAGGGTCGAGGCCGTTGGCCGGTTCGTCGAGAACGAGGATGTC
>Ga0181536_10007630_pt1 | contig 10582 bp, 8 predicted proteins | sample PEATcosm2014_Bin_41_FD_121105 | JGI IMG/M metagenome (GOLD analysis project Ga0181536, IMG submission 121105) | Peatland microbial communities from MTU Mesocosm Facility, Houghton, MI, USA - PEATcosm2014_Bin17_60_metaG | ecosystem: Environmental > Terrestrial > Soil > Wetlands > Peat | place...
ACACATAGTGAATCAGTTACAAGCTCAACGCAAGCAGGTCCAATCTGAGCTCGCTCGCCTGGACGCAGCAATCGGCGCGCTCCGGGGGCTTCATAACAGCAACGGATCCAGAACTAGTATCGTCGCTTCTCGACGCCGCACGATGTCAGTCGCAGGCAGGAAGGCGATTAGTCTCGCACAGAAAGCACGCTGGGCAAAACGAGCGGTGAAAGGTCAGACAGCCGCAACAAAACCTAAGTATCTCGTCCGCTCGTGAAACGGCGGAGAGAATCCCTGGTTGTACGTTGTCGGAAGGCCGAGCAGGAAATCCGCGAAATCCAAGCCGGTCGAGCTTCCAACGAATTGGAACTGCCCGTTGGCGGTGAAGTCGGGCAGAAGTTTGACAGCCTGACTGAGAAACTGGCCGCCGAACTTCGTGGTATGGCTGCCAAGCACCCTGGAGAAATTGTCCTGCCATTGGTAACTGTTGTTCGTCTGCAACAGAGAGAAGGGTGTTGTCCCGAACGTGATCTTGTTGAAGACGATCGATTCCACTCCCTAGTTCCGAACATCGATCGAGTGCCGAGGCTATCTAGGCAATGGCAAACCTTTTCTCGCGCGGGTGTGATTCTCAACTTACAAGCAGGGCACGACTCGAAAACTGGCCGCCATCATTACGGAGATCGGTGCGCACCCAACTGCATCGTAGAGTTCGGCCCGGCAGAAGTCTTCCATTGGAGGATTGCAGCATTCAGATCTGGTCTCGGTAGTGCTCCAAAACAATTCTCACCAACTGGCTGCGTGTCCGCACTCCCGTTTTGGAAAAAAGCTGCTGAAGAGTGGATTTGACGGAGCTCTCCGAGACTCCTATCCGTGACGCGATCTCTTTGTTCGCGAGACCCTCGAATACAAAAGAGAGCACTTGCTGTTCTCGTTCAGTGAACCTCCTATTTCCGCTGGACGGTGGCGTTGCCGCCTCGGTCCTCAGCGCAGTCTGCAGTTGCCCTTGGTCCAACCAGACCTTGCCAGCCATTACGTCGCGGATTCCCTGTGCCAGCAACGAAGCCGAATCGTGTTTGCGAAATACGCCAGAAATGCCAGAGCGGATCAGTTCCGACACGGCTCCGTCGTCGACTCCCGCGGTCACAAGTAGGATCTTTCCGTTGAATCCCTGTTCCCTGGCCAATCGCAAGAATTCTCGGCCGTCGCGCTCGCCAAGATCGAAATCGAGCAGCACGAGGTCAATCGACTTTTGTCGAAGGACCTGAAGGGCCTCTTCAATGGTTCCGCAGTGTGCAACAACGTCGAAGCCAGGCTCAACGCTGAGAAGCCGACTTACACTCTCCCGAAACAGGGCATGGTCATCTAGCAACAAAATGTGAAACGTCTGTTCCGCAGTCTTAGGCATTCACTGCCTCCTCTGCGGCGACGTGTACGGGCAGAACCACAGCGAAACACGACCCTTCCGATCTCGGTTCATAGGTCAGTTCGCCGCCGAAACTGCGCATGATTGCCCTGGAAACGTAAAGACCGAGTCCACTCGACTTGGCCCCTCGCTGAAACGGCCGAAAGAGGTCTTCAGGCGAAGCGATGCCAATGCCGGTGTCCCCGAATCGAATAACGACCCTCCCGTTTTCCTGCTTGGCAGCGATCCGAATCCGTTTTTCATCCGTCGAAGCCATGGCTCGCTGGCTATTCTTCGCCAGATTCAAGAAAACCTGGATCAGCCCGTAGCGATCCGCCCAAACCAGGGGTAACGATTCCTCAATGTCCCATTGAACATCGATCTCCGACTCGTGGTAGGCGGTTTCGATCAGGATTCGCAACTCGTCGAGCACTGAAGGGAGTTCCACCACTTCTCCATTCTGCGCGGGCGTGGAGCCCAGTTCCAAAGCGGACATTCTCTCCAGGCTTTGGATCAAGCCGCCCAAGGCCCTAAAGTCTTCGTTGGTCTCAAGCTCCTTAATACGTGACAAGTTCTTGTGCACTACCAGAACGGCGCCACTCAGATTTCGAATTTCATGGGCCACAGTACTCACCAGTATTCTCGAGTTCTTTAATAGATGGTCGAGGCTGAGTTCCTCGCGACTGCGCAAGTCTTCGGAGAGGTCCACGATGATCGCTGCCAATCGGGGGCCGGCTATTGTGCTGTAGGTCGAAAACCAAACGCCAGCAAGAAAGGCCTCGCCATCACTTCGTTGGCCCGTGCATTGCAGTGTGGTACGAAACATACGCGAGGACTGAGTCTTAAGCACGGTCTGCAAGGATGGAAGATAGGATCGCACTGCCTGTCCTTGTAGAGGCGCTCCGCTGGGAGATAGCAACTGCTGTGCGGCCTCGTTGGCCAGGAGCACTTTTCCGTCCAAGTCGATTGTGACAATTGCTGCAGGGCTGCTTTCGACGAGTGAACGCAACTGTTGTTCGGCGTCCTGGCGCAACTTCACTTGATCTTCGAGCTCCTCAGAGTGCTTGATGACGATGCGCCGGTTGCGGATCATCTCGGAGATGAACAACCCGGTCCCGACAAATCCAGCAGAGCTGAATAGCAAGCGGATTACAGCTTCATTTTCCGGCAGATTGCTGAAGGCTTCCTGAAGCACTGCGCAAAGTAGAGCAACGGCCACGATCCAAGGGCGCGACAGAAATCCGCCGACAATGATGATTGGAAACAGATACAAAAATCCCAACGAAATGTAGTGAGGGACCCACCAGTCGACGGCCGCGATGACGGCTATGAGAAGGTAGGCAATGACTAGCATTCTCGTGCGAATGGCCGGGGCATAGATGGATAACGGATCTTTCATGGCCTTTCCTAAATTTTGCTCCACTCTTGGCACTGCTGGGAACTGATTTTTTCTGCTCTTGGCCGAAAGATAGCCTCAAAATTCCAAAAGATACGCAGACCCAACCTGAAAGATACGGTGTGTATTCGTTCAGAGCGTCTTACACTCAAACCAAACGTAGACCAAGCGGAACAATCGTTCGTGCCTCACGGATTCAGCCACGATTGCCGGTGGTCTCTTTGCCCAAAAAACGCAGGAAGTTTGGGAGTGTCGCTTCTTGCCGTAGAGACGTGAGTGCCGGGCTGCTGATAAGGCCCAGATACCCACCGGAGCGCTTAGGTGAACTATGAGGCGTGGAATCGGTACGTGTTGGTAGCGATAGGGCTGTTCGGCGTGCTCCTTTATATCGGTCTGCTGTACGCCGGATTTACTGAGTTCAGGTCACGGGTATCAAAGAACGGTAACAGTAAGAAGCGTTCTCGGCATCGGGTCACAGGCCGAAGATTGCGGAACCCAAAAGCTTCGGGTCATTGAGCAGTAGGAGAGTATCACGATGAAAGATTCAACACACATCTACACGAGGGTTGCTGCAGTTGTCACGTTTGCGGTGATCGTCATCGCGACAGCCATTTTCCTATCTGGTCGTGGTCACTCGGCGAGCGCGAACGCGCCAACTGGAAACGGTCCAGCGACGAACTCCGCGCAGTCCGTTCCGACGGTGGATCTATCGCCGAGCCAACTGAACTCGATCAAGATCGAACCCGTGGGAACTTATGCGTTTCCCGTTGAGAAGGAAGCGGTGGGCAACATTGATTATGACGAAGACCTGTCGGTTCAAGTCTTCCCGTCGTATCAGGGGACGATCATCAAGACGTTTGTGGAACTCGGGGCTGAAGTTCAGAAGGACCAGCCCCTCTACACGATCAAGAGCCCGGACCTCATCCAGGCGGAGTCAAACTTGATCGGCGGTGCAGCCACTTACGAACTGACTACCAAAGAACTGGCACGTGCCAAGGATCTTTACACGACGAGCGTCGGTGTCCCCCAGAGGGAGTTGGAGCAAGCAATTTCTGATCAACAAACGGCCGAGGGCGCACTCAAAGCGGCACGGGATGCTGTTCTGGTGTTTGGCAAGACCGATGCCGAGATCGATCAAATGATCGCTTCTCGCAAGATTGATCCGGCACTAGTCGTGCGTAGTCCAATCCGCGGCAAGATCACGTCCAAAGATGCACAGCCGGGATTTTTCGTGCAGCCCGGAAATCTACCGGCACCGTATTCGGTCGCTGACGTGGGCTTGAAATGGATGCTAGCAAACGTACCTGAGAGCGAGAGTGCATTCTTTCGTCTCGGGCAGCCGGTGGTCGTAAGGACATTGGCTTACGACGGCCGCATATTCAACGGGAAGGTTTCGAAGATCTACGAGTCGGTTGATCCAAACACGCATCGGGTAACCATCCGTTCCGAAATCACAGATCCCAAGAATGACCTGCGTCCTGGGATGCTGGCTAACTTTGTCATCCGCGTCGATGCTCCGGTCGAAGCTACGGCTATACCGGCAAACGGAGTGGTGCGCGAACCTGACGGCACGATGGCTGCCTGGGTAACAACGGATCGCAGACGATTTACAGAACGAATCATCAAGGTCGGTCTGCGAAAAGACGGTCGCGTTCAGATTATCGACGGTTTACAACGAGGAGAACTGGTGGTTAGCGATGGCGCGGTATTTGTCAGCAACATGCTCGAAGCGTCACCCAGCGATTAGATGTGACCAGGGCTTCCTTACTCAGAAGATAAGCACATGTTCAAGTCTCTCATCTCGTTTTGCCTGAGCCGCCGCCCGATTGTGCTGCTGGGGTTGCTGCTGTTTGCGGGTGCCGGATTCGTCGCGTTCAAGCTGCTCAACATCGAGGCCTATCCGAATCCCACGCCTGTGATCCTCGAAATTACCGCGCAGGCGCCCGGACTTTCCGCGGAGGAAATGGAGCGTTACTATACCCGCCCCATGGAGATCGGGCTTTACACGACGCCCGGGATTGAAGTCATACGCTCGACTTCGTTCTATGGGCTTTCTTTCGTGCGCGTCAGCTTCAAGTATGGCGTGGATTATTATTTCGCCTACAGCCAAGCCGCTGTGGCGTTGGCGCAGAACGTGAACCTGCCCGGCAACCAGACTCCGAGCATTCAGGCCAATAGCTCGACCGGAGAAATCTATCGCTATCAGGTGGTGGGTCCGCCGCATTTTGGGATTACGAATCTTCGTACGGTCCAGGACTGGATTGTTGCGCGCCGACTGCTGACCATTCCGGGTATCGCAGCCATCAACAGCTGGGGAGGCCCCACCAAAACATTTCAGGTCGAAGTCGATCCGCACAAGCTGGAGGCCTATAGCGTTACCGTGCCTCAGATTCTGACCGCCCTGGGCAACGCCAACATCAACGTTGGCGGGCGTGAAATCCGCATTGGGCAGCAATCGATCAACATTCGCGGTGTCGGTCTGATCGACGACGGCGGCAGCGACGACTTGCGCGAAGGTTACAAGGTTGAGGATATTGAAAACGTCGTTCTTAGCCAAGAGAACGGTGTTCCGGTGTTGATCAAGGACGTCGGCAAGGTTTCGGTTGGATACCGGCCAAGGCTCGGCATCCTGGGGCGGGATACGCACGATGATGTCGTCGGGGCCATCGTGGTGCAGCGGCGTACCGAAAAGACCGCTGACATGATTCCCAAGGTCAAGGCGGCCATTGAAACGTTGAACCGCGATGGCAGTCTGCCGCCGGGAGTCAAGGTTGTTCCGTTCTACGACCGCTCATCGCTGATTGCGTTGACCACGCACACGGTGCTGCACAACCTGATCTTTGGATGTGTACTGGTCTTCCTGATTCAGTGGATTTTCCTTGGCAATCTCCGCAGCGCGGTTATCGTCGGAATCAATATTCCCTTCGCCCTGTTCTTCGCCACGATTCTACTGGTGGTTCTCGGCGAGAGCGCCAACCTGCTTTCGGTGGGTGCAGTGGATTTTGGCATCATCGTGGACTCGGCCGTAATTCTGGTCGAGAACATCTTCCGAAACTTCCAGCGCCATCACGAAGAACGCGAGGCCTTGCTGCAACGCTTGTCCGAAGGCGCTTGGGGACCTGATCCCACGCGAACTCCGGATCCCGCGATGCAAGACCACGGCTGGACGGATCGGCTACGACTGATCCTGATCAGCGCGGTTCAGGTAGATAAGGCGGTTTTGTTTTCAGCACTTATCACTGTCGCCGGCTTCGTGCCGCTGTTCACGATGCAGGGCGTTGAAGGTCAGATCTTCGGCCCCATGGCGCGTACCTACGGCTATGCATTAGCCGGCGCTTTGATCGCGACTTTCACGGTCACGCCGGTGGTCGCCTCCTATCTCCTCCCGGCACGGGTAAAAGAGGTTGAGACGATCGTTGTCCGCTCGCTGCACCGCCTCTACAACCCTGCGCTCCGTTTCGCCCTGACCCATCGCGCTCTCGTCGTCGGAATCGAACTAGCTATTTCTCTAGGAACGTTCTTGCTGATCGCACCGCGGCTGGGCAGCGAATTCCTTCCGCACCTGGAAGAAGGTAACTTCTGGATTCGCGCTTCCATGCCGACCACGCTATCACTTCAAGACGGCGAAGCGGCTGCAAGAAAGATGCGCGAGATTCTCCTGAGGCATCCCGAAGTGATCACGGTCGTCTCGCAACACGGGCGCCCCGATGACGGGAGCGACGCCTCGCCATTCTCCAACGTGGAACTATTCGCGCCGCTCAAGCCCTTTGACAAATGGCCCCGAGGTCTGACCAAAGACAAACTCACCGAACAGATTCAGACTGAATTCAACAATGAACTGCCGGGAGTCGTGTTCAACTTCTCGCAATACATCGAAGACAACATCGAGGAAGGCATTTCCGGCGTCAAGGGCGTGAACTCGGTCAAGATTGTTGGGCCGAATCTTGAAGTCCTGACCAATCTGGCCAACCAGGCCCGCGACCAAATGAGCCAGGTGCGGGGCGTTACCGATCTCGGCATCTTTCCCGTGCTCGGCCAGCCTAACCTGAATATCAAGGTGGATCGTGAGAAGGCCGCGCGCTACGGACTCAATTCCGGTGATGTGAACTCAGTTATCCAAGCCGCCATGGGTGGAGCTGTGGCGACGGAAGTATTGGAGGGCGACCGGCAATTTGACCTTGTCGTCCGTTACACGCCTGCATACCGCGAGAGCATCGACACAATCCGCAACATCAAAGTCGCCTATACGGCTCCCAACGGCGCCAATGCTTATATTCCTTTGAGCGAGCTGGCCACCATCACGCTTGATACCGGAGCGTCGTGGATCTATCACGAGAGCGTGCAGCGGTTCATTCCCGTCAAGTTCAGCGTCCGTGGCCGCGACCTTGGCGGCACGGTCGAAGAGGCCCAGGCACGCATCGCTAAGAACGTCCAGCTTCCTCCTGGATACCATCTGATCTGGGCCGGTGAGTTTGGCGATCTTCAAGAAGCGAAGAAGCGCCTGGAGATCATCGTGCCGATCAGCTTCATCCTGATTGCGGGAGCGTTGTACAGCCTGTTCAACAATTTCAAAGACTCGATTCTGGCACTCGCCGGCATTCCGGACGCGGTCGTCGGCGGCATCCTTGCCCTCTACGTCACCGGACTCAATTTCAGCATCTCGGCCGCCATCGGCTTCGTTTCGCTGTTCGGTGTGTCTGTGATGGACGGCATCCTGATGATCACTTTTTACAATCAGGAATTGGCTCACGGTCTAAAGCCGGTAGACGCTATGTACCGCGCCGCAACGACCCGTATGCGCCCGCTGTTGATGACGGCGCTTTCTGCCTGTATTGGTCTATTTCCAGCGGCGATCTCTACGGGAATTGGCAGCCAGGTACAGCGCCCCCTCGCCACTGTAATCGTCGGTGGCATGCTCGTCGGACCTGTGATGCTGCTTCTCGCTGTACCCGCGCTGCGAATGATCTTCCTCGGTGGCGAGCATCACCTGACCATTCATCAGACAGAGCCAAAGGAATCAAAATGAAGACCGCACGCTTCCTTTTCTTGATGACTATCGGGGCTGTCTTGCTGCAGGGTACGAGTTACGGCCGCCAGTCTAATTCTGCATCGCAACAAACACCTTCGCAGAGTCGCGAGACCACCCATTCGTCCGAAGGTCAGAAAGACGGCCAGGTACGTGGTGAAACGAACCAAACGGGTGCCGGAGACTCTGATGTCGCAGAGAACAGCCCCGAACGCAGAACCAGACATGTAACCCAGCGTCGTCCAAAGCAGAGCCACGCCCGACCGGCTGCTCCCCACCATCAAGTGCGTTCGGGTAGGACCCCAGTAGCTAGCAGTCTACGGCCAGAGACGCTCGAAAATGGCATGGGGTTCCATCAGATGGGTTCAACCACATCGAATGGCATTCCAAACAAAACAATCAACCATCACGGCTCCCCGGTCCCCTCACCCACTGGCGCCATAAACGGGCAACAGTTTAAGAGTCCCCGCGATCCAGGTGCGCGTCTTGCGAGCAGCGAAGGGCCGCTCACGGCAACGAGGGGCACGGCGGTGATCAACGGAACCAACATGAAGCGCAAACCTTAAGATTGCTATGACTCTTACTCGAAAAACACGCGTCCTTGGCGTCACTTCGGGTCCTATTGCGATCCTGGCGTTGCTGATTACCGCGGGTTGTGCGGTCGGTCCGAACTTCAAAAGACCGGCTGCCCCGAACGTTCCTGGCTATACGCCCACGCTTCCCACGACCACGAGCAGCAGTCCGAACGTTGCAGGCGGAGAAGCACAGACTTTTGCACAAGGACGTGACATTCCAGGAGACTGGTGGACGCTATTTCACTCAAAGCCCCTGAACGACTTGATTGAGCGTGCGCTCAAGAACAATCCCGATCTTAAATCGGAGCAGGCGGCGCTGTTGGTTGCACGCGAAAACGTTTTGGCCCAGCGCGGAGCGTATTATCCGAGCGTTTCAGGAAGCTTCTCCGCTACTCGCGCGAAAACATCTAATGAACTCTCGCCTGTACCCAACGCCAGCGCGTTTCAATACAGCCTGTTTACCCCAGAGGTCAGCGTTTCGTTCGTGCCAGACGTCTTTGGTCTGAACCGCCGGACGGTAGAGTCGTTGAAAGCGCAGCAAGAGCAAGCCCGTTTTGTCGTAGCTGCGACGAATATCACGTTGAGTTCAAACGTTGCCGCTGCCGCCATCCAAGAGGCTTCCTTACGAGCGCAGATTGACGCCACCAACGAGCTCATCAAGATCAACACCAACATGCTTGACGTCTTGCGCAAGCAATTCGAGAAAGGTTATGTCGGCCGACTCGACGTAGCCGCACAAGAAGCACAGCTCGCCCAAGTGGCGGCGACATTACCGCCGCTGCTGAAGCAGTTGGCTCAACAGCGTGACTTGCTCGCCGTGTTGTCGGGCGGCTTCCCCAATGAGGATCTGGTCGAGAAATTTGAATTGTCCAGCCTCCAGCTCCCGCAGGAACTTCCGCTGAGCCTTCCGTCCAACCTCGTGGAACAGCGCCCGGATGTGCTGCAAGCCGAGGAGAATCTGCATTCAGCAAGTGCCTTAATAGGCGTCGCACGTGCAAACCGCCTGCCGAGCTTCAATCTGACCGCCGATATCGGCAGCATGGCCCTGGCCTTTGGCGACATCTTCAAGGCGGGTAACGGCTTTCGGGATGTCAGTGCCGGCGTTACGCAGCCCATCTTTCAAGGCGGCACTCTGATGCACAAAGAACGCGCCGCTAGGGCAGCCTACGTTCAAGCCGATGAACAATACCGCAGCACGGTGTTGACCGCATTTCAGAATGTCGCGGATACGCTCCATGCGCTCGAACAGGACGCCGACGGCCTGAAGGCTGCAGTAGCAGCCCGAGATGCCGCCAAGGTGACGCTCGACCTCACTACGCGGCAAATGCAGGCCGGCTATGTGAGCTATCTTGCCCTGTTGAGCGCCGAGCAGGCCTACCAGCAAGCCGTGATTAATCTCGTTCAGGCTCAGTCAAATCGCTTTGCCGATACCGCAGCATTGTTTCAGGCGCTTGGCGGTGGATGGTGGAACCGCCCGGATGTACCGAAGAGTTAACTCGAAGTATTCGATGCGCCAGCGTTGTATTTTCAGGCAGCTAGACGGAGCGATGGGTTGAGGATGACGCCAGCGAGCGAAATCGAGGTGCCGATGTAATGCTGGGCAATACGGTGCAGGAGGGTTTCGAGCGCGTTGTCGGTCTCCACAAAACGCTCGTGTCGCGATAAATGTAGATTTTGGTACAAGGGCAAAATGTGGGATTTGCGGATGGAATCACTGTGTATTCAGTGAGGGGTGCACAGGACCAGAAGGGAGGATTTTGGTACGGCCCAGAAATGCTTATGCAGTTTGAGCTTCCATCATCTGGATAGTGAGTCAACGATCTTCCAGAGCAAGGGAGCACATCGACCCTTACCTTGTTCTCGCCCAGTCGAACGAGCTCACATTAAGCGCACCGCAGTAACGGCACCCGCGCACATCACGTTCTGCAGATCATTGATCATTCGGCAATCTATCTTCTGATCGCCGGAACCTATACTCCCTTCGCCCTGGTGTCGCTGCGCGGGCGGTTGGGATGGCTTCTGTTCGCCATTGTGTGGGGCCTCGCCATCCTGGGAATTCTGTTCAAGAGTTTTGCAATAGGACATTTCGCCGTCGCGTCGGTCGTCGTGTATGTGGGAATGGGTTGGCTGGGCGTGTTCGTGATGCGTCCTTTACTGCACGCTCTCACGTGGCACGGCATAGTCTGGATTGTGCTGGGTGG
>Ga0181536_10007631_pt1 | contig 10582 bp, 9 predicted proteins | sample PEATcosm2014_Bin_41_FD_121105 | JGI IMG/M metagenome (GOLD analysis project Ga0181536, IMG submission 121105) | Peatland microbial communities from MTU Mesocosm Facility, Houghton, MI, USA - PEATcosm2014_Bin17_60_metaG | ecosystem: Environmental > Terrestrial > Soil > Wetlands > Peat | place...
AGGCTCCGATAATAAGGGTCAGGACGAGGAGGACCTTATCTTCGTGCTGGTGCAGCCATTCCGCGTCCGACCAGTTCCTGAGGCGGCGTTTCCAGGCTGAGTTTGACTGGGGCGAGCTCATTTCCGCATGGATTCCCAGAGCTTACTGTTCAGGTTAACAAAGACAGGGTGCGATGCGGCGTGCGCCGCCGGAACACCTCGCGCCGCACAAATATGCCGACGATATGGTAACGATCCCGGCCGTGGCCCCGTCTTCGAGTTTGGAGGCAATAAGAGATGCAGAGAATGAGAAACGCCGCAGCGGCAGTGGCGATGCTGGCGGTGCTTGCAGCAGTCCCTGCTTTTGCCCAGGCGCCCCCGTCGTTCGGTTCGGGACAGTTAGACCAACTGGTGGCGCGGATCGCGCTTTATCCGGACCCGCTGCTGGCGCAAATCCTGGCTGCGGCGACCTACCCCAACGACATCCCCGCGGCCGCCCAGTGGGCGGATGAGCACCATTACCTGACCGGGCAGCCGCTGGCCGACGCCATCACCGCGGACCAACTGCCTTGGGATCCCAGCGTGCAAGCGCTGCTCCCATTTCCGTCGGTGCTGGACATGATGAACTCGGACATGAACTGGACCACCCAACTCGGAAACGCATTCCTGGCCCAGCAAGCGGACGTGATGGACGCGGTCGAGCGGCAGCGCGGCATCGCACAACGCTTCGGTTACCTGAGGAGCAACGGGCAGATCGTGGTAAGCGGCGGGCCGTACATTACCATCATGCCCGTGAATCCGGGCTATATTGTGGTTCCCTACTATGACCCGGCGGTGGTGTTATACGCTCCACGGCCCGGATTCGTGGTGGGCGGCGCGATCCGCTTCGGCTTCGGCGTGAACATCGGCGGGTTCTTCGCGCCGTGGGGCTGGGTAACGGGAGGAATCCGCTTCGACTGGGGCGCGCACGCCGTATTCCTGAACAATGCACGCTGGGGCAGGACCTGGGTCAACCGGAGCGCCTACGTTCATCCCTACCCCGCGATCCGGCGGCCGGCGCCGGGTTCTGTGCGTCCCGCCGAGGCGCATGCGCTCCATCCCCGCTCGGAAGCGGAGCGAAGTGCACCACGGCAAGGCAAGCCCATGCCTCGCGAAACGCACCGGGAAGAGCGCCGCTAGGCATGCGTTCCGTCAATCGACAGGTGGCACGATGCTGAAAATTCAGAAGATTCTTGTTCCGGTTGTGTTCACGGATACTTCCTTGAACGTAGTGCACCAGGCCGCCTGGTTGGCGCGCCGCTTTCATGCGGAAGTGATCCTGCTGCACGTGGTGCCGCCTCTCAGCTATCCCGCCGGCGCGCTGGAGAGCGGGGACGAGCTCACGGCGCGGGATTTGCACGCGCACATCGTCCAGCGGGCTGAGCAAGATCTGGATGGGGCGCTGCGGCCGGAGCTGGATGGGATTGCGGTCACACGGGTGCTGCTCAAAGGCGACCCAGCCCGCGAAATCGTGAAGACGGCTCGCGACTGGAACGCCGATCTGATCACGATGTCGACCCATGGCCATGGGGTGTTCTACCGCTTTCTGCTGGGCTCGGTGACAGCCAAGGTACTGCACGAAAGCCATTGCCCGGTCTGGACGGGCGCTCACCTGGAAGAGACGCCGGCGCGCGAGTTCTCGATCCGCCACGTCCTCTGCTCGGTGGATTTGGGCCCTCGCAGCCTCCACACGGCGACGCTGGCCGCCGAGATGGCCGCGGCCGTCGACGCCAAGCTCACGCTGGTGCACATCACGGCCAGCGTGGAGGTCTGGGGCCCCGGCGGATCCCATGTGGACCCCGCGTGGAAGGAGACGCTCGTCGGCATCGCCATCAAGGAGATCGCCCAGCTTCAGCGGGAGGTGGGCACGCAGGCCGATGTCATCATCGATAGCGGCAATGTTCCGGAGCTGTTGAACCGGGCGGCGGAGCGGGCGAAGGCCGACGTGTTGGTCCTGGGACACAGCCCTGGGCGAAGCCATCTGGGGGACAACGGCGAAGGCTATGGGATCATACGGGAATCGCACGTCCCGGTACTGAGCGTGTGAGGACTTACAGTTCAGGTTAGCAAAGACCTTGGCAGGCGGAAGCGCCTGCCCCGCTCAGAACACGCGGTCCTGCTTGCGCAGCGTTCCGAAGCTGCCGAGGTTGGCAATCGAAAACGCCACGCGCCACTCACTCCGGTCGACGATCCCGACGTTATACCGATGATACTCGACGCTTAGCCCGCAGCAATCGGTGTTGTAAGTCACCTGGGCGGTGGAATACAGGATCACCGCCTGGCGGTAATCGTAGACCGTCACCACGGCGGCGTTCCATCCGCGGTGGTTGGGATCGCCGAATCCCGTCCGGAGCTGGAACTGGTTGGCATTGGGCGTGAGCGCCGGGTCGTTGTGAACCTCGTTGTTTCCGGCCGAAACGAAGTACTTCTGCCAGCGGTAGTCCACCGAGAGCGTGCTATCCACAATTCCACGCTGGCGGGGGTCGTAGTCGGCCTGCCACTGGATGCCCAGACCGTTAATCGGGCTCATGCGAAGCAGTGAGACCACCGGCGAGGTGCTGCGCGGATCGACCAGAAAGGCGTACCCCGTGAGGTCGGCCGTGCTCTCGAACACGTTGCGCACGCCAGGGGCCAGCGCACCGCCGAAGGTGGGGTCGAAGTAGCGTTTCTGCAGCAACTCCCAGGTGAAGATCTCCTGCACGGAATCGCCGCGCTTGGCGTAGATCCGGTTGGTGAGCGACAGTTCCAACTCGTTGGTGTTGGAAAGCAGGTCGGTCTCGTCGTAACGGATGAAGCGGTCGAAATCGCTCCCGATCCCAGTGACATAGCGGTAAGTGGCGCGGGGCTCGATGACATGCTTGAGCTTGTCGCCAAAGACGGTTTTCTTGTTGTAGATGCGGGCCAGCGACGGGAAAATCAGGTCGGCCGAGAAATCCCGCGCGCTCCTCAGGATGTTGGTGCCCACCACCTGGAACCGGTCCTGATAGGGCGCCTGAGACTCGCTGTAAAATGTCTCATGGATGCCGAAGCTGGGCACCAGGTGGAAGTTCCCCCAGTGAAAGGCGGTGGTCACATGGGGCGCCAGATTCAAGCGGTTCGCGAACTGGCCGGTCTTATAGGTGTCGATCAAGATAGTTGGATTAGTCGTGCTGTCGAAGACCGGCTCACTGCGGTACAGGAGTCCGGCGGCGGACTGAAACGAAAACCAGAGCGGTAGGTTCTTCCAGATGAGATGGTCGCGGCTGCTCAGCTCCGCCTCCGGCAGCTTGCGAATCGTCACCGCGTTGGCCACGTAATGCGAATTACCGGTGGCGGGATCGACGATGGGCACTTCGATGGATTGAAAGTTCTCCAGGCGGGCGAAAACCAGATTGAACGTGTAATTCGACCAATTTTTGTTGACGAAGCCCACGGAATGGATCTCCGAACCGACGGCTTCGTTGTATGACTGCGTCCACTCCTGCCGGAAGCGGAAGGAAGTGATGTAGTTGATGGCGCCCCGCGCGGTCCAGCCGTCGCCCAAGTCCGACTTTCCCGTCACGTAGAGGCTGACGCCGCTGTATTTTTGCGGGGGATTGCCGCTGTTGGGCGCGCCGCGGTCCTGGACTCCGTACAGAATGGCGTCAAAATCGGTGCCCACGCGGGGCTTGCCGCCGAAATCCACGTGATGCGCGAAACCCCTGGCAGTGTAGTCCTGAACCAGGTAAGTCAAATTGTAACTGCGTTTGATGGCCCAGAAATAACCGATTCCCAGCATGAAGCCGCGCTGCGAGCTGTGTCCGATGTTGGGGGTGAGGAAACCGCTCCGGCGGGGCTCCCGTTCGAGCGAATGGTAGAAGTAGGGCGTGTAGAACAGCGGGATCTTCCGCAACAGGAACACGGAGCGGTAGGCGATGGCGCGCTGGCCGGGGATGATATCGAACCTGGGCCCGGTCATCCGCCACCATGGGTCCGGCATTTTGCAGTTAGTGACCCATCCGTTATAGAGGATGTACTTTTCGCCGATGCGCTCGGCCCACTTTCCCTCAAAGTGGAACGGGCTGCTGGTGGTGAGCGTGCCGGGACGCGCAGCGATGCGCGGGTGGGTTTCGCCGCGGACGTCGTAGAACTTTCCCTTCTCGTCCTGGGTGTTGTAGTCGAGGTGGTCGCACCAGATCTGCTCGTTGCGATCGAAATCGCGGAAGTAGACGTGGCCGGTGGCGCGTACGTCGCCGGTGGATTCGTCCCACTCGATCTCGTCGGCGCGGAAGAGCATCTTGGCGTCTTCCATCTCGACGGGATGCCCGCTCCATTTGTGCACCGTACCGTCGCTATCGGAGGTATCGGAAAGCACATTCCATTCGCCCATGGGAATGGACTTCGGCGGGACGGCCGGGGGCGGTGGGGTGGGGGCGCTCGGGGGTGGTTTCTGAGCGGCGGCTCCGGCGCATAAGATCAATGCCGCCAATATGGTAAGAAGGAAAAGGCAGGTATAACTCGAAGATTTTTCGTGACAAATATCGCCGGTTGTGTTAATAAGGGTGAGAGAGCGTTTCGGATGGAGCCTCAAACGCTGAAGTTAACACACTTCGGAAGGCTCATGTTGCGGGTGCCGTAAGGGGATTATTGCCGAAGCATGACGTGCAGGTATTGCGGTTCACGTAATGGCGAGGGAGAACACCGGTGCTGGCTGTGCGGCCGGACGCCCGGCGACACACTGACCGGGGAGTTTACTCTGCCTCGCACGGACGGCGCGCTGGCGGCCAAGCTGCATCCGGCCGCGCACGCCCATGCGCCGGAGCCATCGGTGTCCGGACGGGCCGCGAACCGGACGCCCGGAATGGAGCGCGCCGTGCAGGGTTCCTTGTTTCAGGAACGATCGGCTTCCAACGTGATTCCGTTCGATTCCTTCGTTTTGTCATCCAGCGCTCCACCGAAGCCGCGTCCCAAGGCCGCGACCGGCTCGAAGCCTGTGTCGAAGCCACCGGCTCGCCGGACTCCGCGCGTGCCGGAGGGCCAAGGCAAGCTGGATCTTCTGCCGGCCATCCCGGCGAAGCCGCGCACCCTGCGCACCACGGTGGAAGCCGTCATCTGCTGCGAGGCATCGGTGGCGATACCTCTGCATCGCGCCCTGGCCGCCGCGATCGACTGGATCCTGGTCCTCATCGGGTACGGCCTGTTCCTGGCGGCGTTCTGGCTGGGCGGAGGCGCTTTTGTGCTGACCAAGCCCAACCTGCTGGTCTTCGGCGGTGCGCTGCCGCTGGTGGGCTTCAGTTACGGCCTGTTGTTTGCCATCGCCGGCACGGAAACCGCCGGGATGCGCTGGACGCGTTTGCAGGTGATGACCTTCGACGGCTTCCCGCCGGACGGCGGGCAGCGCGGGTTCCGCTTTGCGGGCGCGTGCCTGAGCCTCTCGACAGTGGTGGGCCTGTTGTGGTGCCTGGCCGACGAAGAGGGTCTCACCTGGACGGACCACATTTCCCGCACGTTTCCGACGCCCCGCGAATGGAACTCGCAAGTCTTCCGCCGGCGGTAAAAATGAACATCCATTTCGACGAGAAGAACCTGCTGGCCGATATGGTTGGCAATGCCAACGGCCTCAGCCGTTCCGAAATCGAGCGTGCGCAAGGGAAGGCTCTGAAGGCTCTGAAATCTTTCCGCCGGCAAAGCGATGAGGGCCGCTACGGGTTCGCGCACCTTCCTTTCCAGACGAGCGCGATCCAAGCCATCGGCCGGTACGCGGAGGAAGCGCGCGGCAGTTTCGACACGGTGTGCGTGGCCGGCATCGGCGGCAGCGCGCTGGGCGCATGGGCTCTCGACTGCGGCATTCGCGGTCCTCATCCCGTGCAGGGCGCCTTCACCCCGGAGCATCCGCGGCTGGTGATTCTCGATAACGTCGACCCTTCGTTCACCGCAGCCGCGCTGGCTTCCATGGACCCGCGCCGTACCTTGGTGGTGGTAATTGCGAAATCGGGCGGCACCGCCGAGACGGTGGCCACGTTTCTGATTGTGCGCGACTGGCTGGAGCAGGCGCTCGGCCGACGCGAGGCCGCGCGGCGTATTTCGACCGTCACCACCGAGGGCAAAGGCGACCTGTTTGCGCTCTCGCAGGGGGAGGGCTACCGCGTTTTCGGCATCCCCGAAAACGTGGGCGGCCGTTTCAGCGTGCTATCGCCAGCCGGCCTGCTGCCCGCGGCGCTCATCGGCATCGATATTGGCAAGCTTACGCGCGGCGCCGGGCGCATGACGCACCTCTCGTGGCAGCCGGACCTCGGCGAGAATATCGCGCTTCGCATGGCGCTCTGCCACTGGCTCATCCTGACCCGCAAAGCGAAGTCCATCCAAGTGGCGTTCCCGTACTCGAACCATCTGTGGGGCACGGCCTTCTGGTTCCGCCAGCTTTGGGCCGAATCGCTGGGCAAGGCGCGCAATCGCGCGGGCGAGGAGGTCCATACCGGCCAGACCCCGGTGGCCGCGCTGGGCACCACGGATCAGCACTCGCAAGTGCAGTTGTACATCGAAGGCCCCAACGACAAGGTGTTCACCTTCTGGGCCGTCGAGAAATTCTCCAGCGCGGGCAGGATTCCCAAGCGCCGCTTCAACCTGGGGGCGTTCGACGCGCTGGCCGGGCGGTCGCTGGCGGAGTTGATCGATGCGGAGCGGCGCGCCACGGCCGCGGCCCTGACGGAGAATGGCCGCCCCAACTGCACCGTGACGCTCGACCGCGTGGACGAAGAGCACCTGGGCGCGTTTCTGCAAATGATGGAGTTTCAGACGGCCTTCATGGGCGAGTTGCTCGACATCAATGCCTTCGACCAGGAAGGCGTGGAACTGGGCAAGCGGTTCACCTACGGCCTGATGGGGCGCGAGGGCTTCGAGAAATACCGCCGCCAGTTCACCGCGTACGAGAAGAAACGCAAGGCGCTGTAAATGTCTGTACTCTTGGCCCTGTTTCTCCTGCAAGCGCAGCCCATCTATATGCCACCCGGCATTCAGCAGGAGCGCCTGATCCATAATGTGCGCCCGGTTTATCCCGAGTTGGCGAAACAGGCCCATATACAAGGGACGGTGAGGTTAGCCGCTCTCATTGACGAGGACGGGGTGGTCGACCGGCTGAGACTGATCAGCGGCCATCCGTTTCTCGTGAAGGCTGCCTTCGATGCCGTGAAGCAGTGGCGATACCGGCCAGCAACGTACCACGGCGTGCCGATGGCCGTCGTCACCATGATCGATGTCAGCTTCAGTTTGGGGATCGGCGAACCGCCGCCACGCGATAAACCCCATGCCGGCCGTGTGCGGGTGGCCGGCAGCATTCGCCATTTGCCTCCGGGAAAAACGTTTGTGAGAGCAGTTTTGTGAGAGCAGTAGCCGTAACGGTTCTGATGATCGGCGTGCAGATGATTGCGCTCTTCGGGGCGCTTCATTACCGGAAGCCACCGCGCCGCAGATGTACTACGAAGCGCACACCAGCACCACGGCTCTGACTGCGGATCGAGTCAGTGTGTTTTCCCTGGTGCGGATGATAGGACTTGAACCTACACTCCCTTGCGGGAACTGGAACCTAAATCCAGCGCGTCTGCCAATTTCGCCACATCCGCACGCGCTGAACAAATTATAGCGTGGCGGCGGGGTGGCGCGTTACACTAGGCCCAGGAACTTCCGGGATTGAGTTGTGAGGCTGCCGGTGAAAGTGCGGAGACGCACGCGCCAAGCGGCGTTTAAACGCTACACTTGAATCTGGAGGCGCACGTCATGCCCAGGTTTCTTTCACTTCTTGTCTGGCTGCCGCTCTCGGCCGGCGGGCTGCTGGCGCAAACCTCGCCGGGCGCCATCCAGGCGATCGGCAGCGCCACGATTTCCGTCAACCCGGACCAGGCCCAACTCGCCGTGGGAGTGGTCACGCAGGCCGCTACCGCCCAAGACGCGGGGCAGCAGAATGCCACCCTGACCACCACCGTGCTCAACGCTCTCAAAGCGGTGCTGGGCACAGAGGGATCCATCCAGACCATCAGCTACTCCGTATCGCCGCGGTACAGCACGACACAGGGACAGACTTCCGTGATTATCGGTTACACGGTCAGCAACACGGTCGAGGTGACCACCACCGATCTCTCGATCATCGGGAAGCTGATCGATACCGCCAACCAGGCCGGCGCCAACAGCGTTGGCAACCTCAGTTTCAGCCTTCAGAACCCCGAGCCCATCGAGGAGCAGGCGCTGGGCCAGGCGGCCAAGCAGGCGCAGGCCCACGCCAACGCCATCGCCGTCGGGCTGGGCGCCAAGACCGGGGTTGTCATTTCCGCCCAGGAAGGCGCCACAGTGACGCCGGTAGTGACGCCCGGCGTCAGCACCGCCGCCACCACGCCCATCCAGACCGGCACCGTCTCGGTCACCGCCAGCGTCACCATCAGCGTGCAATTGATACAGTAGCGGGAATGCGGATCGCCGTCTTATCGGATATTCACGACAACGTGTGGAAGCTGGCAGCCGCACTCGAAGCGGTGGGCGATGCGGACGCCCTGATTTGCTGCGGAGACCTCTGCTCGCCCTTCATCGTCCACCAACTGGGACGCGGCTTCCGCGGGCCCATCCACGTGGTATTGGGCAACAACGATGGCGATCTCTACCGCATCACCGCCAACGCGCGGCAGTACGATCACATGCGGATCCACGGCGAGCTATTCCGCGGGGAGTTTGACGGCCAGCGCGTGGCGGTGAACCACTACGACAATATCGCGCGCGCCATCGCCGCCTCCGGCGAGTTCGACGTGGTGTGCTACGGCCACAATCATGTTTACAGCGTCGAGCGCATCGGCCGGACGCTGGCCATCAACCCCGGTGCGATCATGGGCGCGGCTTTCTCAGCCGACGGCCGCGGAACCGATGTGGCGTCGACGTTTATGATCTACGACACCGCCACCGAGGGGGTGGCGGGCTTCGAAATTTCCGGGGCCGGCAGTTTCCCGAGGAACCCCTAGGAGGCGTTGGTGTTGGCCGCGACCAATTGGCTGTTCGTCGTACTCCAGATGCCGGTGATGCTCTTGCCGGCCTTCAGGAAAAGCGCCGCGGAGGCTAAAGCCAAGAAGGCCATCAGGAGCGAGTATTCGATCAGATCCTGGCCGTCGTCTTCGGCGAGGAAATCCCGCAATAGCTGGATCATGTGGCCATGCTAGATGGTACCGTGCGGGACAGCAAGTCAACAAAGGTTAACACCGAAGGGTTGCCGGTGGGTTATGCTCGTACTGTTAACGGTTACAGTCGAGCGCGAAGGAGCCAGAAATGCAGCAGATAGCCCATGATGTCGTGATCCTGGGAACCGGACTCGCCGGCCTGCGCGCCGCCGTAGAGATCTGCATACGGACGCGGGGCACGGCCGATATCGCCATCGTATCGAAAGTGCAGGTGATGCGCTCGCATTCGGTGTGCGCGGAAGGAGGCACCGGCGCGGTGATGCGCCCCGAGGAAGGAGACAGCTTCGAGCTGCACGCCTGGGACACCGTGAAAGGGTCCGATTTCCTGGCGGACCAGGACGTGGTGGACCGGTTTGTGAGGGCCTCGCCCGACGAGATTCGGCTCCTGGAGCACTGGGGAGTCCCGTGGTCGCGGCGCGAGGACGGCCGAATCATGCAGAGGCCTTTTGGAGGGCATTCTTTTCCGCGGGCGTGCATGGCGGCCGACAAGACCGGCTTCTTCGAAATGCAGGCCCTCTACGACAACCTCGTCAGGTATAACAACTTCAAACGCTACGACGAATGCTTCGTCACTTCGCTGCTGCTCGAAGGCGGACGATTCGCCGGCCTGACGCTGCTCGATGCGCCCACGGGCGAGTTCTTCGTTCTGCGCGGCAAGGCCCTCCTGATTGCGACAGGCGGGTTGGGGAACCTGTATGGATTCACCACCTACTCTCAAACCGTGACGGGCGATGGGCAGGCCATCGCGTACCGCGCGGGGCTGGCCTTGGAGGACCCGGAGTTCCTGCAGTTTCACCCCACCGGGCTGGTGCCATCGGGCATCCTCATGACGGAAGGCTGCCGCGGGGAAGGCGGATACCTGCGCAACAACCGGGGCGAGCGCTTCATGGAGAAGTATGCGCCCAAGATGATGGAGCTGGCGCCGCGCGATATCGTCTCCCGTTCGGAGATGACGGAGATCCTGGAGGGACGCGGTTTCCCGGGACCGGAGGGTCTGGATTACATCCAGCTCGATTTGACTCACCTGGGCGCCGAGCGGATCAACAAGCGCCTGCCCCTGATCCGGGAAGTGTGCATGAAGTTTCTGGGCATCGACCCGATCACGGAGGCGATCCCGATCCGGCCCGTGGCGCACTACTCCATGGGCGGCATCGAGGCCGACATCGACGGCCGGACGAAGGCGGAGAATGTCTGGGCCGCGGGCGAGGTGGCGTGCCACTCCATGCACGGCGCCAACCGGCTGGGGTGCAACTCCACTGCCGAGTGCCTGGTATGGGGCGGCATCACGGGCCGTGAGATCTCGAAGTACCTGGGGCCAGGCGTCAAGCTGGACGCGGCGCCGGAAGGCCGGGCGCGGGAAGAAGAGAAACGCATCTTCGACGGCCTGCTCCAGC
>Ga0181536_10007633_pt1 | contig 10580 bp, 10 predicted proteins | sample PEATcosm2014_Bin_41_FD_121105 | JGI IMG/M metagenome (GOLD analysis project Ga0181536, IMG submission 121105) | Peatland microbial communities from MTU Mesocosm Facility, Houghton, MI, USA - PEATcosm2014_Bin17_60_metaG | ecosystem: Environmental > Terrestrial > Soil > Wetlands > Peat | place...
CACCGGAAGTGCCTCCTGGCTCGTGGACAACAGCGACTTCGAACACCGCTATTTTCCCAAGCAGGGAGGCATTTTCCGCGGATGCGCGGCTATCGGCTCAGGTCACCGATCGGTGGATCGAGGTTTAGACGCGCAGCCAGGTCCGTTCCGGCGGAGAGTTAGAGGCCATCAGCCCTAGTCAATGCCGGAGATGGCGAGTTCGCTGCTGGAAGAGAGATCGGGCACGTGAGGAGACGAAATGCTCTTCTACGATCAGGTAAACGCCGCCATTCCGGACGACATCGAACGAAAGACCGCACACATCATCGGCGGTGGGATCGGTGGCCTGGCTGCGGCAGCGTTCCTGGCAACCGACGCCCATATGCCAGCCGGCAACATCACGGTCTATGAGGATCTACCGGTCCTGGGCGGGTCGATGGACGGGACCGGCGATACGTCGACGGGCTACCTCTGCCGCGGCGAGCGGGAGCTCGAGGCGCACATGGAGTGCCTCTGGTACCTCTGTCGCAAGGTGCCCTCCCTGAAGCGACCTGGGCGCACCGTCCTGGACGAGACGCGCGAGGTTAATTGCCGCGAGCCGATCTCGTCACATTGGCGGATCATCGAGAAGGAGGGACAAAAGGCGGATTACGAGTCCCAACCGATGCTTCCGAAGGACTGCGTGGCACAGTTCCTTCGCCTGCTCGTCACGCCCGAAACCGATCTGCAGGACATTTCTATCCGTGACTGGTTCTCACCGAGCTTCTTCGACTCGTATCTCTGGCTGATGTTCTCCCGGATCCTGTCGTTCGATGACTACCACAGCGTCATGGAGATGCGACGCTACGAGCTGCGATTCATGCACCTCACCGAGGTGCTGCCGCGCTTGGAAGGCATCTTGCATACCGAGTACAACGAATTCGACTCCATCATCCGACCCCTCATCGTCTGGCTCCAAGGGCTGGGGGTCCGCTTTGCCCTGGGGACCCGGGTTATCGACATGGCCCTCGAATCAGAGGGCGGGAAGACCACCGTCACGGGCCTCACCATCCGGTCGGCGGAAGGCCGTTCCGAGATCAACCTCACGGCCGATAACCTCGTGTTCCTCACCAATGGGTCGCTGACCCAGAACACGACCTACGGCGACAATGGCACCGCCGTGCCGTGGAACCTCGACCGCCACAACCGCGGCGTGTTCTCCCTGTGGGAAAAGCTAGCGGCGCTCGACCCGAAGTTCGGGCATCCGGAGAAGTTCATCAGCTGGCCGGAGAAGACCCGGTGGATCTCGTTCTTCGTCACCCTGGTCGATTACCCCGACTTCGTCGACTACATCGAGAAGGTCAGTGGCGACAAGCGAGGGACCGGCGGCGGCGTCACGGTGAAGGATTCCGGCTGGGATCTGGGGTTCATCATCCACTCCAAGCCCTTCTTCCCCAACCAGCCCGACAACGCGGACGTCTTCTGGGCCTACGGGCTGCGAGGGAACACCGTCGGCGACTACGTCAAGAAGCCCATGGTGGAGTGCACCGGGAACGAGATCCTCACCGAGTTCCTCTATCACGTCGGATATGGCGACCGCATCGAAGAGTTCCTCGCCCACGCCAAGGTGTCACTGGCGGGCATGCCCTACATCATGAGCCAGTTCATGCCCCGGGCCATCGGCGACCGGCCGAGGGTCATCCCCGACGGAAGCCTCAACCTCGGCTTCCTCGGCCAGTTCGTCGAGGTGGACGACGACTGCGTCTTCACCGTGGAGACCTCCGTCCGCACCGCCATGGAGGCCGTCTACGGACTCCTGCGCCTGGACAAACCGGTCATTTCGGTCTCACCCACGAGGTTCGACATCCGCCACATCGCCGCCAGTGCCAGATCCATCCTGGAGGTGGAGAGCTTCCACCTGATGGACCTGCTGAAGTTGCTCCTGCCCGCAGTGGTCCACCCCCATGAGGTGGTCGAGCTCGTCAACCGGATACCCAAGCCGACCGACGTCCGACCTGGTACGTAGCGGCGATAGCCGGTGGCGCGCGACCGTGCTGTATTGCCGGTGGTCGCTCGGTCGCCGAGGTAGGACTGACCGGCCCGACCAATCGCAATCCTTCCGGAACGCGAATACTGCGTGGGTCAGGCTCGGGCCAAGGCGCTGAAGAACGGCGCTTCCAGCCTGGGCCGGACAAATATACCCAGCGACCGGGATCTGCGGTTATGGATGCCGTGCCATGGAGCGACGGAGTCTCAGATCCGTCGAGCGGGGCGCGGCAGAATGGCCACCTCCGTCTTGGCATCTAAGTGTCCGGATGAGGCGATCTGTTGAGCCGCTCGGTCGGTTGAGAGCCGAGGCTCGTGGTGGTAGCACGAGCCTGCGGGGAGACTGGCACCCTTGTATCCGGTCGATGATCGATCAAGGCTTGCAGGGAGACCGACAAATGCAGCGTGTTCGCAATCAAGACGTGGGAGGAACGTGAGAGCTGGCACAGCGAGGGTGGTGTGGTACCGCTTTCGCACCACCTTCGGGCGCCGGTGGGGCGCCTATGTGGCGTTGGTGGTGCTGATTGGGCTGATCGGCGGTATTGCCATGGGGTCGATCGCGGCGGCACGGCGGACACAGTCGTCCTATTCCGCCTTTCTTGCTGCTACGAACGCGTCGGACCTGACGATGTCGACGTATGGCATCGGCAACGGCTCATCGGCGGCGAGCAACTACTCGCCGATGTTGACAACCCAGATCGCCCATCTTCCTGAGGTCACGCGGGTGGAGAGTTGGGTAGGGGTACCAGTCATCCCGGTCGAGCCCGACGGGGCCCCGAACCTGAACGCCCCGTTGAACCCCGTGGGCAGTGTCGATGGCCTGTATTTCGATGAAGACCGCGCCACGCCCGTCGTGGGCCGGATGGCCAACCCGAACCGTGCCGACGAGTTCGTCACCACCGCGTTGGGCGCGCGCGCCTTGGGACTTCACGTCGGTCAGTCCATCCCCATGGGGGTGTACACGCCAACCCAGTTCGGCTCACCGGGCTTTGGGACGCCGAGCGTGGCGCCGGAGCGCAGGATCGCCATGAAACTAACGGGGATCGTGGTCTTCAACAATGAGGTGATCGAGGACGATACCGACCGACTCCCGACCGACATCCTGTTCACTCCCGCGCTGACCCGCACGCTCATCGCCTCCAACGCCGTCCAGGGCACCTGGTATGGGATGCAACTCGCGCACGGATCTCGCGACATATCGGCGGTGGAGGAAGCGCTCATTCGCCTGCTCCCGAGCGGGAGCGACGCCAACTTCAGCGTCACCTCCCTCACGGAGATCAAGGTAGAGCGGGCCGTCAAACCGGAGTCGATCGCTCTCGGCGTGTTCGGGGCCATCGCCGCATTGGCGGCGTTGGCTATCGCGACACCCGCCATTTCCCGGCAACTGCGCTCGGCGGATGAGGATCTCCAGGTCTTGCGGGCCCTCGGTGCCAATCCGGCCACGACTGTCGGCGACGAGTTGGTCGGCGTGCTCGCTGCCATCGTGGTCGGGTCGCTGCTTGCCACCGCGATCGCGGTTTCGCTCTCGCCGCTCTCGCCGCTCGGACCGATCCGAAGCGTCTATCACCCGGCCGGGATCGCGTTCGACTGGATGGTCCTGGGCTTTGGGCTACTGGTGCTGATCGGTGGGCTCGGTGTGATCGCCGTGGCGCTGGCCTACCGCGGTGCCCCCCACCGTCTGGCTGCCAGATCCCGCAATGACCGACCCCGTGACTCGAAATCGGTACAGATGGCAGCCTCCGGGGGCCTGCCGGCCTCTGGTGTCGTCGGTCTAGGCTTCGCGCTCAACCCCGGTCGCGGTCGCAACGCCGTTCCCGCCCGCACCGTGGTACTCGGCGGCGTCTTGGCCGTAATCACGGTAACCGCAACACTCACGTTCAGCAGCGGATTGCACACGTTGGTGTCACGTCCTGCGCTGTACGGATGGAACTGGAGTTACGCGCTTACTTCAGGAAACGTCGTTCCGCCACAAGCCCTCGACGCTCTCAACCACGATCCTGAAGTTGCGGCCTGGTCCGGATACCACAATCTCGCGGTCCAAATCGACGGGCGCACCGTCCCGGTCCTAATAGGCGACAACCACGCGGCTGTCACCCCACCGATCCTGTCCGGACACGCCGTCGATAACAACAATCAGATCGTCTTGGGCGCTATCACGCTGTCGCTCCTGCACAAGCACATTGGCGGCAGTGTGCTCTTTTCATTCGGCACCCCGAACACCGCCCCGCTGTACCTCCCTCCCGCAAAGCTGGTCATCGTGGGCACGACCACCATGCCCGCCATCGGTGGTTCCAGCACCTTCGCCGATCACCCCTCGATGGGAACAGGAGCCCTGCTCTCTGACCACCTCAGCCCGGCGTTCATAGAGGCCGTCCAAAACCCTGACCCCAACCTCGCGGGACCGGGTTTGGTCTTCGTGCGTCTTCACAGCGGCGTACGCCCCGATCTTGGACTGGCGGATATGAACCGAGTCGCGAATCTCGCCAACAAGGTCTTCGCCTCCGATCCAAACGCTATCGGCGACAGTGTCGAAGTCCTCGGCGTCCAACACCCAGCTGAGATCGTCAACTACCAATCCACCGGATCGACTCCGGTCATTCTTGCTGCGGGTCTCGCCGCCGGCGCGATCGTCGCACTGGCCCTGACACTGATCGCGTCCGTCGGGAGGCGAAGACGAGACCTCGCTTTGTTGAAGACCCTCGGATTCACCACCCGGCAGTTGGCCGCCACGATCGCCTGGCAGGCTTCGGTCATTGCTGCGATCGCGGCGATCGTCGGCGTCCCGGTGGGCATTGCAGCAGGGCGGGAACTATGGATTCTCTTCGCCCGAAACATCAATGCCGTGCCCGAACCCTCGGTACCTGTTTCGCTGGTACTGGTCGCAGTCGGCTCGCTCATCTTTGCCAATGTTGTGGCTGCCATCCCCGCGCGCATCGCCGCGCGTACCCCCGCCGCCCTCGTACTTCGAAGCGAGTGACCGGCCACGTGGTTCGGCTATAGCGCGCCAGTCTCGGCGCTCGGTAGTCGGGAACCTGGCTGCTCGATAACGCCACCCGACGGCGCAACCCGCTGTCGCAATGGACCGCCCTGCGGGTCCTGCTCGGGCCCTCCGGGCCGGGGTCTCACCCGGTCTGATCGCTCCGGGTCGCGATTTGCGTGCGGTCCGGCCGCAGCGGCGGGCGAGCTGGCACTTATGCGTTACCCCTGGCCGCCGCTTGCGATCGCGACCACGGCTTAACACCGAACGCCGGCTTGGCACGGTGGGCGCTCATCCCTAACCGGAGAGGAGATCGGGACTAAGGGCGCGCGGATAGGTGGCCATCCACCGGTCGTCGGGTTGGCTCGGGTTTGCGACCCAACAACGACGACACGGCGGAGGTCCTCAATATCATGCGCGCACTCGAACGCGAAGTTGTAGATGCCGTCTGGGCTGCGGTCGAGCCCTTGATCCCCCCGGTCCCCGAGCATCATCCGCTGGGCTGTCATCGGCCCCGGATGGCCGACCGGCTGTGCTTCTGGGGGGTCCTTATCCGATTGGTCACCGGCTGTTCCTGGGTCAGTGTCGAAGCGATCCTGGAGTACCAGGTCTCCGACACCACGCTGCGGGCACGGCGCGATGAATGGATCGCGGCGGGGGTGTTCGACCGGCTCCGTGACCATGCGGTGCACGCCTATGACCGGATCGGCCTGGACCTCTCTGAAGTGGCGCTCGACGGCTCGCTCCACAAGGCACCGTGTGGTGGCGAAGGAACCGGCTCGAACCCCACTGACCGGGCCAAATTGGGCTGGAAGTGGTCGGTGGCCAGCGACGCCCATGGCATACCGATCGGCTGGGCCATCGACGGCGCCAACCGCAACGACGTCAAGCTCCTCGGCCCGACCCTCGATGATGTCGCCCGAGCCGGATTGTTGGAAGAGATCGAGACCCTGCACCTTGACCGCGGCTACGACTATCCCAAGATCCGCGACAGCTCGCCGGCCTCGGTCTCGATGATCTCAACATCCAACGCCGCACCAAGCCTGGCGTCGCCGTCACGGCGAAGCAGCCGCTTCGGTTGGGACTGCGCTGGGTCGTCGAGGGCACCAACTCGTGGTTCTCGAACTACCGGCAACTCCGCCGCAACACCGACCGGCGAGCCCAGCACCAACACGCCCTGCTCTGTCTCGTCGTGGCCCTGCTCGTCACGGCCAAACTCATCGACTGGCGCAATCGCTGGAGTCCAGAATCACGCCCTATCCGCTAGGCCCCTAAGCCTCTTCGACGAGGATCACCAACGTTTCGGGCAACACGCCGTCGTGCGTCATCGCCTCGGCCGCCTCCTCGGATTGCATCGCGCTCTTGAAAGCGTCCATGTCAGCAACGTCCATGAGAAGAGCAACCCGAGTCCGGTTCTCCGGGTCGACAAATGTCCGGATGTTCGTCACGCCTAGAGGTCCGAAGATTTCTTCACGCTTTGGCGAGGCGAGCCAATGATCCGTGTCCTTCACATCGTGGTGACCGATAATCGTTGGCATGGCTCCCCTTTTCGAATCTGGGACGACGGCTGCGTCGAGCCCTCTGTGCGGAACGACCCTACACCCGGGAGCTTCGCGCCCGACGTGGACACAGAATCGACAGATCTTGTAACCCGGGAGCCGGGATCGGGGAGGTACATCCCCGCCCGGTCCTGCTCTGGGGTCACCTGCCCGAGGCGCGCAGCATCTCGAGGCCGACGAATATCGATCGGACCTCCTTCACGCCGAGGCACTGGCAGCACTTCCCGGATGGGCGCAGGGGCAGTGCTGGTCCGCCGAGTTGGCCCAACCGAAGGCGCGAAGTCAGGGAGCCGAAAGCAACGCCTGGAGCGTCGTGACGACCGGCTGCCATGCCGCCTCGATCTCTCCGCTGGCCGCATCAACTTCATCCACGGTAAGTCGGACGATGGCTCCGGTGCTGCACTCGCGCACCTCCCAGGTGACGAAGGCCTCGGGGTGCTCGGGCCCCGACGCCAGAAGATAGACAGTCGATTTGGGTACTCGGCAAAGAGCACTTCGCCGCGCATCACCGGAGTCTGATCCAGCCAGCCCGTAATGGGCGACCCCAGCTCCCAGGCTGGTTCGAGGCGGACGCCGAACAGGAACCGACGCGTTGACTCTGGCGTGGTCAGCACCGACCACACGTGCTCGGGGCAGCCGGTGGCACCGAACTGAAACACGGGGCGACGATTTCAGGCAGAGACCGCGTTGTACACCTGGAAGGTCGTCTCCTGGGGCGGCTCGGGCGGCCCGTTCTCGACCGTGGCCAGCCCGGGCAAGAGGGTCCCGTCACGGAAGCTCGCCCACGAAGCCTCTGAGTCCCAAAGGGCGATGACGACGAAGGCGCCGTCGGCCGGTCCAGCGACGTGGGAGAGCTGCCCCGGAGGTAGCCCCTTGCCGCCGTCTGGGTGCACGACCTTGACCGTGTTCTCGTATTGCTCGGCGGTGGCGCCCTTGAACTGGTGGATGATGCCGAACGTTGCCGCCATGACGTTGCCCCCTCGATACCGATCTGGTCGGGCCAACCTACTCGGGGCAGGTCACGGCTGCTCGATGACCTGCCTGGGTGCTCGAAGGCGCGCCTAATCGCGGCCCCGAGCGATCTCGAACGGGTTGCTTCAGATATACGATTCGACTGGGAACAGCGGTTAAGTGCGCCGGGCGCATCCAAGAGCCGTCGATCTGGTCGGGTCTGGACGAGGCGCTCCTGAGCGGGCGACTGTCGCCGCTATGTGGTGGCGCTGGCACCAGAGCTTGCCAGTGTCGGGTGTGCTAGCCATGGGACAGCGCTTCCGCGCAGTTTCACCCCGATGAACGGACGGTGAACCCGTGTTTGTCACAGTCATCCACCGAATTCACGACCCTGAAGGCTTTCAGAACGCCGAGGCCAAAGCACTCGAAACTGGGCTTCCTCCCCACGTTGCGTTGCCAATCCATGCGGCTACAGACGATCACGGCCTCGGCATCTGCATCTGGGAAGGCGAATCGGTCGACGCTGTGCGTGAGGTGGTTGAAGGCGCGGTCGGACCATGGGCGAACAACGAGTACTACGAGATGCACGTGGACGGACTTACGCCGCAGCTCGGAAAGTAACCGGCTGAGCGGCAGCCCAGATCGGCCGTTCGGTTTGGATCGCAGCCTGGGGGCCACGTTCCGAGGTGGTTACCGAATCGGTGATCTGGTCGCTAACGCATCTAAACATCGGCACTCCGGCGTCGGCTCCGTACACGTCCTGTGGCACTCCCTTCCAGTGATGCTCGGCCCGCCTGGGCGGCCCATCCAGCCCACCTTCTCGGATCACTCCGGGCCGGGAATTATCGAGCGCTGTCACCCCTGACCCAGGTAGCGCAGATCGAGGCACTTTGCGGATGGCCGACCTTCGGGGGGATCTCGGGTCAGGTCCCCTCTGGCTCGTACTCGACTGTGATCTTCACGCCCGGCTTGAGCCTCACTCCCGGCTCGACTTCGGCCAACGCAGGCAAGATGTGATTCAGGACCTGCTCGGCCGTCGCCTCGTGTCGGTTACCCGCCGCCGTGATTTGATACCAACCGCCCCCGTCCTTGGCGAAGTAATAGTACAAGCGGTCGGACTCGGAAGTGAATGTGATGCGGTACTCAGTGTTGCGTAGTGTCACACCCTCGCCTCGCCTTCACGAAATGTGGGCTGCGTCCACCGCTCGGTCGTGGCTTGCACGCATGGCACATGTCTGGCCTGTCATTATCGAGCGGGCCGCCTCAGCGCCGGGATGCTGACAGTCGGCACGTATCGGATGGGTCCGAAGTCAGCCTTGTCCGTAGTTGGTGATGAGCCAGGATCCCGATGGTTGGCGCTGCATGGCGATGTTCCACCAGGTATCAGGGTTGCCCATTGCCTCAGGTGGCGACCCAGTGAATGAACAGTACACAGAGGCGTTGGTGCTCGACTGCGTCATCGTGCGGCAGTGGACCGCCGAGAAGTTGGGCCACGTCGTGGGAGGAGCCTTGATCCAGTCCATGACCCCGGGCATGGCATGAGCGGTCACGGCTGCCCTGTCCTTGGCGTTGATGGCCTGGAACAGCGTGTTGGCACTCTGCAATGGCGTGTTAGTCGAACTGCTTCCCGAGGTCTGTGCGGAGCACCCAGAGACGATCGCCCCGAGTCCAGCGAGAACGACCACAACAGCCCGTACTCCCACGATTAGCCGCATCAGGACAGTCAACCACCTGGATCGGCGTGGTTGTTCGGTCGTTACCGTGCGGGTCGTCGCCAGGCGGATGCGAACACACACGGCACTTTGCGCGCGGCCTATGTTCCGCTTGTCTCCGGCCTATCCGCGTCAAGCGAGAGGTGGATGCCAACCATTTCGCGGAACTCGTCGGTCGAGTTCGTCACGGGGAAGGGATCGGCAGGCACAGGCACCCCGAGCCGTTCGCAGATCGGGTCCCAGCCGTCGCCGAGGCTCCACTCAAGCAGGCGGCCGGCCGGTACTTCCGCGCGAACGGCGTCGTTGTGGCGTGTATAGGCATCGATCATCGCCGTGGGATCATCGACGCGATCGCTGAATTGGTCCCGCAATAGCTTTCGCACTTCGTCCATCCAGGGCGCGACTTCCGCCGGCATGTTGTCGAATGTCAAGAAGATCGTGTTCATCGCACTGCGGTACCACTCATCGGGATCACGAACCGAAAGCAATACGAGCGCATCAGGGTTGGCCCGAGACAGCTCCCGCCAGAATGAAGCACCGGGCCAGTCCACGAGTGCTCGATACCTAACCAGCAACGCTGACCAGTCGACGGGGCGACCTTCGATGGCATCGATCCAACCAGGAACCTGGTCGGGATCTCCGAGTACTTCAAGCATGTGGTGACAAGGACCGCCGAGGAGCTGCTCGAGCGCCAGCTTGAGTGAATGCGTCCCCGTTCTGCCGACGCCGGCGCCAACGACTTTGAGTTCCACTGGTCCCCCTTCGTTTCCGACAAACGCCGGAGACCGACCCATCGACTGCCAAGGCAGATCGAGCCCCCCGATACCGGCAGATCCTGCCATGGAATCTATGGCTGGGTCCCTCTGGATTGTTTCTGTTGCTCGCTGATATCGCTCGGGTCGCCCCAGGGCCGAGCCGCTGACAAGCGGCGCTTATGCATTACCTGTGGACGCCGCTTGCGATCGCGACCACGGCATAACACCGAACGCCGGCTCGGCACCGCAGGCGCTCGTCCCTGACTGAAAAGAGATCGGGACTAGACCTCTTCGACGAGGATCACCAACGTTTCGGGCAACACGCCGTCGTGCGTCATCGCCTCGGCCGCCTCCTCGGATTGCATCGCGCTCATGAAAGCGTCCATGCGCTGTCGTTCACGAGGAAGGCGCCGGCGTAGCCGTAGCGGTGCCGCCGGCCGACCAACCGTTCGTCCACTCGGGGGAACTCCTGACCTCGGTCATCGAGGCGTTCTTCGACCAGTTTTCCCGCGGCCAGGTCGATGCTCCAGCGCTCCAGGGTTGGAGGGCCCTCGTCGGGCCCGAGGGGGTGGGTGTCGAACATTCGCTGGTGGCGCACCACGTCGAGTACGACGGTGCCTCC
>Ga0181536_10007634_pt1 | contig 10579 bp, 9 predicted proteins | sample PEATcosm2014_Bin_41_FD_121105 | JGI IMG/M metagenome (GOLD analysis project Ga0181536, IMG submission 121105) | Peatland microbial communities from MTU Mesocosm Facility, Houghton, MI, USA - PEATcosm2014_Bin17_60_metaG | ecosystem: Environmental > Terrestrial > Soil > Wetlands > Peat | place...
CGCATCTTCTCATCGCCGGCACGACCGGCTCGGGCAAGTCGGTCGGCATCAATACGATGATCCTGTCGATCCTCTATCGCATGCCGCCGAACGAGTGCAAATTCATCATGATCGACCCAAAGATGCTGGAGCTTTCCGTCTATGACGGCATCCCGCATCTGCTGGCGCCGGTGGTGACCGAGCCGCGCAAGGCGGTGGTGGCGCTTAAATGGACGGTGCGGGAGATGGAGAACCGCTACCGCGCCATGTCGAAATTGGGCGTGCGCAACATCGAGGGCTACAATCAGCGCCTGGCCGAGGCGGCAGCGCGCGGCGAGACCTTGATCCGGCGCGTGCAGACCGGCTTCGACGACGATGGAAGCCCGGTCTTCGAGGAGCAGCCGCTCGCCACCACGCCCTTGCCGCTCGTCATCGTCGTCGTCGACGAGATGGCCGACCTCATGCTGGTCGCCGGCAAGGATATCGAAGCGGCAATCCAGCGCCTGGCGCAGATGGCGCGCGCCGCCGGCATCCACATCATCATGGCGACGCAGCGCCCCTCGGTCGACGTCATCACCGGCACGATCAAGGCGAACTTCCCGACCCGCATCAGCTTCCAGGTGACGTCGAAGATCGACAGCCGCACCATCTTGGGCGAAGGCGGCGCCGAGCAACTTCTGGGCCGCGGCGACATGCTCTACATGGCCGGCGGCGGCCGCATCACCCGCGTCCACGGCCCCTTCGTCTCGGACGAGGAGGTCGAGGCCGTGGTGCGCTTCCTGAAGGAGCGCGGGCCCCCGCCCGACTACCTCGAAGACGTGACCGAGGACGACGAACTCGGCGAGATGACCATCACCGAGGACGAGGGCAGCTCTGGCGAAACGCTCTACGATCAGGCGATAGCGCTGGTTTGCCGCGAGCGCAAGGCCTCGACCAGCTTCGTCCAGCGCCATCTCCAGATCGGCTACAACCGCGCCGCCCGCATCATCGAGCGCATGGAGGCCGAGGGCGTAGTCAGCTCCGCCAACCACGTCGGCAAGCGCGAAGTCCTGGCACGAAAGGGCGATTGAAAGCCTATATAGAGGCGAGGCGCGGGACGCCGATCGCGTCCTGTGCCGAGTCTCTGCCCCATTCGAAGCGAGTAAAGTGAGCGAAGTGAGCAGCCAGCCGACCAATCTAATGCGCCTTTCCCGCCGCTTCATGGCCTGCCTTGCGGCGGCGCTCTTTGTCGCGATCGGCGCCGCACATGCGGCCGCGCCGCAGGCGGCGAAGCTCACGCCGCAGGACGAGCAGGACATGCAGCGTGTCCAGACCTATTTGAACGGCATCAAGACGATGGAGTCGCTGTTCGAGCAGGTCGCCGGCGACGGGCAGACCGCGACCGGCATGATCTTTCTCGCTCGCCCCGGCAATATGCGCATCGTCTATGATCCGCCATCGCCGATTCTGGTGGTCGCCAATAGCGGTCAGATCCATTACTACGACCAGAAGCTCGAGCAGGTGTCCGAGACCTACACCGCGGACACGCCCGCCTGGTTTCTGCTGCGCGACAACATCACCTTGAACGGCGATGTCACGGTCACCCGCTTCGCGCACGAGCCCAACGCGCTGCGCCTAACCCTGGTCGAGACCAAGAACCCCGATCAAGGCGAGGTGACGGTGGTGCTAAGCGACCATCCGCTCGAACTGCGGCAGTGGACGGTGATCGACGCGCAGCAGAAGGCGGTCACGGTGACGCTCGACAATCCGCGCTTCGGTTTGCCATTGAGCCCGCAGCTCTTCTATTGGACCAAGCCCGAGGCACCGATCTTCGGCAAATAGTAACGCGTGCCGGCTTGAATCCGCGGCGGCAAAAGGCCATGGTTTGAGCATGGACGAGGTTGCTGCGCGCGACATTGCGAGCGAGTGCCGGCCGGCCGCCGGGTTGCGTCCGGTGGTCGGGATCGTCTGCTGCACCCGCCGCGAGGGCGACCACACGCTGCACGCCGTCGTCGAGAAATACGTTGTGGCGACGGCCGAGGGCGCGGGCGCGATGCCGGTCCTGGTGCCGGCCTTGGATGCGGGCTATGCCGAGGACGCGGTGGCGTGGCTTGATGGATTGCTGGCGCCGGGCTCGCGCTCCAATGTCGAGCCGCATCATTACGGCGGCCCTCCGAGTCTGCCGGAGACCGCGCACGATCCGGCGCGCGACGGCATGGCGCTGCCCTTGCTCCGGACGGCGGTCGCCGCCGACCTGCCGGTCCTGGCCATCTGCCGCGGCATTCAGGAACTTAATGTCGCGCTGGGCGGCACCTTGCACCAGCAGCTCCATGCCGTGCCGGGCCGGCTCGACCATCGCGCGCCCAAGGACCGGCCGTTCGAGGAGCGCTACGGTCATCGCGCTCATCCGGTCGAGCTTGCCGCGGGCGGGCTCTTCGAGAAGCTCGCCGGGGCGCGGCAGATCAAAGTCAATTCGCTGCACGGCCAGGGCATCGACCGCCTGGCGCCGGGGCTTGCCGTCGAGGCGACGGCGCCCGACGGCCAGATCGAGGCCGTACGGCTGCCGCAGGCGCGCTTTGTTGTCGGCGTGCAGTGGCACCCGGAATACCGGCTCGGCGAGGACCCGTTCTCGCGCGCGCTCTTCGCCGCGTTCGGCGCCGCGTGCCGCGCGCATGCCGTCCGCCGCGGCGGATGAGCACCGCAGTTCATTAATAAAACCCGCCGCCGAGACAGGCCGCTTCACCCCATGACGGAACTCGATTTCCATTCGCTTGCCGCGGCCGATGATTTTTTTGTCGTGGCGATGCCGGACGGCGCGCTACTGCCGGTCTATGAGCTCGCCGGTCCCAAGGGCGCGCCGGCGCTGCTCTTCGGCCATGCCAATGGCCTCGCCGCCGGCTCCTACGAGCCGTGGCTGCGCTTGCTGGCGCGGCGCCTCAATGTCTTCGCCTTCGATGCGCGCGGCCATGGCGGCTCACGATGGCCGGAGGGCGCGCTCGAAGAGGTGTTCGGCGACGACCGCATGGCCGAGGATCTGCTGCCTCTGACCCGCGCGGTGGCCGCGCGCGCGGCTGGGACGCCGCTCGCCTATGCCGGCCACTCGCTCGGCGCCGAGGCGGCGTTGCGCCTGTTGGTGCTGGGCCACGCGCCGGCATGGAGCACGTTCATCGCCATCGAGCCGCCGATCTTTCCCACGCCAGATTGCCGCTGCTATGCCATGGCCATCGGCATACATGTGCACCTGCTCAGGGGCACGGCGCGGCGGCGGCGCGATTGGTCATCGCCGGCGGCGCTGTTCGAGCGGATCAAGACGGTGCCGATGTTTCGGCACGCCGATCGGGCGATGCTGATGGCGCATTGCCATGCGATCCTCCGCCCGTTGCCGGAAGGCGGCTTTCGCCTGTGCTGTCCGCCCGAAGTCGAGAACATGATCTATCGCGTTCACGGTGAGGCCGACACCTGGTCGCGGCTCGGCCGCATCACTCGGCCGGTCGAGATCATCGGCGGCGATCCCGCCACTCCCCAAAATGACTGGATCAGCAGCGCCATGCCGGAGCTGGCGGCGCTTCTGCCGCGCGCGCGTCTCGCGACGGTAGCGGGGACGGGTCACATGCCCATGTTCGAGAAGCCCGATCAGTGCGCGGGGCTGGTTTTCGAGCGACTCGGCCTGATCTAGAGCGATTTTAGGAGGCATGCGCAAGACGCGGGCAAGCCATGCGCAAAGCGCAATACACGTGGCGCAATCCGGGCCCACGTAACTAATCAGAAGCGGCCGATTTCACGGCGGCCGGGCGACAGCGCGACAGCGCTTGCCCGACTCCCCCACCGCGGGGGGCTTCGGGCGCCCGGTCATCCCCCCTGACCGGGCGCCCTGTTATAATCTCTTATCTTTCAATGTGTTAATCTATAAATGGACTGCTGGCAGTCACTCTGGCAGTTATTGGGCAGTCGAGAGCGGATGGCTACCAGCCCTTGGCGGTGCGGCTCCGAGGGTGCCCGTTAAGACCTTTTTAAACATTCTCGACAATACTCCGCACGAACCTGGAGAACCGGGTTGAAGAGCTTGGCCGGCGCATATTTTCGCCTCGCATAGGCGCCGGGCTTTACCAGCCAGTTAAGTGCAGCCCTTTCGGGTAGCAGCGCAGGCACACCACTCGACAGGTGTGCGCCATGCTACCTATCGCCGACAATCCGAACAGTCTCGCGGTCCCCGACTCCGATGTCGCGCGGCTGATTCTCGGGCACGATCTCCACCCGAACACGAAAAATCGCCTTCGTCGTAACGGCAAGTGGCCGCCAGCGTTCTATGTCGCTGGGCGCGCCTATGTGCTGCGCTCCGATATTGAGCGCTTTCTCGCCGAACGCCGCGCTGCCGCCGATGAGGAGAGGAAGCCTCGATCCGAACAGGCCCGTAGGGCGGTCGCTACGCGCTGGCGGCGTCAGCGCGAGCACGAAGCGACGGCGCTTGCGACCGAAGTCCGCGCCTCAAAGGACGTGATCCATGACGGTGCAGAACCTTTCACGACAGGAGCAGACCATGTCTAGCCGCTGCGAGTATCCGAATTTCGCGATCGCTTTGGAGAAGGCGCTTCCGCCTGACCCTTTCCGTACCGCTCTAATTTCGCTGGCGCGAGCGGGCATCAGCATTGGAATTTTGGAACCCGGTCAGGACCACCTCAGCGTCATCGGCCCAGCGAACCACGACGGGCGTTGGTTCGTCGTAATCCAAGATGATCCGCCTGAGGTCGAAGCAGCATTGGGTCCCGGCGGGTTCGACTCCGACGCCGTAGAGAATTGTCTCCGGAGCGCGAAGTTCGTTTGCGTATACTCCGGGATGGCGGAAGAGAAATACTACCGCGCTCTTGCGGCGTGCGCTCACGTCGGCCTGGTTCTCTTGATCCTTGCCCGGGTAAATCACGAGGAGGAGTGGATTGCCCTCGTGAGACAAAAGTCCCACGCAGCCATGACCGTGATCTCCCCGACCGAGGACCTGGAACAACGCGTGGTCGGCCGACGCGCAGCGGCGAAAAAGATGACCGATTAAAGGTGCCGTCATGAGTGCGATTCTTCATCAGATGCCGCCTCTGCGTGGCGACACGGACGCAGCGCTGGACTTCATCCGCCGGTTCAGGCCGAGTGGCACGATCTGCCTCGTCGCCATCGTCCCGGATGGAGGAACAGAAACCCGGACCTTCAACGTCACCGACACGGCCGCGCTGCGCCAGTGGATCGAAGGTCGCCAAGGTCGCAAGAACCTGTATTTCACCGTTAACACGGTGAAGGGCTATGTCGACAAGAAGCCCTCGAAGGCCGACATGAGCGAAGCCGTCGCGAACTGGCTCGACCTTGATCCCCTTGAGATCGAGGAGAAGCGGGCCGACGGATTTGCGCACGAGCGTGAGCGCCTTGAGCAGATCATCACGGAGTTGCTTTTTAGTGAGGCGCCGCCCTCCTTTGTGATCGATAGCGGCGGCGGCTTTCAGCTCTTCTGGCTGCTCGACAAGCCGCATTCGCTTGACGGTAAGGATGGGCAACTGACCAAGAAGATCGAGGCAGTCGGGCGTAGGCTCCGGCTCCGTTTTGGCGGCGACGCCGTCGAGAACGTCGATAGGATCATGCGCCTGCCCGGCAGCATCAATTTGCCCAACAAGAAGAAGCTTGAGAAGGGTCGTCAGCCCGCCCTCGCAAAACTCGTATGGTTGAACGATGACAGGTACACGCTCGACAAGCTGCGCCAATTGTCGTGCCGGGAGCTTGACGGCCTTGAAGTCATGTGCCTGCTCGACGAAAAGCTGCTCGCAAAGCTGGTCCAGGCGCTGATCGAGGATGACAAGCTGCATGAGCGGTGGCTCGGCGGCAGCACCGGCTTGAACGATAGCTCGCGTTCCGCCTTCGACTTAAGCGTAGTGGCGCTACTGAAGAAGCACGAGTTCGAGGAGCAAGACGCAAAGGCTGTTTTGTCTTCTTTCCCGCATGGCGCCGTCTCGGAAAAACTTTATGAAGGCGATGAGCGCTATTGGGACCGTTTATGGGGGCGATCCCACGATCCGAGCAAAAAAGGTGACGGCTCCGGTAAGGTGCCGCAGCGCGATCGGCTCCTCGCTATCGGCCTTTCGGCCGAACTTTGGCACGACGCACGGCGTGAAGCTTATGCGACCATCGAGCGCGACGATCATCGCGAGCACTATTCGATTGATAGCCAAGATTTCCGAAACTGGCTGATCGGCGAGTACATGCAGCTCAACGAGTCCAATCCGCGCGTGCCGCCCGCCACAGCGGTGAATGAGGCACTCGCAGGCCTCAAGGCTCGCGCGATGAAAGGTCCGATCAAGGAGCAGTTTGTCCGTGTCGCCGGCTACAAGGGAAAGGTCTATCTTGACCTGGGTGACGTAACGTGGCGCGCGGTCGAGGTCGACGGTGATGGCTGGCGGGTCGTGGAACGGCCGCCAGTGCCGATGCTGCGTTATGCGGGGATGGAGCCGCTGCCTACCCCAGTGCGCGGCAGCAGCATCGAGGAGCTGCGTTCATACGTGAACGCGCCCGACGAAGACGCCTTCCGGCTGATCGTCGGGTTCTGTGTAGCGTCGCTCTTCCCGGGCGGCCCCTTCACGCTGCTGGAGTTCGCCGGGCCGCAAGGCTCACTCAAGACAGCGGCGACCCGGGCCATCAAGCGTATGATCGACCCGAACAAAGTGAGTTTGCGGTCGAAGCCAAGGACCGAGGATGACCTGTTCATCTCGGCCGAGCACAATCATGTGCTCGCATACGAGAACGTCAGCAGTATCAACGAGGAGCTGGCGGATTGGTTGTGCCGGCTGGCGACAGGTGCCGGCATCGCGAAGCGTAGTCTCTACACGAACAAGGACGAGACGCTGCTCGACGCCTGTAAGCCAGTGATCGTCAATGGCATTCCAGACCTGATCAATCGGTACGATCTCGCCGACAGGGCCATTATGATCGTGTTGCAACCTTACAAGGGCAAGCGGCGTCCCGACGAAGAGGTGATGCGGGAGTTCGACACCGTAGCGCGCCCACGGATCTTGGGTTGCGTCCTGCAAGGGGTTGCGCGCGCGATTGCGCGTTCCGCCGAGATCGAGTTGCCCGACGACGGGCCGCGCATGGCCGACTTCGCGAAGCGCGTTATTGCGGCGTTCCCCGCGTTCGGCTGGCCCGAGGAGGACTTCATCCGGCTGTGGCGTACATATCGCAGCAATGTCGCGGTGAGAGCCGTGGATATGGATGCAGTCGCCAGAGCGATATTGGTCTTCATGGAGGAGCGGGACGAATGGATCGGAAGCGCGGACGAACTGCTTTGCAAGTTGGGATTGCAGAGTGGTAAGGATTGGCCGACGACCGCCGGTCATCTAGCGAATCGCTTGCGTCGCGCCATGCCGATGCTCGGCACGATGGGTTTTGATGTTGAACTGGAGGGCAAGGACCCGAAGACGCGGCGGCGCATCATCACGTTGATGAAGAAGGCGGCGGCCGGCACGCCTGAAAAGAGCACCGGCTCTCAGCCGTCATTGGCCGAGATGTGTTATCGATAATCCAAGAGTCGCGAAAAGACCTGACCCGGCGCAGCCGGGACGATCGAGACGAGGTGAGCCAGCGCCAGAAGCGCGCGTTCGCCATCGAAAGCCGCGAGGCTTCGGGCGTCCGTCGCAGCGGTAGTGCGCAGCCGGTCTCTGGCGACATCGACGATGCGGCGCATGTCATCCATCCCTTCGCCGGCTAGGGACTCAATCTCGGCATTCGCGATGTGGCGGAGCTGGCGGAACACATCGTCGATGCGCGCTGCCTGAGCCTCGACATCGGCTTGGCCGTCGGCGAGCGCTACGAGCGCTGGCGACGGTTCGATGCTGTCACCGACGGCCTCAACCGGCGGTGCCGCCGCTGATGCTGGCGCGCGATTTGGGCCTCACCGCGGTCGAGCGGCTGCCGCCCTTGAAGCGGCTCTTCATGCGTCACGCCATAGGCATTGTGGGCGAGCTGCCGCGCCTCGCGCGAGGCGAGCGGCTCTAGGCGCGGCGCGCAACGGCGGCGCGACCGGTGCTGGCCTAATTAAGCCACTCATTCCTTGCCGCCTTTGATGACGGTGAACGGAGCATAGCCGTTGGGTTCCGGCGGCAGCAAAATCGCGGGGAAGGATGTTCATGGGCCAAATCGATGGTTGCGGATCGGCCTTGGAAAGCTCCCGCCTTAAGGGCTATATTTCTCGAAGCGGTCATAGCTCAGGGCCAAATCCTGCGTTTGTGATCCGGGGCTGGCGCTGCTCGAACAGCGTCGCTCCCACTAGCTTGGTGTTCCGGGTCTACGATTCGAACGTAGGTTTCCTCACTTGTAACGGCGGGTGTCCTACCACTAGACGAACCCGGAAATTTCTAAGCAATTCAAAGGGCTGCTTTGGTTCCGTATGGTTCTAAAGCGGCCCTTTTCATTGACTAGATGTCAAAATATCTCATATATGAGATAGGGGCGTCAATTGAATTTTAATGTGCTCATCCCAAATTTGATATAATCTGATGGCCCGCTGGATCATCAGGTGCTACGGCAATGATCGCAGGAACCTCTTCGATGAGCAGTACCGTGGGCAGCCGCCGGCAGTTCGGGCAGAGTTTCGCGCAACGCTTAATGGCTTGCGCGATCAACCGATTGACGGATGGTCTAGGGCAGCAGGGTTTGATCGCTTAAGTGGAGCGTACCGTGATCTCGGAAAATTACTATTCAAAGCAGCAAACGCGCAGCATCGACCGCTAGGATTTTTCGGGCCTGGAGAAAATGAATTTACTTTGCTTATCTGGGCGACTGAACGGGATCAAAAATTCGATCCACCTGGTGTAAGGGACACCGCACTCCAGCGGATGAGGGCAATTCAAAACGGGACGGCAAAGACATATGAGTTTGATTTCGAAGAGATTCGCAGACGAACTGAACGAGAAGGAGATGCGTGATGCATACCTCGCGGCCCAAACGCGCACGCATCTTGCTTATCAAATTCGCGCAATTAGGTGTCAACGCGATTGGTCCCAAGGGGAGTTTGCAAATATTTTGCGCACCTCTCAAAGCGCGGTATCGCGCATGGAAGATCGCCAATACGGCAAGCTAAATTTGCAAACGCTTTTTGAAATTGCAGCGGCGTTTGATTGCGGCCTCGTCGTGCAATTCGTCCCCTACACTGACTTCCTTGTGAAGACACGTGATCTCTCACCTGACCATTTGGCCGTAAACAGCTTTACACGCGCATCGCTTGATATTCTGACGGGCGAACGTAGCGAATCCCGCGTTGGTGGGGCAGCCGCATACCTTGGAGAAACGGGGCAGACATCGCGGGCGCCTTTTGAAGCAATCCCCGAACAGCGACGTGAATTAATCCAGGCCGGCGCTGAGTCTGATTTGTTGCGTTCAAACATGCCGCCGATCTCTATCGGAGCTGGGGCACAGTAGCGCCGTGGAACATATTTCCACCCTACGCGGCGCGGCTGGGTACATTGTGCCATTGGAAGAGATTCGACCATACGGTGGTCTGCCTGGTCAGGAACTCATCCGACAGATCGCAGGGCGCTACGAATTTGCCGTTTTGCCGAATTTAGCGGCATTTGGGTCTCCCGACGGCCCTAAAGGAATCGAATTTCAACTCGGCCGTTATCAGATAGACGGCCAGCAAATCAACGTCCAACGACTATCGATCTTCACTGACGGCGTTGTTGCAGATTGCCTCGATACTAGGCACGCCGCGGCTGTCATTGGCGATTTGATGGTGTGGGCCAAAGAAGCATTCTCGTTGAGAGACCCGGCGACACCACCGTATTGGTGGTATGCGAGTCAGATCGTTGTGAAATTCAATAAATCAATCGATTCGCAACTGGCCTTATGTGGAAGGTTCGGTGAAAAATTATCGACCGTATTTTCGGACCTTTACGGCATCACAGGACCGTATTCCACTTCGCGATTTGTGATGGCGATAGATCCAACAAATATGCCGGTCGCGCGTAGGCATACGGAATTTTCAATTGAACGCCGTATTGATCGGCCATTTTCCGAAAATCGGTATTTTTCGTCGGCCGCGTTGCACACAGATCTACACCTCGAAATGTTAGCTGAGATAGAAAATTCCCTCACGTAAGTAGAGCACCATTTCTCCGGTATAGCCAAATGTTGAGCTTAACGCTCTCAGAAGGAGGGACTCATGCCGACATTCATCTGCTTCCTCAATTGGACCGACCAAGGCGCCTAGTCAGCGTGTATATAAAGACCGGCCAGTACGATGGTATCCTCACTGTCGATATGCCCAATGGCGAGGCGATGATAAAACTCGCCGTCGCCGCCGCGGCGATGGGCACTGTGCGCACGACGACAGTGCGCGCCTTCACTCCCGACGAGTTCGCCAAGCTCGCCGCCGACGCCCCGACGCCCTAGCGCGCCGGGACACGCGAGAAGCCGCGCTCGCGGCGGACGAGCGCGGCGCCGGCGGTGAGCGCGGTGAGATTCGCGCGCGCGCAACTTTGCGGTCGAGCGGCGCCACGCCGCAATTGGTGCAAGGGAAGAACTGCGTGGGCGCGGCATAGGCTGGCGCGCAGAGCAGCACTTTGGCCACTTGCGCCCGGCGGTCAATCGCGCCGAG
>Ga0181536_10007636_pt1 | contig 10577 bp, 9 predicted proteins | sample PEATcosm2014_Bin_41_FD_121105 | JGI IMG/M metagenome (GOLD analysis project Ga0181536, IMG submission 121105) | Peatland microbial communities from MTU Mesocosm Facility, Houghton, MI, USA - PEATcosm2014_Bin17_60_metaG | ecosystem: Environmental > Terrestrial > Soil > Wetlands > Peat | place...
ACTTCGAGGCCGTGATGGATGGCCAGATAGGCATTGGCCAGGGTCTGCGCCTCCACGCCCTGGCTGGCGTCCACCACCAGCAGCGCGCCTTCGCAGGAGGCCAGCGAGCGCGAGACTTCGTAACTGAAGTCCACGTGGCCGGGCGTGTCGATCAGGTTGAGCTGGTAGGTATTGCCGTCATGCGCCTTGTACATCATGCGCACGGCGTGGGCCTTGATGGTAATGCCGCGTTCGCGCTCCAAATCCATGGCATCGAGAATCTGCGCCTGCATCTCGCGGCCGGTCACCGAGCCGGTGAGTTCGAGCAGACGATCACTCAGCGTCGACTTGCCGTGGTCGATGTGGGCGATGATAGCGAAGTTTCTGAGGAAGCGAGCGTCCATCGGAGGCTTTCAAAACAAATGGGTCGCGGGCGCGCCCGCGACCCGCCTTAGCGGCTCTCCCATGGTTTAGCTTATCATCGGCGAGCTGGCGGAAAGCGGCAGTGCGCGCATCGGTGTGCCTTCCCATCTCCAATGGTCAAAACCCATTTAATGCTTAAAATCGACACATGGGACACCCATCTTCAATGCTTGTACTCGCTTCTCCCGGTACCTGGACTATCCGCCTCGTCGTACTGTCATCCCCGGTCCCCGAAGGCAAGGGACCGGGGGCACCCTCAGTGTGGGTTTGGAAATCTCACCGGGACCAGGGCCAACCGCCGAATCAATTCACACTATTCTCCCCAGGGGTTGGCGACCTGGTCGCTGATTGCCACCCAGAAACGTTGTCCAGCGGGGAACAAGCCAATCGCGTTGCCCCAGAAGTGCCAAGCGCCTGAGTATGCCAAGTTGGGTCCATACCATCCTTCGTGGAACTCGGCCATGGCCCATCCCGATCCAAAGTTGAGGGCGCAGTATTCGTTGGCCACGGCACGGCTGTTGAGAAGCGTTCCGCTGATGGGAGCGCTCAATTGAAGGTTGCCCTTCACCCACCCGCCGTAGAAGTCCGGCGTCAGTTCGCCGGGCAGCGCGGCGCCGGTCACGTCGATGCAAAGAATCGGCAGGATAGTCGAGGCGGATGTGTCGCCGTTATACGCGTTGGTTATGCTATCGGCACCGACATGAACGATGGGGGAACCGCCCAGAACGCTCCAGGTCATGCCAGCGTGCGTTGCCAGGCCGCCATTGATCGCATTCCAGGGATTGGCAATCTGGTCGTTGATTGCCACCCAGAAACGTTGGCTGGCGGGGAATAAACCAAGCGCGTTGCCCCAGAAGTGCCAAGCGCTGGCAGTTGTCAGGTTGGTTCCATACCATCCGTCATGGAACTCGGCCATTCTCCATCCGGCGCCGAAATTCGCGGCACAATACGCGTCGGCGACGGCACGGCTGGTCAGAAGTGTGCCGCTTATGGGCACGGTCAATTGAAGATTGCCCTCAACCCAGCCGTCATAGAAGTCCGGAGTCAACTCGCCGGCCAGCCCGGGCAGCGCGGCACCGGTCACGTCGAGGCAAAGCAGGGGCAGCGACACGGTGGCGGCGGTGTCCCCGTTGTAGGGATTTGTGACGCTATCGGCGCCAACATGAACAATCGGCGATCCACCATGCGTGATCCAGGTCATGCCTGCATGCGAGGCGGGCGGGGCATAGCTTTCCAGGAACTGGATATTCGGCGTTGACCCGCCGTTGGAATAGCAGGTTGAACTCAGGTTGAGGTTGTTTGTCTCGCCCGTTGTGCCGTCATAATTAGAGGGCGGTACACACGTTGGCGCAGCCGTCGATCCATCGGTCACGGCGAGGCTCACGATCATCGATGAACCGCTGTTAAACACAGCTTCCGATCCCCCGGCATTGCCGAAGACATTGAATTCGGCCTGGTTCCATCCACTGGCGATATCAGTGTAGCTGTCATTGACGGTTGCAGTATAAGCTTCGCCGTCAAATGTGACAGTAGCCGCATCGGTTCCATTTGCCGTTGCCGAACCCGACAGCGTCAAACTTGCAAGGTCCGTAATCGACAACTGCCCATTGGCAATGAAAGTAGCAGGGGTATTTTGCACACAGTCGACCCCTGGATAATCTACCTCGGCTATGATGAATCCACTTGGACAAGCACTACTGTTGCTGGAACCGTAGTCGATCAGCCAATATTCGATAAAGACTTCCGTTTCATTGGTCAGGCTGCCGCTGGTCAACGATACGGGTGTGTTTGTCGACATCACATATTGCTGCCATGCTATACAGGACGAGTAGCCGCCGCAAGCGGCGGAATGATAGAAATTGGTGTTGACCTGCAGCGTGTATTCATTCGGTCCGGGAATGCCACCGACGCCATTTTCCGTTGTCACGCCAGCTACCGACGGGAAACTGCCGACGACAGAACTGAATAAATGTCCCGCTGGAGCTTGAGCAACATAGTCGTACGCATTGCCAACGACTTGGTCACGATTTGCAATCTTTGGCAGCGCAGACCGATAAGCCGGCGGCTCTTCGCATTGCACCTCTTGCCATTGAGTGCTGGGATACGAGGCTTTGAAGCATCCATCTCCAGGAACAGGAGCCTGCTTCATGGACTCGCGCCAAGCTTGCCGTTCTGTGGAGCTATCGGACACTGCGGACTCTGGTTGTTGTGCCTGACAAACGAGGTTCGCAAACCACACCAACGCAAGTGTGGTTAGCAAGGAGGGAATTAATCTCCGGATCATGTTGTTACCCTTTCTGAACGGGAAATCCGTTCGGTTTGATGTTGGGGGATAGGGACATTATCGGGAAGGCAAATGCCCATTGGAATTACGTTCCATATGCGGTTGGCGGGTGGCCCTGATCTCATGCAGCATTTTATCAAGTTGAGGGTGCACCCTCAGCGGGGTTTGGAAATCTCACCGGGACCGGGGCCACCCGCCCGCCTCCAGGCCATAGCTTATCATTGGCTAAGGGCAATGGGTTCCCGTATGCGCCTTGGCAGAATGTGGTATCGAACCTTCGGCTGTAGCGTGCTGGCTCTCTCGCTGGCCGGCTGCGATCCTTCTGGCTCTAAGAGCGCTCCACAGAACACAACGCCGCAGACCACCGCGCCCGCCTTGCCCACGCCTTCTCCGCAACCCACGGCTGCCCCAACGCCCCCGCCGCTCACCATCGAGCAGCAGCGGGTGAAAGTGCTGATCGAGCAGGTAGAGACAGCATACGCGCAAGGCGAGTCCAACTACCGCAAGGGACGACTGGCCGATGCCAAAGTTGAATTCGATCGCGCCGTGGATTTGATGCTGGCCAGCGGCATCGACATCAAGGGCGATTCCGAGTTGCAGGATGAGTTCGACCGCATCGTGGACGGTGTGAACGCGCTGGAGATGGAAGCGCTGAAAGAGGGCAACGGTTTTGTGCCCAAAGAAGAGCTCACGCCTGCCGACGCGGCCAGCGACGTAACCTTCGAGGTGGACCCCAGCATTGTGGCCAAGGCCAAAGCCGACCTGGCCACCACCAAGTCCGACCTGCCGCTGGTAGTCAACGACTATGTGGCCACATACATCAATTTCTTCGCCAACACGCAGCGCGGCCACAACACGCTGCTGCACTCGTTCCAGCGCGCCGGCCGCTACAAGGCGATGATCCAAAGCGTGATGGCCGAGGAAGGCGTGCCGCAAGATCTCATTTATCTGGCCGTGGCCGAGTCGGGCTTTCAGCCGCGAGCGCGCAATCGCCGCTCCGGCGCCGGAGGCATGTGGCAGTTCATGCCGCGCGGCAACTATGGTTTGGCGCGCAACGCCTACGTGGACGAGCGCTTCGATCCGGAAAAATCCACGCGCGCTTATGCCCGCTACATGAAGTTCATCTACGACGAGTTGGGCGACTGGTATCTGTCGATGGCCAGCTACGACTGGGGCACGGGCAATGTGCAGCGCGCGGTCGAGAAGACCGGCTATGCCGACTTCTGGGAACTGTATAAGCGCAACAACCTTCCCCGCGAGACCAGGAACTACGTGCCGGAGATTCTGGCGGCGATCATCATCGCCAATCACCCGGCGCAGTATGGCTTCGACGAGATTGCGCTCGATCCGCCGGTGCTGACCGATACAGTGACCATCAATTATCAAGTGGACCTGCGCCTGGTATCGGACCTGGTGGGCGCGCCGATGGATGAGTTGATGGCGCTGAACCCCAGCCTGCTGCGGCTTGTGACGCCGCCTGACGCTTCGTTCGATCTGCATCTGCCCGCGGGCGCGGCTGCGCTGTTCACCGAGCGCATCGCGGCGATTCCAGAGTCGAAACGCAACGCATGGCGCTATCATCGCGTTGCCGCTGAAGACACGCTGGCCTCGGTGGCGCGCGAGTATCGCGTGACGATAGCCGACCTGGCCGCGGCCAATCAACTTAACGAAAGCGATGGCGTTGCGGGTCTTCAGGCGCTGCTGGTGCCCACTCCTCCATCCGCCGCGCCATCGGCGAGCACCGTGCTCTACACCGCGCGCAGAGGCGATACGCTGGTGACGATCGCGGATCGCTTCGGCGTCTCGCTCGATCAGTTGCGCCGTTGGAACAACATCGCAGGCATCAGAGTGGAACCGGGCCGGCGCCTGCGCGTGGCCGGGGCTGCGAACGTTCCTCATGCTTATCGCCATCGTCGCCGGGGCGCTTCCGCAAGCGGCGCAAAGACGCGGGAAGCCGCGCCGGCAAAGGGTTCCAGCGCACAGCCCGTTGCGCGCGCATCGCAAAAAAAGAGCAGCGCATCGGGCGCGAAAAATACGCGCGCAAGGAAGCCCGCCGCGCCCGCCGCGGATCCCACTGCAAAATAAAATAGCGAGGGACCTAATTACATACTTGTCAATTGCAGGTGTTTGTGTGCAAGCTATAGTTACAATGGCTTCCGCGAGCGGAGCGCAATTGTCCGCCGCGTGAAACTTGAAACGCAACCGAGGTCAGCGGCGAGCCGCTGGAGGCAAAGGAATGGAAGAAGTTTTCAGGATGTACGCAATGAGCGACGGCAATACGGATGCGGAACCGGTAGAGTTGGACCCCGATCACGAAGATGACTTTGAAGAGGATGAAGATGAAGAAGTCGAAACCTCCAGCGCACTCACTTCCTCGAATGAGGATGAGGAAGTGGTTGAAGAGGCTGTAATCGTGGTAGTGGAAGAGCCCGCATCGAAACCGGCCGGCAAGAAGGCCGCGAAGAAGTCTCCCGCAAGGAAGGCTGCAAAAAAAGCCCCGGCGAAAAAGGCCGCGGCGAAGAAGGCTCCAGCGAAGAAGGCTGTAGCCAAGAAAGCAACCGCGAAAAAAGTTGTGGCCAAAAAGGCCGCAAAGAAATCCGCCGCAAAGAAGAGCACTTCTGGCGCGAAAGGCGGAAAGGCTGTGGCCAAAAAGGCCGCGGTAGGCAAGAGCGCCGGCAAACCCACTAAGAGAGGTAAAAAATTGGCAGTTAAGAAAGCAGCAAAGAAGGCGCCCGCCAAGAAGGCAGCAGCGAAGAAAGCAGTTGCCAAGAAGGCTCCGGCGAAGAAGGCAGTTGCCAAGAAGGCTCCTGCGAAGAAGGCTGTCGCAAAGAAAGCCGCAGCCAAGAAAGCCCCTGCGAAAAAGGCAACCAAGTAGCAGCGGCAACAGGCAACTCAAGGCAAGCAAAAGAACCTGGCTTCGCGCCGGGTTTTTTTGCGTCTGGACTCAGGTGAGTTGCCTACGCCGCGGTGAGTTGCGACAGATGCCAATGCTGATGCCGCAGGTAGTCCTCGATGAGAAAGCGCAGGGTGCAGGGCGCGTTGTCGCCGACGATGCACTCCGCATCGAGCCGCTCTTCGGGGATGCGATCCACCACGGCCGCAAGAATCTCGTGCTCCACTTTCCACCAATCGAGCAGAGTGGCCCAAGGCTGGCTTGCATAGCCGTGCGCGGCTACCCATGCGTCCTGCGCGTAATTCGGCCCCGCGAAGCTGCCGTCCGCGCCGGCGCGCACAAAGCGCTGGCGGTTGTTAGCCGCGGAATCGAGCATATGTCCAACGACTTCCTTGCGCGTCCAGCCGCCGCTGCGCCACGGAGTGTCCGCAAGCTCCGGCTGAAGTGCAACGAGCGCCGTGTGAACGGCGTCGAGTTGTGCGCGAAATTGCTGGGCAAGCGGTGTTTGCATATCTTCCTCCACTGCCGTGCGGGCGATTGAAATTCTTATCATCTTAAAACAACGGCTCCTTTGTTGGGGCCGCATGGTTAGTCTGTTGCGGCGTCTTATTTCTTCAGTTCCGCAATAGCCGCCAGCACTTCCTCGGAGTGATGCTCGACTTGCACCTTCGTCCACACCTTCGCGATCTTGCCCTGAGGATCGATGAGAAATGTGTTTCGGTTGGCAATCTTGATGCCCATGAAGTTGCCCAGCGAGCCGTAGGCATCGACCGCTTTGTGCTCCGGGTCGGCGAGCAGGCGGAAGGTCAGTCCTTCTTTCGCGCAGAATTGTTTGTGGCTGTCGGGAGTGTCAACGCTCACGCCCAGAATCACTGCATTCGCGGCATCGAATTTCGCTTGATTGCGCTGGAAGTTGTGGGCCTCGATGGTGCAGCCCGTGGTCATGTCCTTGGGATAGAAGTAGAGCACCACCCACTTGCCGCGAAAGCTGTCGAGCGAAATCTGCGAGCCGTCCTGCGAGGGAAGCGTGAAGCCGGGCGCGACCTGGCCGACGGCGGGCAGCGCTTGATCCGCCGCGTGAACTGTGGCCAGAACAACCGTGACCGCAACGACCGCGGCAAGGATGAAGAGAATGAGTTTTCTCATGGGGAACCTCCTCTGGATTGGATGGGGAACGGAACCGGCGGGACGCAGAGAGTTGTTGCGCAATTAGAGTATGTTCACACTTTGAGTAATGCTGGGCAGTCCGTTCCCGGCGGAGGGAGCAGGGGTCTTTAGACCCCTGAATGGATCGCGGTATAGGCGGGGCTTTAGCCTCGGAGGCGGCTTTTCTAGGTCTCCTTCACCTCATCGAGCATTTCGGGGAAGAATAGAAAGGCCCGGGGCTAAAGCCCTCTTGATGAAGCGGCATTTTCAGGGGGCTGAAGCCCCCTGCTCCCTCCGGAAAAGGCCTCCGCATGGAAAGTGTGAACAGGCCTTAGCATTCGCGCGGAGCGGCCACAATGGCAATGCCCGCTTCGGCGGCTCTCTGGAGCAGAGCTTCGCGATCGAAGAGCAGTGTGCGCCCAGCCTCGACGGAGAGGCAACTGGCGCCCGCGCGAATCATGGTCTCGACCGTCGTGATGCCGATGACGGGAACGTCGAAGCGCATATCCTGATTGGGCTTGGCCACCTTCACGACAGTCAGGCGGCGCTCCAGCGTCGGGGTCCCCGGCGACGGGTCTTTGTCGCTGGGGTGAAGCGTTGAAGCATCGTCCTCCAGCGAGCGCATCAGTTGGCCTGCGCGCTCGATGGCCGCGTCCGTGCCTTCCATGGCCTCGACGGCGACGCTGGCCTGCGCGGCTACCACAACCGTCTGGCCTATATCGAATCCAGAAACGGCGCGTGCCACGCCCAACCCATACTCGATATTCCTGCGCTCATCCTCGTCCGGCGCGCGCGGCGTGAGCACGCCCTCCTGAGCCAACAGCGGCTCAAGAAACGCGGTCGAGCTAATCAGCTCAATGCCTTCGTCGCCCAGCACCTTGGCTACCGCGCCCAGCAGCATATCGGTATTGCGTGTGCGCAGGTTGAGCAGCAGCTTGGCCAGCCGCCAGTCGGGGCGGATGCTGGAAAATATCTGCTTGTGTTTCACCTGTCCGGCCATCACAGCCTTGGAGACGCCTTCCTTATGGAAGTGCTCGATCAGCCGCGATAACTCGCCCAGCGAGAACCACTCGACTGTGATGCGCTCGTCCGCGGCCGCGCGCCGGTCGATCTCCGGGTCGGTCTCCTCGCGGATGGCTGCAACCGCTACGGCAAGCCCCTGCGTCCGCGCCGCATCCAGCAGCAGAAACGGAAAGCGGCCGTTGCCGGCGATAAGACCCAGCTTCATGCCGCACACCGGATCGGAACGCAACGCACGATCGGCTTCTGTCTCACCGCAGCACCCCTAGGCAATTTCGGATCAGTAATATTTCGCCGCTTCATCGAGCTTCTTCCGCGCTTCTTCCTGGCGGTTGAGCCGTTGCAGCACGAGAGCATGGAAACGCAGGTTTCTGACGAGAATGCGCTTGTAGTCCTCAGCCAGACTCGACGCCTCTTTCTCCGCTTTGACAACTCCCTTTCGCTCAAAATCCTCGGCCAAAGTCAGATCACGGTCCGCAGCCGTCAGATTGCCCATCATGCCTTCGATGGTCCCCTTGGTCGAGTACGCCTCATTGTTCCCGGAGTCATCGTCATGACCCTGCTTGACCACTTTCACCGCCTTTGCCGCCCAGACCAAGGCGCTATTCAGGTCTCCGCCGCCTGCAAAAGCCATAGCCGCGGAGACATACGAGGATCGCCTCTCGATGAACCGTCGGTTCGGCGCGAATTCATCGGCAATCTCCGCGGCATTTTTGCAAGCGGGAATGGCCTCCTTATAATCCGTGCCCGCCGACATGGCCTTTTTGCATTCTTCCGCGGCCGGCAAATACCGCGCAGCAATCTTCTCATCGTCGGGAGCAGGCCCATCTTTTCCCAAACTGACTGCAATGGAAACCGGCCCGCTGGCCGCCACCGGCACACCATCCTTCTCAAACGGACGATAGGTCCATTGTTTCAGGCAATCCATCGCGGCCTGCTGTAGCATGGCAGGCCCGCTGACCACCTTCATCGACTCGATCTTGCCGGTCACGCCAATACGGACCTCGAAATCGACTGTCCCCTGGACTCGCGCAGCCTTGGCAATCGACGGATACACAGGAGACACGCGATGAGTTATATGCTGATTGAGCGTAAGTTTGTCAACAGTAATAACCTCCTGGGCCGAACCCAAAAGGGAGATTGCTTGAAATGCCAAAACGAATAGTAGGAATCTGCGATAGTGCATGAAATCTCCTAATCGGCGATCTACTTGATAACCCCGCGCTCGCTGCGTTCGATAAACGCGGCCAGCAGCGCCGCGTCCTCGCCTTCCAGTTGCTTGATCTTCTCGACCGCCTGCGTGGTGTTCAGCTTTGCGGCCAGCAGCAGGCGGAATGCCTTCTGCAACACTTGCAGCCGCTCGGACGAGAAGCCCCGTCTCGCCAGACCGATTTTGTTGATGCCGAAGGCCTTGTTCTCGCGCCGCGAAGAGGTCAGCGAAAAGGGCAGCACGTCTTGAGTAACAATGGTGCCGCCGCCGATGTAGGCGTACTTGCCCACCGTGCAGTGCTGATGGACGGGGCTGAAAGCGCCCACGGTGGCGTAGTCTTCGATAATCACGTGGCCGGCCAGCGTGGCGGCGTTGGCCAGGATGCAGTGGCTGCCCACCAGGCTGTCGTGGCCGATATGCACTCCAGCCATCAGCAGACAGTTCGAGCCGATGCGGGTTACGCCGCCGCCGCCCGCCGTGCCGCGGCTGACGGTTACATTTTCGCGGATTGTGTTGCCGTCGCCGAGGACAGTCTCCGTAGCTTCGCCGCCATACTTCAAATCCTGCGGCGAGACGCCCACCGCGCAGAAGGGATGAAAGGTATTGCGCGCGCCGATGCGGGTGCGCCCATCGAGCACCACGTGAGAGATGAGGACGCACTCCTCGCCCAGCACCACCTCGGGGCCGACGGTGCAAAACGGCCCCACCGCGCAGGTGTCCGGGACTACCGCTCCAGGAGCGATCACCGCGCTAGGATGGACGCTCACTCCGCCGCCTCATGCTGAACTTCGGCTGCCCCTGGCGCGGTTTCGCGCACGCGCGGCACGATCTGGCAGGTAAGCGTGGCTTGGCAGGCCAGCTTGCCGTCCACGTAGGCATTGCCCTCCATGCGTCCGGCGCGGGTCTTGAACGAGAGCACGTCCACCTCCATGCGCAACTGGTCGCCGGGAATCACCGGGCGGCGAAACTTGGCTCGCTCGATGCCGGTAAAGACCGGCAGCTTCTTGTCGCGGTCGGCAATCTCGGCCAGCATCAGGATGGCGCCGGCCTGGGCCATTGCCTCCACCACCAGTACGCCGGGCATGATGGGATAGCCGGGGAAGTGGCCCTGAAAGAAAGGCTCGTTGACGGTTACGTTCTTGATGGCCACCACCCGTTTTCTAGGCTCGAACTCGACAATCCTGTCGATCAACAGAAACGGGTAGCGGTGGGGAAGAAAGCCCAGGATATCCTGTATATCAAACGTCATTCTCTAGCTCCAATGAGCGGACGGGCAGGGTCGTAGTGCGCTCGTTTGGATTATAAATCGGCGCTGCCTGGAACCCATCGCAGCGAATTGGTTTTCCGGTTTCCCGCGAACTTGGTTGCCATTTGAAAGCACATATCGGACACTGAATATATGATTTCACCAAATCGCCTCTTTGTTTGCATGTCGTTTTGTGTCCTGCTTTGCTCCCCGATCTCTTTTCAAGGACAATTCCTGAAGGAACCGGGGAGTTTGAAATACTCTCGCTTCAAGGGCCAGCCGAAACCCTCCGGTGTAGAAGTCGCGCTGCTGGAAGATCAGGCTCGGTGGGACGATGAGGGTCGCGAGCAGAATCCGACGGGAATGCGCTTGCGCT
>Ga0181536_10007637_pt1 | contig 10577 bp, 14 predicted proteins | sample PEATcosm2014_Bin_41_FD_121105 | JGI IMG/M metagenome (GOLD analysis project Ga0181536, IMG submission 121105) | Peatland microbial communities from MTU Mesocosm Facility, Houghton, MI, USA - PEATcosm2014_Bin17_60_metaG | ecosystem: Environmental > Terrestrial > Soil > Wetlands > Peat | place...
CCAAGGCGTTGAGTGTCGAGCTCGGAACCACGATTACGCCGGGCTTCGAGGCCTTGGTGTTCAAGGCCTCGCGCGGCATCGAGGACATCTACGAGTTGACCTACTTCCGCAAGGATGGCAGCCGGTTTCCGGCGGTGGTGTCCGTCACGGCGCTGCGCGACGCGCAGGACGCCATCATCGGTTATCTGTTGATCGGCACCGACAACACCGCGCGCAAGCAGGTCGAGGCAGAGCAGAAGAGGCTCGATCAGCGGCTGCGCGACCAGCAGTTCTACACGCGCTCCCTCATCGAATCCAATATTGACGCAATCATGACCACCGATCCGTCCGGCATCATTACCGACGTCAACAAGCAGATGGAGGCGCTCACCGGTTGCACGCGTGACGAGCTGATCGGCGCGCCGTTCAAGAATTACTTCACCGATCCGGAGCTGGCCGAGGCGAGCATCAAGCTGGTACTGAGCGAAAAGAAGGTCACCAACTGCGAGCTCACCGCGCGCGCCAGGGACGGCAAGGAAACAGTGGTGTCTTACAACGCGACCACCTTCTACGACCGGGACCGGAGGCTGCAGGGCGTGTTCGCCGCTGCGCGCGACGTCACGGAGCGCAAACGCCTGGATCAGGTGCTGCAGGAAAAAAACGTCGAGCTGGAGAGCGCCAAGTCCGCGGCGGAGAAAGCCAACCTCGCGAAATCGGATTTCCTTTCCAGCATGAGCCATGAGCTGCGCAGCCCGCTCAATGCCATCCTCGGGTTCGCCCAGCTGATGGAGTCCGATTCCCCGCCGGCAACACCCTCCCAGAAGGAAAGCATAGCCCAGATTCTTCAGGCGGGATGGCATCTGCTGACGCTGATTAACGAGATCCTTGATCTCGCGAAGGTCGAGTCCAGGCAGGTGCCACTGTCGCGGGAGCCGGTGTCGCTGGCCGAAATCATGCTCGAATGCCAGGGCATGATCGAACCGCAGGCGCAACAGCGTGGCATCAAACTGGCCTTTCCCCAGTTCGACATACCATATTTTGTCCTGGCCGATCGGACCCGGTTGAAGCAGGTTCTTATCAACCTGCTTTCCAACGCGATCAAATACAACCTCAAGCAGGGAACGGTCGGGGTGAAATGCACCGAGAGCACGCCGGAACGCATTCGCGTGAGCATCAGGGACACCGGCGCGGGACTGAATCCGGAACAGTTGGCGCAGCTCTTTCAGCCGTTCAATCGTCTCGGACAGGAGGCTGGCGGCGAGGAAGGCACAGGCATCGGCCTCGTGGTGGCCAAGCGACTGGTCGAACTGATGGGGGGCGTCATCGGCGTGGAAAGCACCGTCGGGGCGGGAAGCGTGTTCTGGTTCGAACTCATCTCGGTTGCTGCGCCACACCTTTCCATGGAAGGAGGCGGCGCAGCGGAAGTGGTCCAACCGCAGGTGCTTCGCGAAGCGCGGCTACACACCCTGCTCTATGTGGAGGACAACCCGGCAAACCTGAAGCTGGTCGAGCAAATCATCGCGCGCCACTCCGATATTAGCCTGCTGACCGCTGTGAACGGGAATAGCGGCATCGAGATTGCGCGCGTATCCCAGCCGGATGTGGTCCTGATGGACATCAATCTGCCCGGCATCAACGGCTTCGAAGCCCTGAAAATCCTCCGCTCAGACCCGGCCACGGCGCACATCCCCGTCATTGCCATCAGTGCCAATGCCATGCCACGCGACATCGAGAGGGGCCTGAAAGCAGGATTCTTCCGCTATATAACCAAGCCCATCAAGCTCAATGAGCTCATGGATGCGCTGGATGCGGCACTGGAATTTGCAGAAAAAACGGCCGGCCAGGCACATAACGCAGGATAAATGCCACGATCCGTTCATCGGACATTCTTAAGGCCAGCATCCTGATCGTTGACGATCAAGAAGCCAATGTCTCTCTGCTGGAGCAAATGCTGCGCGGTGCGGGCTGCGTTTCCATCGCGTCTATCGAGGGATCCGCACGAGGTCTGCGAGTTGCACCGCAAGAACCGCCATTCCCTGATCCGGCTCGACCTTCAGATGCCCGGCCTGGATGGATTCCAAGTGATGGAGGGCCTGAAGGCAATCGAAACCGACGGCTATCTTCCTGTTCTCGTGATCACCGCCCAACCGGATCACAAGCTGCGCGCACTGAAAACCGGGGCGAAGAATTTCGTCAGCAAACCGTTCGATCTCGCGGAGGTATTGATGCGAGTTTACCATCGGCTCGAAGTCCGCCGGCTGCTGCCAAAGCCTTTCTCCATCGCCGAGTTGTTGGAAACGGTGAGAGTAGTCCTGCGGCACCGACAGTGCCCGCTCGCCCCGTGAAATATTACTGGCCGCCGGCTCCAGCGGCTCCGCACCGCCTATTTCACGGGGCGAGCAGATCGCGCCGCTGCCAGACTGGCAAAGCCAGCCCTCAGCAGTTGGTTTGCGGCTGTGATGATTCCACTTCCCGGTCCAAAGTCCAGTTGACCAGCGACCACCCCGACACGCTCCGCCGGTTTCTTCCGGCTCCAACTTCAGCCGGCGGCTTGTGCCTCTGCCGCGCGCAAAGAACGTCGGATTCGCAGACATCGCAGATGGGTTGAACACCCCATAGCGCCGGCAAGCGTTTCCACCTTATTATTTATCCTGCTATGAAAGATAACGAACCATTGCAAGCGGGAGAGCCGGCGGGCGCAGCACGGCAATGCCCAACGGATCCGCGCCACCGGATTCTCGTGGTGGATGACGACAGCGACCTTCGCTTGCTGTACGCCGATGTGCTGGCTCTTCCCGGTTACCACGTTGACGCCGCCGAAGATGGCGCCGCCGGCTGGGAAGCGCTTCAGGCCAACCGCTACAATCTTCTGATCACCGACTACAACCTGCCCAAGCTGACCGGCGTTGAACTGGTCAGAAAGCTGCGTGCCGCCCACATGGCCGTGCCGGTTGTCATGGCCGCAGGAAGATTGCCCACGCACGAACTGGCCCGAATCCCGTCGCTTCAACTGGCGGCCACGCTGGTGAAACCCTTTGCCGTTGATGCGTTGCTGGACACGGTGAAAAACGTCCTGCGCGCGACCGTCAGTGCCCGCTCGCCCCGTGAAATATTACTGGCCGCCGGCTCCAGCGGCTCCGCACCGCCTATTTCACGGGGCGAGCAGCTCGCGCCGCTGCCAGACTGGCAAAGCCAGCCCTCAGCAGTTGGTTTGCGGCTATGATGATTCCGCTCCGCAGTTCAGTGTTCAGTTGGCCATCAATTGCTCCAGCGTTCCGCCGGTTTCTTCTTTTCCACCATTGCCCCAGACTGTTTGCCAAGGCTGGCTTCATGAAATTCCTGGTAGGGTAACACCCCATAGTGCCGGCACGTTTTTTTGGATTATTCTCATTCCGTGAATAACAAAGAACTTTTCTTCAAAGCCGACAAAGCCGGATGCGTGGGTAACGGCAGATAACCAGGCGAATCACATTCACACATTGAAAGGAACATTATGTTGGGAACTATTCTATTGATTGTACTCATTTTTATGTTGCTCGGCGCACTGCCTACGTGGCCACACAGCCGGAGTTGGGGTTATTACCCGAGCGGCGGGGTGGGTTTGCTTTTGGTTATTCTGATTGCCCTGCTTTTGCTGGGCAGAATTTGAACCGGATGGGCTGTGCTCCATCGGCAGCAAGGGTTGGCGGTTGAATGGATCGAATGCCGGGCAGGTTATCTTCCCGGGCAGCGGCCCACGCAATTTACACGAAAGACAAATCTATGTTACAAAGCATTAAACAATTATACGGAAACAAACTCGGGGCGTCGGATGGCGAAATCGGCCATGTGAAGGATTGTTATTTTGACGACCGGAACTGGGCGGTTCGTTATGTGGTCGCGGACACAGGCTCCTGGTTGCCGGGGCGACAGGTGCTCATCTCTCCCCATGCCTTCCCCGAAGGCTTTCGGGGGAAAATCCTGCGCGTGAAACTGACCCGGAAACAGATTGAGAACAGCCCTTCGATTGAGTCGCACAAGCCGTTGTCGCGACAATACGAAGAGGAGTATTACCGATATTACGGCTGGCCCTACTACTGGCAGGGTGGCGGGTTGTGGGGCATGGGCGGCTTCCCGATTTTGGAACTGCCGTCAAAACCTCTTCCGAGCGAGCCAGCCACTGCGAGTGGTCGGCAACCCGAACGTGCCGATGCGCATCTGCGGAGCACGCAAGCCGTGAACGGCTACCACGTCCAGGCGAGCGACGGGATGATCGGCTACGTCTGCGATTTTATGATGGACGCCCAGAGTTGGGCGATTGGCCAGGTGGTCATCAAAATCGGTCATCGGCTTTCCGGCAAAGAGGTGCAAATACCGTCGGGCAAGGTTGACCGGATCAGTTGGGATGAATCCAAGGTGTTCGTGAACTTGACGAAGGAAGCCGTCGAGCAGAGTCCCGCGCCCCATTTGGCTCCAGCCGGTGCGGCCGATTGACGCCGCCAAACAAAACCAATTCACCGGCAACCAACAAGAGAAGAACCAACCAATGAAAACCTCCTGCCAGCGACCTCCGACAAAGCCGGGGGCTTGCACGGTTGGAGGCGGCTCAAGACCGCCGGGCTTCGCCGCGATCATGCTCGGTCTGCTGTTGCTGATGGGAAGTTTTACTCCGGCCCCGCGGCTGGCTGGCGCGCCATTGGTTCCACCCACGGGAAAAAGCGGGGCCAGCCCGGCGCCCGAATCGGCCGGGCCAACTCTCCACCTGGACTACGGTCGCGGCGAATCGTCAGGCAATTCGGTCGCCGAATTCATGTATTTCGTGCCGCTGATCTCGCTGGAGCCGGTTTCCGTCATCAAGAGTCCCGGCAACACGCAACGCGCGCGGATGGTGTCCGCCACGCGATCCTTCACGGCCAGGTCATTCCTGGTGACCTGCGAATTCGAATTCGCCGGCGAAGGCAATCAACAAAACATTTTTGACCACACTGACAAAGTCCGCCGGCACGAGCGGGAGCTCAAGGAAGGCGGCTCTCTCGACCATCAACTCGGTTCTATCAACGTCGAAGGCGCAGGCAGCGTCAGCATCGAGGTGGAGGGAACGATGACCGGCCACGTTCCGACCGTCACTGAAGTTCGGCTGCGATTCAATGGCCGCGGACGGCCGAGTCTTGTGACCATTGATCTCCACGACATCGGGTATTTCGACGGTGCATTCCAGGTTCGCAATGAAAGTGTTGCCCGCGTCAACGCCCTGATTTTTCGAAGAAAGCCGGGTCCGACCAAAATGGATATTACGGTGGCATCGGTGAAGCGGAAGGACGCGGACGACACTTTTTGGCAAAACCTCATGGGCGGCCTGAAGGCGACAACGGCGAACCTGTTTCTCAAGCCGATCGCGGTGGAGCCGGCAGGCAACGAAGCGATGCTCAATTTCGGTCTCGCCCTCGCGTCGGAAGCGCCGGCGTTCACCTTCCCGCGCGCCAAAAACCTGAAAGCGGGCGGCATTTGATCTGCCCTGCAGCGCGATGGCCTGCGTTGGCACATGAAGACAAAACCTGTCATTCACACAAACCAAGTGGAAATGCACCGAAGCGGGCGCGCCGGCTGGTTGCGCGCCGCGGTACTCGGTTCGGACGACGCAATCGTATCGACCGCCAGCCTCATGATTGGTGTCGCGGCGGCCTCCGCGTCGAAGGGGGCTATCCTGGTCGCCGGCGTGGCGGGCCTTGTTGCGGGAGCGATGTCGATGGCCGTGGGCGAATATGTTTCGGTTAGCTCGCAACGCGACGCGGAGCAGGCGGACATCGGGCGTGAAAAGCAAGAGCTTGCGGCGGAGCCGCAAGCTGAGCTGCAGGAGCTGGCGATGATCTACGTGAAACGAGGCCTTGAAGAGAATCTCGCGATGAAAGTCGCGGAGCAACTCAGCGCGCGTGATCGGCTCGGCGCACACATGCGCGATGAGCTTGGGATCGACCAGGCATCCCTCTCGCGTCCGATGCAAGCGGCGTGGATATCCGCCGCAAGCTTTGCGTTCTTCGCCGTGGTTCCGATTGCAGCACTTCTCGTCGCGCCGGCGTCTCTGCGTATCCCCGTGATCGCAGCGCTCTCTCTGGTGAGTCTGGCGGCTCTCGGTGCGTTTGGCGGTTATCTCGGCGGCGCGCTGCTGGGCCGCGCATCGTTGCGCGTTACCCTCGGAGGCGCCCTGGCAATGGCAGTGACCGCCCTAATCGGTCGAATTCTCGGCGTTTCTATAGGGTGAGATATGTCAACATCGCCGTTCTGAAGGAAACGCGGCCGAACGAACGGTAATTATCAACCCATGAAAACCAATCCACTCAAGGAAGGGGCCTTTACCGAAAATACCTCCGGTATCGGCACGGTGACCCGGGAGATGGGGTTTTTACCCCATAGCGGACGCGCCTTTACCAGCCTATTCTCGACGTATGAAACACAAAACATCATCCCAAAACCAAAGCCAAGGGCCAGCCGGCGCATCGCTGTCGGCGGGTGCAAACTTGAACCAAAGCGGAACTGATTTTGCGCTGTCACCGGACGAAGTGGCCAGGAGGGCATACTTCAGTTATGTCAACCAGGGTTCGCTGCCCGGGCACGATGTGCAGCACTGGCTGAAGGCCGAGGCGGAATTGATCGCGGAACGCAAACTCACCCGGGTTCATGGGTTTCACAACCGGACATAAAAACCACAGCCTCCACCCCACAAACCAAACCAGGAAAACAATAAAATTATGAACACCCCCATCATCGCCCGAGACCTGACCAAACAAGCCCCGCACAGCCCGCGCGAACGCATCGCCGGATTCGCGATCGCCAGCCGTGCCGTTGACAAATGCCGCGCCAGCCTGGCGGGAACGCTCGGCGAATATCATTACGATTGTCCGCTGGACAACCTGCTCTTCAGTTTCAAGGGCATCAACGGCGAGCAATTCAAAGCCGCCGTTCAAGCCGCGAAAAATTATGAAGACGTCGGCGCCTGGCTGCAGGCCAACGGCACGACGAAAACGCCGGCTGAAATCAAGACCTGGTCGGATGAAATGGAAGCCGGCAGCCCGATGAAAAATCCGGAGCGGCGTGCTCACTTCATTGAGAACTGCTCCAAGCTCGGACTGAATCCTGAAACGAACACCACGTTCGACTGGCTCGAAGCGGACGACCGCGCGAGCTTCAGCCGCAAGTCCATGTAACACTTTTTCGCTTTCCGCCAAACAACACCCAATCCCCAATTAACCAACGGAGGACGAAATTTATGAAAGCATCCATCACCAAACTCACGAAAACACCTCAAACTCCAGTTTTCCAAATCGCAATCCGCAAACGTGGTGCGAATCCCAAGGCAGCCACCCAAAGTCCAAAGTCTCAAAAGCGGGATAACATTTTTTCCAAATCCCGCGACACATGCGAGGATCGTGGCTCGCGCCAGATGAAAACAACGCATAACCCACAAACGCTTTTCCACATTTGCGCTTCGCTGTGATTTTAAGCCCATGAAAACAAATCCACTGAAGGAAGGTGCCTTGACCGAAAATTCCGCCGGTATCGGCACGGTGACCCGTAAGATGGTGCGGAAGCGCGCGGTTGAACTGGCGGTCATCAACGGCCGTTCCGCGCAGGAGGTGTCGAAATCCGATTGGGAACAGGCCAAACGGGAATTAACAGGTGAACCGGACCCGGACCCGAAAGAGGCAGCCCTTGAATCAGCGCCCGAATCCGAACGCTGGGACCCGGTGCCCGGCTCAACCGGACACAAAGTGCCAGTGGCTTCCAGCGACGATGAGGACGACGAAGGGCGAAGCGATAATGAAAGACTGGTCGATGAAGGCATCGCCGGAGCAGAGCATGATCAAACGCGTCAAGCCAGCCGGGCAGCCGCAAAAAAGGATAAATGAGAGCCTTGAGTTTTAACTGGCTATGTTGAGCGCGGAAGAAAAAGGCGATCGGCTGGCCTTTTTGCGCGTGTGGTGAAGCAGCTTGACGGCGGCGATTGAATGAAAAACAACGGCAGACCAAAGTTGGAACGGCTGGTGGGCGCCCGGTTACTGGGCGGCTTTCAGAAATTTGCCCGGACGGTTGTGCGGACGAGCGGACATCCCATGGCTTTCGGCCTCGCTATCGGCATCATTGTGATCTGGGCGCTGGCCGGACCATTGTTTCGCTTTGGCAACACCTGGCTGCTCGTCATTAACACGGTCGCCAACATCATCACTTTTTTGATGATCTTTCTGATTCGCAACGCCCAGAACCGGGAGAGTGAAGCCGTGCAGTTAAAACTCGATGAACTGATCCGCGCCACCAAGGCGGCGCAAAACACACTGCTGGACATCGAGGAATTGTCCGAGGAAGAGCTGGACCGAATCAAGGCGCGCTTCGAGCGGCTCGCCCGAAAGGCGAGAGATGAGTCGAGCGCCGGCCAGACAGAATTCATTCCCCGGGAGGGCCACCAGGATGCGTCGGTCGTCTCAAATGAATCAACGTCCGGCGTCCGCCATTGATCTGCCAAACCAGATTATTTTTATGTCGAAAACTGCAAGCCGCGAGATCCGGCTGGCTTCCCGCCCCAAGGGAATTCCAACCGCAGCCAACTTTGCGCTGGCGCGGACCGAACTGGAGCCGCTTCAAGACCAGCAGGTGCTCGTTCGCAATCTCTTCATGTCGGTGGACCCCTACATGCGCGGTCGCATGAACGACGGGAAATCGTATGTTCCGCCGTTCGAGTTGGGCAAACCGCTCGACGGCGGCGCCGTCGGCGAGGTCATCGAGTCGCGCGCCAGGGAATTCAAGCCGGGCGATGCCGTTACTTCCAACTTTGGCTGGCGGGAATACTTCATGGCTTCGCCGAAAGAGTTGCATCCGGTCAGCCGCGAGGTTCAGCCGCTCTCGGTTTACCTCGGCGCCCTCGGCCTGACGGGCATGACTGCCTGGGTCGGGTTGAATTTGATGAAGGTCAAAGCCGGCGACGTCATTTTTATTTCGGGAGCCGCCGGTGCGGTCGGGAGTGTGGCCGGTCAACTGGCGAAATTGCGCGGGTGCCGTGTCATCGGGTCAGCCGGTTCGGCGGAAAAGGTGGAGTTTCTGCGGGAAGAATGCGGATTTGATGTCGCCTTCAATTACAAGGTCGGCCCGGTCCTCGAACAACTGAACCTGGAGGCGCCGGACGGCATCGATATCTATTTCGATAATGTGGGAGGCGAAACGCTCGAAGCGGCGCTCTCGGCTTTGCGGGTGCATGGCCGGATCATCGCCTGTGGCGGCATCGCCGGTTACAACGAGGAAAAGCCGCGGCCCGGCCCTTCTAATCTCTTTAACATGATTACCAAACGGTTGACGATGAAGGGGTTGATCGTTCGCGATTGGCTGGATCGTCAGGGCGAATTTGAAAAAGAAGTAGGCGGCTATTTCCGAGCCGGCAAGGTGAAGCATAAAGAGACGGTCGTGAAAGGAATCGACCAGGCGGTGGGCGCATTCATCGGCCTCTTCGATGGAAAAAATGTTGGCAAGATGGTGGTCAAGTTGACCTGAGCCTGTGCCTTCCCGTGATGCCCTAAAAAAAGGTCGTGGGGCAGTTAGAAGTTTTACGACTCGCCGCGCACAGCCGATTCCCTCTTCGCCTCGATCGGGGAGAGGGTCAGGGCGGGCCAGCTTTCGGCGGGAGCGCCTCCAATGAGGCACGGTAGGGTTATACCCCATAGCGACGGGAAGGTTTCCGGGGTTATTTTATCGCGCATGAAGATTAAACAGAGAATCACATTATTTAATTTCTTCCGCGCAGGGAAGTTCCGTATGAACAAGACAAACGATCCGGTTAACCTAATCAAGATTGGGCTGGGGATTGCGCTGTTGGCGGCCTTGACGGGATGTGTGGGTTTCGTGGGCGGAGGTTACGGCGGCGAGGTGGTGGTGCCGGGGCCTGATCTGTTTCTTTTCGGCGGCGACTATGACAGGGGGCGCGATGTGCATGGTTATAGTGATCGCGGATCTGTAAGTCGTGCGGCGGCGCACTCTGGTGGCGGCGGGCATGGGGGAAAGCGGTGAACCATACAACTTAACTGACCTGATAAATCTACATCTATGAAATTTTCAAACCAATTGACACGTTTTGCCAGCCTTTCAACCATCGCATTGTTGGCGGGTGTTTGGGGCATTTTGCCAGCGGACCTTCATGCGGCGGAGCCGAATGAAGCGCAACAGAAACCAGTGGTCGCGCAACGGTTGTTCGCGTCGCCGGATGAGGCCATAAAAGCCTTGCAGGCGGCCGCCGAAGCCAAAGATCAAGCGGCCCTGGGCGAAATTTTCGGCCCGCAGTTCCAGGAACTTTCAACCGGCGACAAAGTGCAGGACGCGAACAATGCGCAGAGGTTCGCCACCAACATGGCGCAGGGCTGCAATCCCGTGAAAGAGGGGGAGGACAAAATCACGCTTGAGGTTGGCACGAACAACTGGCCGATGCCGATTCCACTGGTGAAAACGAACGGGCAGTGGCATTTCGACACGGCGGCGGGCAAGGAGGAGATCATCAACCGGCACATCGGGAAGGACGAACTCCACGCCATCGGCGTTTGCCGGGCTTACGTGGCAGCGCAACGGCAGTACGCCAGCGCGAACCC
>Ga0181536_10007638_pt1 | contig 10577 bp, 13 predicted proteins | sample PEATcosm2014_Bin_41_FD_121105 | JGI IMG/M metagenome (GOLD analysis project Ga0181536, IMG submission 121105) | Peatland microbial communities from MTU Mesocosm Facility, Houghton, MI, USA - PEATcosm2014_Bin17_60_metaG | ecosystem: Environmental > Terrestrial > Soil > Wetlands > Peat | place...
CAGCACTTGAATGAATTCGTGGAAGAAGACGACACCGCCATAGTGCTTCATCCCCTTGTGATTCCAAGCGATTTTTACATTTCGAGGCGATCTGCGCATTTCCACCCTTACTTCACCAAAAGTGAGGTCAGTGTGGAAGCACAAAAAGTAAGTCAAAACCCCATGAACATTGGCGAAAAACGTTCCATCCTATGCGTTTTCACGCCGGATTCAGGTATACAGAAGGCCAGTACCAAGCAAACGGCAAATGGGGATTTCGCGCAACAGATTATGCCGGCAATCCTATCAAGCGGCAGGGTGCAGATTCTGAAGCAATACGGAGACCGGGCAATTGTAAGTGGGGCACCCATTACAAGGCCCGGTGTGTTGGTCGAAATAGAGGCGGGTGGCAACGACGCCAAGAACCTGTTCCTGCGATCCACGGAGCAGCCGGCTCGAAAGCCCCGTTCCATTTAATGCCGGATAAAGGCAAATAGTAGGACTTTCAAGGACTCTTAAGGACTCTCCATGACACTTAAGCAGCATACACGGCTTTTACCGGGGCAAAACACCGACATTGAACGCCCTTGTACAGGCTATTAGCAAGATAATGTCCATCTACTCGGCAACAAGATACGGAATATTTCTATAGCGATTATAACCACCGCAATTACAGCTACATACAGCCGATTCCAATTCATTTATAACTATTTGTGCCACTTTATTTTCCACATTTATTCAGCGCCGCACACTCCAGGGCCCTAAACTGAAGTAGGTCAATTGAGCGGCCAACAAAACAATACAAAGATTATGGAACTTGCTAATACAATAAGAGTAAAACGGGGTAAGCCCAGGTGTAAGTACGAGGACTTTAAAACAAAAGCCGGGACTCTGGGGTTTTCAGGTACAAACTTCGACGGCGACCCAGTTTCACGGCAAGGCGCTACATCTCAGATCGAATTGGAACAGTGGAAAACAGCCCAGCGCAATTTGGATAATGCGATGCGCATAGCAGCTGGTGAAGCGCCGATTGAAGCGAGGGCCGTTCATCACATCGTAGCCAAAGAAGATGCCAACGTGATCATCTGCGATCCGGCCGACAATTACTCCAAAGAGCTTCACCGTGGGGTACTACGCGTGCTCCAAGAAGCGCGGGGCAAGGGTTGGGATGATTGGGTTCCCGGTCTACCTCTGCCCAACGGCAAACCTGGTCCCGATCGTTGCATCATTCAGGCAATGTTCGATCACTGCCTTGCCACAAAATTTGACCCGTTGGCGACCTTGAAACTGCTCAATGACAAAGAGCTCGCAAAACTTTACGATGCCATGTGTGATCGTAGAGAGGCTATCGACATCGGAAAACGGGGCGCTATCACTCACGAGACCTCGCTGAACAAAAAGCGTTATGGTGAAAAACTACGTGGGTTTTTTGGCCCCACTCCTTTGTCCACGCTAGCTTTGGAAAAGACACAGAAGGCTTTGTTCAATCCCGTTTCTCTGTCGACCTTGAAGATAACCGATTCACAACGGGATGATTTGGCCGTTGCCCTAAACGAACACCTTAAGATTGCGCGAGCCCATAGTTGGGTGGGAGAATACAACAAACTGTTTTTTGGAAAAGATCCCGTACTTGAAATTCACCCTGCTCCTATGGGGATGATGCAGCAGCAATTCTCGAACGCGTGGAAGATACAATTGGATTATGACGCAGCCTTCTATGCAAAACACCCGATCGATGGTACCGCGTTCTTTGCAAAGACAATTAACCAACTCGCAAAAGCTTTGAGCGTAGGCAGAAATAACGTTGTGAGGTGGCAAAAACAAAAATTTGACTTGCCTCAGGACGAGTTTCCGAAACTTGGGCCCGACGGCTACGATGTTATTGCGTCCCGTAAATGGATGTACATGAACGCCCAAAATGGGATACGTGGCCGGATTGGCGAAACTGCGGCGGAAATGCAGTGCGGCCTGCGGCCGTCCGAATACGCTAAACCGGGTGGATTCATCTATGCTAACTTTTCAGGAATGCGCGTCAGCCGCCTTAATAAGGTTCGCAAATCACGCTTGATAGTTTTCTCCCAATTGACCCGAATTACCTTTGCGTATATGCATGAAAAAGGGTGGTTAGGACGAGAACAAACCCGGAAAGGGGTTAGAGTTATCATCCCCTTTACCTCATGTGGGGCATCCAACTGCCGGGCCAAATTCCGGGGCATGTGCGGTATACGATTGTCTGACGCCCATGTAAAGAGTTTTATGTCTCAGGAGGCAAAGTATGCCGGGACTCCATTCGCCGAAATACCCCAGGAGGCAGTTGATACGTATCGTAAGCATTTCGAGGCGAAGTACCCGCTTATGATTGACCCGGAAACAAACAAACCTTATGAGCGACCAGATGATGGTGAACGTAAGACCAGCATAAGCGCGATGGTTGCGGCCTCTGGAAACTCAGACCTGGAGGGCGCCGCGTTCGCCCACGGAAACTCGGGCGGAATCATCACCGAACACTACGACAAAGAGTTTGAGCCTGAGCAGGCTTACTGGTACTATACCAACATGGTCCCGGACCAGATCAAAAACAGTACGCCGATTGCAGGCCTTGATGCGAACGGTAAACGTCTTTTAAAGTTACCCGAATTCTGGCACGCTAAAACGCCTGATCAAGCGGAAGTCGAAAAGGCCCAACTCGGTTTTGACATTGCGACCATTATTAGAGAAGGCAAAGAGTATGATGCCGAATGCGCTAAAGAGGCTGCCGAGAAAGCTGCCAAAGGGCAAGAGACCACCAAGACGCAAGAAGCCGCCGATGAGGAGGAGGAAGAGAAAGCCGCTTAATCGGTGCCTTGAAACTTGAAAACCCGCTGGGCCTTCCCAGCGGATTCTTTGTTTTGCCCCACCATAACACCCCGGCCAAGCAATCAAGAGCGATCCTAGGCCGTACAAGGAGCTATGTTTGCAACAGCAAAGCGGGGCTTAGGCCCTCTCCGCGGCTTTGCAGTTGATATCGATTGGTGGACCTTGCACGGAAGGTAGCCGAGTCTGTTGCGATGACAATGATGAACCACGGCCAACCAGATTCGTCGGCAATCGTTCCAGTGCTGCTGCGACTCTCACCGGAGGCAGAGTGGAAAGAGCTTCTCACGGCAATCGAGCTTTCGCTCAAAGCGCAACACTCGGTGTCGGAGTTCGCCTGCGGCTTGGGATTGAAAAAGGCAGTATCGGGATACTCGCTGCATGTTGTCCCGGTTGCGCTTTACGCATGGCTGCGTCATCCAGGCGATTTTCGCGCCGCCCTCATTTCCATTTTGGAATGTGGCGGTGATACCTACACCGCCGGAGCCATCCTGGGGGCATTGGCCGGGGTCAGCGGTGGCAGAAACTCGATTCCTGCTGAATGGCTCAACGCCCTATGGGAATGGCCGCGTTCGCGTTCTGTCGTGGAACAGATTGCTGCGTGCTTGGCAGAACAGAAATCATCTGGCCAAGCACACGGCCCAGTTCGTTTTTGTTGGCCCGGACTCATCCTTCGGAACCTCTTGTTCCTCGCAGTCGTCCTGGTCCACGGGTTTCGTCGCTTGCTCCCGCCTTACTGACCACTCAGCCCGCTCTGGTTTCGAACGTCGTCAGTGGCAGAGGCAACGTTCTTCCCGGCCCAAATGAATCGAATCTTTCAACTTGGTTCGCCGGTGGAGCAGCCCAGAATCTCGGTCGTACCGTCCAGGTCGTCTCCGCCCGCCGTCGCTACCTCGCCTCCCAAGCCCGGCCTTGATCCGACCGGACAACATCTCCAGACCGGTGGCGCGGGTGAGAGAAACGGAAGGCCTGCCTAAAACTGCATGGAATCACTCAGCTGCCGCCAGCGAGGGAAGTTTGAACAATCGCCCCGGGAATTCACCCGGTCCGGTTTGAATGGGAATGGCCTGCTTTGTCGTTGACCCCGAATCCCCGCCAGCATTACCAATTAACCATGACAAATCTCAGAGACATAACGACAGGCCAGCTCCACCGCATCATCGCGATTAAACAGCAGATCGAGGTGCTGCAAGGCGAACTCAATTCCATCGCTGGTGCTGAAGTTCCGGCTCCGCGCACCTTGGAAGCCCTCACCCCCGCCAAACGCAAATATCACATGTCCGCCGCCCATCGACGCAAACTCATAAAGGCTCTGGCGAAGGCACGGAAAATCCGATGGGCCAAGGCAAAAGGCAACGCCGCCACGCCGAAAGCCACCAAAAAGCGTGATCGACGCAGCAGCCCGGCCGTCAGGGCCAAGCTGGCGGCGGCTGCCCGGGCCAGATGGGCCAAGGTCAGGGCGGCCGGGAAGACAACACTGTAAACGTTCGGGTAATCGGGAATGAGCTACGTCATCGTCGATGTTGAATCTGACGGGCCGATTCCGGCGGAGTTTTCCATGGTGTGCTTCGGCGCGGTGATTTTCGACGATCTCCTCGACAAGACCTTTTATGGCAAGACACGTCCGATCTCCGAGCGGTTCGAGCCGGAGGCTCTGGCTGTAAGCGGATTCTCACGCGCACAGCACCTGAGCTTCGAAGAACCGAAAACGGTGATGGAGACCTTTGCGGCGTGGCTGGAGAAGCACGCCGAAGGCCGCCCCGTTTTTGTCTCGGACAACCCCGCCTATGACTGGCAGTTTATCAATTATTATTTCCATCGCTACCTTGGGCGGAACCCCTTCGGAATTTCAGGCCGGCGGATCGGTGACCTTTACGCCGGCCTGGTCAAGGACGCTTCCAAAGCAACGGAATGGAAGAAATATCGAGTCACCGCGCACACCCACAATCCCGTGGATGATGCCCGGGGCAACGCCGAGGCATTGAGGAGGTTCAAGGAGCTCGGTCTTAAGATTTGAGGTTTCATCGAGCAGTGGACCGCCGTCACCGGAGTCTTCGTATTCCCCGGCAATGCATAAGCTCATTTAATACGCATATTACAATATGCATATTTTTATTGCAAGTTTAAAATTGCGCACTATACTTTCCTTAAAGAATGAATAAATTATCACAAGAGCAATTCCAGCGGATCGTTGGGCAGAGGGTGAAACTCGCCCGAGAAGATGCGAACTTGAGCCAAGATGAACTGGCTTCCCATCTGGGTTTGAACGATCGCCAAACGCTTTCCAACATCGAGGCAGGCAAGCGCAAGCTGACCGCCGAGGAGTTGGTGAAGTTGATCCAGACACTCGGCAAAGGACTGGAGTATTTCACCGACACCTTTACGCTGATCGGCGAAGGCGCGTTCTCTTGGCGGGCAGTCGGGGCGGCGCCTGCGTCACTCGAGGAATTCGAGGCTAAAGCGGGCAAATGGATTGGCACATTCCGTCGCCTCGGCGAAATCAAGGGCGAGCCGTTCAGTGCGCTTTCGCAGCGATTAACGCTGACAGAACGGAGTTCATTCGAAGAAGCGCAGGCAGCGGGGGAAGCACTTGTCGCGGATTGGGATCTCGGGGAGGTTCCGGCGACGAATCTAGGCAAGCTCGTCGAGGATCGCCTCAGGATTCTAGTCCTCAACGTGGATGCCCCCAACGGGATCTCCGGCGCCGCGTGCCAACTTCAACAATTCAACACGATCCTGATTAATCGGCGTGAGCCCGACGGCCGGCGCAACTACGATTTCGCCCATGAGATTTTCCACATCCTCACTTGGAATGCGATGCCGCCTCGCACCTACGACCAGGCAGATAAGGTTGAAGGCACGAAGATGAAACGAGTGGAGCAATTGGCCAACAACTTCGCAGCCGCTCTCCTCATGCCCAGCACAAGTTTGAAACCCCGATGGGAGAAGCGAGGAGATCAGGACCTGCACGATTGGTTGAACGGGACCGCATCCAAGTTTCAGGTGACTTCCGATGCCCTTTATTGGCGGTTGCGTCAGTTAAGCTGGTTGACCCAAGCCGCTTCACTTGACATTAACAAAGATCGCCTGACGTGGAACGGTCGTTCCCCGTCGGCACAGACCCTTCCAAAGCTGTTTTCCCGTCGGTTTGTTGAACGGATGCACTGGTCTCTCGATAGAGGCGAGTTGTCTGTTCGCCGTGCGGCCGAGCTGCTGGATTGCACTGTGGAAGACCTCGAAAATTTGTTCAAGAGCTACGAGTTGCCCGTTCCGTTCGACTTGTGATGAGGAAACAGCATGACCAGAGGGGACATAGTCCTTATGGACACCAACGTAATCATCGAGTCGTATCGCACCAGGTGCTGGGGAGCGCTCGTGAACACATTCAAAGTGGAGACCGTGGAGAATGCTGGGAAGAGGCTGCGACCGGTGACAAACGGCGTGCGGGCTACGTGGTGATCGATGTTGAGGTGATGAAAACATCGGTCCTGATTCATCCAGTCACCCTCATGGAACTGGCGGAGCTTGAAACACGGTTGGCCGAGCCTGACCGATTGATGCCGGCGAAAAGCATTTGCTTGCGCACACCCTGAAAAAGCCTTTGGCTTGGCGCGTCAGCGCGTCCGATCGCGCCGCTGTAAAAGCGGGAAACGAATTGGGGCTCCCACTTGCCGTCCGGCGAGAAGTGGTCTCCTTCCTTCATTTTCTTATCCGGAGTCTCAACAACGGCGTTTACGTCGCTCATAATTTGTCCTATAAGCTCCAAACGACTAAAACTCGTACCTGTTCTCTGGAATATTCGCGGTACCTGCTCTTAACCAGATCCCAAACGATTCACGATGCGTGCCGATCATCTGGGATAAGACGTCGATCGAGGCTAATAGACCGTCGCCTGGGGTTTCCAGCACATTCCCAATTAAGATTCTAGAAGGTAAAGTCGACATGCTAAGTTTTTGGTCCGGGCTTACAAGCCCCTGCGGGGAGCTTGGCAAATTCCCCATCATCGGCTCGGGTCCAAAATTGGTTGATCGCCTGACGGGTCACGTAAAGTCGGCCCATGACATTAGTCGTGGAGATCATGCCTAACTCAGCCCATCGATAGCCGGTGCTGTGATGTCTCCCAATTTTATTCAGCCACAGGTCAAGCTCCATTCCCCCTGCGTCTGCCTCAACAACCCCCTCACACGTATCGCACTTTCGCCCATTTTCAACTAATGCCTTGGCGAATTCCCCGGTACTAACGCGGCTCCAGAACTGGTTGATTTGCTGTCGAGTGAGGTAGAGGCGGCCCATGATGTTGCTTGCGGATATCATTCCCAATTCCACCCAGTGATAACCCAGTTTGCGTTCTATCCCAGTCCGGCTTAACCATAAGTTAAGTGTCATGCCCCCTGCGTCCAGATCAACAACTGCATCGTTCATATCTTATATTAGGCTCTTTTCAACACACCGTCGGAATCTGTCAGCCTTGTTTCATTGCACTCTGCACCAAAGCGCCGTTGCGCTGTTGTGTGCTGGCAGGTTTGCCTTTTGGACCTTCTTGGCGCCAAGTGTAGCCGGTAGTACGATCTCTCCCGATAGGTTCAGGCTATCTACGCCACACAACGCCTCCTGCGATCTGTAATTCTGTATCGTTACTCACGCTGCAATTATATATCGTTTCATATTGTGAACCGGGGAAATCGCAATTGTCTTTGTTACTACTTATAATTAAGCGTTTCGTCAGTAATACGATCCCATGTAATGTGGGGCAAGTGATGCTACTGTTTTGCATGTTCGGCGATGGAGCTTGTCCATCTAGAAAATCAGGCCAAACACAATCATAAGGCCTGTGAAATCAACAGTTTATGCAAACCAAGCGGCCGAACCGCCGTTTCTGCGGGACGCGCGAGGGACGCCAAATAAACACCACACTATTCAAAAAGACACGAAACGCCAACAGGTTCAGCCCTTGGCGCCGTTCGTCATCAAGGAGTGGTGCCGCGCTCTGAATGTCTGTGGCGGAAACGACGGAAGGGGCGGGGAACGGTACTGTTTCAGGTACTGCTGCTGCTTCATCATCCGGTTCCCAAGGGGCAGCGACGGGATGTCAACTGGTACTGGTCCGCCTCGGAGCAGCCCATGGAGCCATTCGACCGGTACCAGCTCCAGGAAAAGCGCCGCGAACAATCTCACACCGCCAAGCAAGTACCCCCACATGAAAGAGACAGGCTCCCAAATGCACGCGCCACCAGTCAAAATCCCAACCCGTTGGACGCCCTTTCTGCGCTGACGCCACCCCCCGAGTTGGTTTTGCGAAAAAGTGATGGTGTTCAGAACAAAGGCCGCCGCGAGTTTGCCGACAAACCAAAACCTATGAACAAGCAAACTCGGAAAACAGAGCTTCTCTACGACGGATTTATTGCCGCCCCTGGCTGTCCGTTTACGGCCGGCGCCCTTTTCGGCGACTTGCGCTCAAGGCTGGCAAAGGAGCACCGGCACCCGATGAGCTACGAGCGGCTGGCAAGAATTATGGGGCAGTCCACCAGCACCACTCACCACTGGCTCGGCCTGTTCCACCACCCGCATGTGCTTGGCTTTTTGTCCCTCTTGGAACGGCTGTCGCCGGCACAGCGCCATTCTTTCATCTCGGCGCACTGCCGGGATTACGCCACGTTTGATGACCCGCGCCTGGCCCATGCCCCTGGAAGAACAGGCAAATTGATCGAGTTGCTGAAGCTGAAAGCCGGCCTGACCATCGTCACCGGTGGCACGGATTCCTCGCGCACATTCGTGTTTACGGCCTTGGGCCATGCCGCCACCCGTGCCGGCGGAAAGCTTCTCAGTGGCGCGGGCATCGATCTGCATCTCCCCACCAGGTTCGTTCCGGTCGAATCGCTGGTTTACATCGACGAGGCTCTGGGCCCGAACCATGCCCGCCAGCTCATCCAGCGGATCTGGCCGAGGGTGTTGACCTCGGCGGCACCGCAGTTGTTTTTTAACGGCGTATGGTCCGCAGTGCCGGAGGTTCGCGATGATCTTTTGCGCTGCGCCATGTTCAAGCATGTCATCATCGCCGAACAGGGGATGCCGGACGTGCGCTACCTGAAGGCCAAGGTCTTCACGCCGATTCATGTATTGACGCTTTCAGCCTCCAAACTCGTTCCGGAGGGTATCTTGGTGGCTTGCCGGCGCGTAAAGCGCGCAACCCGCCCGGAGAATTGAGGTTTTTGGAAAAAAAGCCGTCCAATGGGTTGGACATTTCTCGCCCTGGCTGCGGCAATCCAGCACAGTGACGGCCAGTATTACAAACTTGAATCGAAATGAATATGAATTCAGTGGGGTGGCCAAAGGTCTGGGCGGGCAGGATGGTAATAAAGTAAGCGTGGGCCTTTACTGAACACATGAAAGGCCAGGCAAGGGAAACCCGCGGTGAACGCCCCGAATCCTCGATCAAGGCGCAGTTGGAGCCGAGGCTACAGGTGTAGAGGCCCTGCTTGAGGAATAATTGGGTCCATACGTAATCCATGCACCACAACCAAATCATAGCCGTCCTTCGAAAACATGGTTTTGCCGAGGGACGCTTGATCGCGAATTCAAAAAGCGGCTATTACAAGCGGCACCGCAGCCACTTTGTTGTTTTCAATGCACAGGTTTGCAGCCTCGGCGGCCGGGTGCTCAAACAGGCCGACCTGGACCTGACGTTGGACGGGGAGAAGCTCACGCAGGCAGCGCGCGCTGCGGGAGAGAACTTCTACGTGCTCTACGAGAGCGATCCGAGTCCATTTTGGAAACCCGGTTCGATACCGATGCCCCGGGTCCTGCGGGACGCGGTCTGGTGGACGCGGATCCATCCGGAGGACGAGGACCTCTTTCTCCCCATGAATTCTAGTCCCTTGGAGAAAAAGCGGGTTCGATTGCGTTGCAGCCTGGGCCGTTGGCAAAATCGGCCGGCCTACTCTGTGGACTTGCGGGACAACCCGGCCTGGGGGAGCGGTCGCAACATGTCCAGAGCGGTCGTTCAACTGTTGGGACACCCGCCCAGGGGTCTCAGGCCGACGGAGAAAGATGAGGTTTTCGCGGCCGAAGTCTCTAAAACCCGGGGTCGCCCAGTGCGTCCTATGTTTTACCACCGCGTCGGATTGCTGGACTATGTTTGGTTCAGTCACGGCGCCGCCGTCCCGGCGATCTTGTATGACCACACCGTCCGACGGTTGGATTCGGTCAGGTTCACATGGCACAGGGACAGTGCGGCCATCCATTTGCGCCAGGCGGGCGAAGTCGTGGGACTGTTTTGGCCATGCCACATTTCTGCGCCGGAAGTTCTTGCCAAGGCGCGGCGGCGGTTGTTCCGACGTTTTGCAAAAAGCACAGCCCCGAAGGGGCGCTCCGTAGCCGTCATGGCGGTTGAGCAGTCATCCGGCATCGGGAAAGAATTATGAGCAAAAAACTTGCAGAAATAGCAGTTGGGGATTTTGTCTTGCGCTGGTTCGGGGGAATTCCAAAACCGATGAAGTTCAAGGTGACACAGCTCACGGCAGATCGCATTATTTGCGGCGGTTGGGAGTTTGATCGCCAGACCGGGGCGGAGATCGACGAGGATCTCGGCTGGGGCCCTGGGGGTGTCACCGGTTCATTTCTTGAACCTGAATCAGGCACGGACCCGGAAGAGGACTTTCGGTCTGGCGCCTTGTAACGGCTGGCAGCTCTTTTGGACGCTGGCAAAATACAGCGGAACCGAGGAGAGAGCATTGCCGAAGCCCTGC
>Ga0181536_10007640_pt1 | contig 10576 bp, 12 predicted proteins | sample PEATcosm2014_Bin_41_FD_121105 | JGI IMG/M metagenome (GOLD analysis project Ga0181536, IMG submission 121105) | Peatland microbial communities from MTU Mesocosm Facility, Houghton, MI, USA - PEATcosm2014_Bin17_60_metaG | ecosystem: Environmental > Terrestrial > Soil > Wetlands > Peat | place...
CGCGAATCTCAAAAAGCGGAGAAAAATTCGAAATCCTAGTTAAACCAGACCCTGCCTTAGAATACAAAATGGGAAAACAACTAAGCATATCACAGCTCTTAGTCATCGACGAAGTTTTCAGCAGACGCGTGAGTGCCTTTCCCTGCGTCGCTGTAAACTTCAGAAAGCCTTCGGCACAGAAGACCCGACTGCGATCGCCGAGGAGATAATGAAGCATGGAGAGCTGCAACTCACCACCGACCAGAGGCGTCAACTCGTAGAGGACAAGCGAAAGCAGATCGTTGCCTTTGTCGCGAGAAACTGCATCGACCCGAGAACCGGGACGCCACATCCACCTATACGCATCGAGCAGGCAATGAACCAGATCAAGTATTCCATTGATCCCTTCAAAAATGCCGATGAACAGGCGAAGGACGTGATAGAGGAGCTCAGGGCCCTTCTACCGATAAAGATGGAACAAATGCGTGTGGCGATAAAGATCCTCGCAGAGTTTGCACCGAAAGGGTATGGTGCCGTCAAGGGATACGGTACGATTAGCAGAGAAGAATGGCAGGCCGATGGGGCACTGGTTGCCGTGGTCGAAATGCCTGCAGGCGTCTATGGACCATTCATTGAGAGGCTAGGAAAGGTCACTCAGGGTACAATTCAAACAAAGATACTGAAATAGATAGTCCAACCGAAACACTTCGCACCCGAATCCGAATGAGACTACTTCGTGCTCGGATAACCGGTCAAGGGCAACCGGAAGCATGGCCGGTAGCGGGATGGTCGGTAGCGCCGGCTATGTTGGTTGTGGCGATACCCCCCCAGGGTGGGTGGGATCCAACCTGTCCAGGCATTTCTCCATTAAAGTGGGGACGGCGGCCCGTTGAACTGAATTTGTTCACCAGGACACAAACATCTACTCCGGATTGCACAGGGCCGCAATTGACTGCCAATTGCGCTGCGATTGGCTGCCAATCGTAGAGATCTTTTCAACTCGTTCAGAATGCCCCTTTAGCTTGTTCGCTGGCGAACAAATTGGAGCACAACCATAGCCACCCGCGCTTAGAGACCCCAAGCATCTTCCACGAACCCTGTACCCAGACGAGAGGTTGGCCTATCAGCTTGGGAAGTTGGCGAAACCCGAGAGCTCTTCGAAGATCGACACGAGTGATTCGATATTCTCTAGATTAACAACCTATATCTACCAGTTTCCTTGTTTTTCTCGAATCGGTTCATAAGATTGAGTTGGAATGGTTGACGGTCTTAGCAGAGAGAAAACAGTTAGTCGGCCCGGGGGATGTTCTAGCAGAGGGCCCATACTTTGCGGGCGAGAACACGTATCGTGAAGGGTCTAAGATTTTCGCTTCGCGTGTGGGTATGGCTGAGGTTATCGGGAACAAGCTGATAGTCATGCCCGTCAAGGGCGCATACATCCCTCGCATGGATGACATCGTCCTCGGTCGAGTCACTGATATTGGAATGTCGGGGTGGCAGGTGGACATCTACTCACCCTACCCTGCAATGCTACCTGCGTCTGAAACTCCTATGCGTGGGCGCGATTCAGCGCGTGGAGATCTGCGTAGCATCTATGGGGTTGGAGACCTTATGATTGCGCAAGTGATTGCGTTCGACAGAACTCGCGATCCTCTCCTAACCACGAAAGGGAGAGGGCTCGGTAAAGTAACGTCGGGTCGCGTGGCGCGCATAAACAATACGAAGATACCGAGAATCATTGGGAAGAAAGGATCGATGATAACAATGTTGAAGAAGGAGACTGGAACCGATATCATACCAGGCCAAAACGGCGTTATCTTGGTTACTGGAAGAAATCCTGACCAGGAACTCATAGCTGTAGAAGCTATTTACATGATCGAACGTGAAGCGCACACAGCAGGCCTGACAGATCGCGTGAAAACAATGATATTGGAACGAATGAAGGGAATAACAGTTGGGCAATAAAGAACAAGTTCGGCTAATTAATCAAAACGGACTCCGCGTGGACGGCCGACGGCTGGACGAGCTGCGGCCAATCAAATTGGAAGTTGGAATACTCGATAAGGCGGACGGATCCGCGTACATCGAACATGGAAGGAACAAGATCCTAGCAGCGGTGTTCGGCCCGCGTGAGGCACACCCAAAGCATATCGCGCTCGCCGACAGAGCTGTTGTGAGGTGCAGATATCACATGGCACCGTTCTCAACGGATGAAAGGAAATCACCTGCCCCATCAAGGCGTGAACAAGAACTCTCCAAAGTTATCAGAGAGTCGCTGGAACCTTCGATAATGTCGGAATATTATCCACGATCAACTATCGACCTCTTCATTGAGGTCCTTCAAGCGGATGCAGGAACGAGGTGTGCTGGGATTACTGCTGCCTCACTGGCTCTGGCCGATGCGGGAATTCCACTGCGAGAGCTCGTCGCTGGTTGCGCGGCTGGTAAGATAGATGGAAAGGTTGTCCTCGACCTCTCTGATACCGAAGACAAGAAAGGAGATGCCGATCTCCCAGTAGCCTACATGCCGAAGTCAAACTCAATTGGCCTGCTCCAAATGGATGGCTCGATGACTGAGGAAGAACTGAAGCAGGCGTTAGAAATGGCCGTGAATGCTTGCAGGACAATATACGAAATGCAACGCAACGCCCTCCGGCAGAAGTACCATATCGAACGAGAAGAATCTACAAGTGAGGAGATTGCGGAGGTCAAAGCATAATGTCCACAACACACCAATCTTCGCCGGTTGCCAAGCTCGAACAGAAGACCGTGCGTGACCTGATTCTGAAAGGAAAGCGGATTGACGATCGAGGCCTGTCAGAATACCGACCACTTACAATCATGCTTGGTACTGTAGAGAAAGCCAACGGTTCGGCTCAAGTCTACCTCGGCAAGACTAAGGTTCTGGCAGGAGTGAAGATCCAAATTGGGACGCCGTTTCCAGATACTCCCAACGAAGGAATACTGACGGTTAACGCGGAATTCGTTCCACTCGCCTACCCCACTTTTGAAGCAGGTCCTCCCGATGAGAATTCCATTGAACTTGCGCGAGTCGTGGACCGTGGAATACGTGAATCGAAAGCAATAGACGTTGGCAAGATGTGCATCGACCCGGGAAAGAAAGTTTTCGTGATTTTCATTGATGTCTACGTTCTTGACCATGATGGAAATCTAATTGATGCAGCGGGAATGGCGGCGCTTGGAGCGCTCATAAGCGCGAAAATGCAAGCATTTGAAGTGAAAGGCGGCGAAATCAAGTACAAAGACAATATGATCCCCCTCCCCATGCAAAACTACCCCGTTCCAATCACATCAGTGAAACTCGACGGTTCTGTCGTCGTTGACCCATGCCTCGAGGAAGAGCAAGTAATGAGTTGCCGCCTAACAGTCACGACCGACAAGAATGACAACGTTTGCGCCATGCAAAAAGGCGGATTAGGCGTCTTTACACCCGAAGAAATCAAGCAAATTATCTCGTCCTCTGTAAACAAATCGAGAGAACTTCGAGAGAAAATCCTGTCAAAAGTGAACTGACGTGGGTAGAACCTACAAGGTAGGTCCATCGGGAAGCTTCGGAGCGCGCTATGGAACCGTCGCACGGAAAAGATACTCCAACATCATGACTGAGATGAAAGCACCTCATGAATGCCCTCAATGCCACATCAGCACCGTCAAACGCCTATCTGTTGGAATCTGGCTCTGCGGAACCTGCGGATTCAAGTTCGCCGGTGGTGCCTATTCGCCCAGAACTAAGCTCGGCGAAGTAGCTGAAAGAGCGGCCCGTGCTGGAGTCGCCAGCAGTGCTATGGCCGAACTCAAGGCTGAGAAAGCAAAACAAATGGAAGCCGAAGCCAAAGCCGTCAAGATGGCAAAGCGAAGACGCAGAAAAGCGAAACCGGACAAAGAACCGGACAAGACTGTTGAAGAGAAAACCGAGTAAAGCGTCGCGGCGGATCGCAGGAGCATACTGCAGCTTCCTAATGCTCAACTCGACTAAGCACTTGAGAATGTAAAGACGTAGAAAATGAGACGAACTAAGGGCAGCGCTGAAGCCAAAATCAGCGTTCTGTTTAGGTCGCGCCTGCAGATGGACGCGATCGCTGAAGCACTACGCCCTGAGATTTTGCACCCTGCAGGAGAAAAGGCGCAGGCAAGGGTTACAAAGGGAGGAAAAATGCTCAAGCTTCAATTTGAGGCCAGAGATTCTTCCGCGTTGAGGGCAATAGTAACTTCATACATTAGACTGTTGAGTGCTGCCGTCAACGTTTCAAGATCACTACGGCAACTAGAAATCGATGATCAAACTAAACGGACTCGCGCAAAGAGATCTGAGAATTAGCGTGATGGATGATGATAGGTGATATAGATTCCGAGATTCGATCGAAAGCCATTGACGGAATCGTCGTGTTTGGAGATACAACCCTCGCAGACCCAGATCTAAGGTACGTTGCGGGAGGGGTTCTGCCTCGGGGAGGCACGTATGTCAAGAAACTTGGCAGGCCGCCTCTGTTGATTATTAGCAATTTGGACTATGGATCCGCTAAGAGAGCCGGGAAGGTTAAGCGAATCCAAACTCTGACACAGTGGGGTTATGAAAAACTCGTCAAACGATACGAGGATAGGGGTGACGCCTTCCCACACCTCATCTCGCGGGTATTAAAGGAGGAAGGAGTACGCGGAAGGGTGGTTCTCTTCGGCCGGAACGATGTAGCCAAGGGGTTACAGTTAGCTGAGAAACTAAGAAGGTTAGGCGTCAAGGTCATCGGACAACAATCTCCAACGATACTCGAAACGGCACGAGACAGGAAGGACAACAAAGAACTTGAAGAAATAAGAAATGTTGGAGCAAAAACAGCAAAAGTGGTCAATGAAGTGCTTCATGCCCTTCGCAACGCCAAGGAGAAACGGGGTCACTTGGAAGTTGGAAGGAAACGGGCGACGGTGGGCTTAGTGAAAGCCACGATCGCATCGAAGTTGGCGCGTGAAAATCTAATTGCGCCGGAAGGGACGATCTTTGCGATCGGTCCATCAGGAGCAGATCCCCACAACGCAGGAGTTGACGCGGTTGAAATAAAAAAGGGTAAGTTAGTTGTCTTTGACATCTTCCCTCAAGCGCAGAGTGGTTACTGGTCCGACATGACTAGGAGCTTTGTCGTTGGGAGGGGGGGTGCAAGGACAAGGAAAATGTTCGAAGCCGTCAAAGACGCGCAAATGTCCTCTCTTGATTACTTGCGAGCTGGCGTAACGGGCGAGGCTGCGATGGAGCTGTCCTGCGACATCATAGAACGCGCCGGGTTCCGAACGGTGAGAGAGATTTTTCAAGGTAAGACGAAAAGCCTATCGTCAGGCTTCATCCACTCACTGGGGCATGGGGTAGGGCTGACAATCGGGGAGAGTCCCTACCTTAGTCTAGCGAGCAAAGATCGCCTCAAGAGTGGAGAGGTGGTGACTGTCGAGCCCGGTGTATATTTGCCCGGCTTCGGTGGCGTTCGCATTGAGGACACGGTCGCGGTTAGATCGAGAGGAGTGGAGGTCCTTACGAAAGTTGAAAAGGAATTGGAGCTTAACTAGTCCAGGTGTTGCACTTTGAACACGGACATCGTTGATGTAACCGTTCCCGACGGCTGCAATGTGATCCTTGGACAGAGTCACTTCATCAAGACGGTCGAAGATCTTCACGAGGCCATGGTGAACGCCGTTCCAAACGCAAAATTTGGCATCGCGTTCTGTGAATCGAGTGGACCGTGCCTAATCCGTTCCGAGGGAAATGACTCGGAGCTTAAGCAATTGGCCTCGAAAACTGCACTTCAACTCTCAGCCGGACACAGCTTCATAATATTCATGCGCAACGTGTACCCGATTAACGTCCTAGACAAAGTGAAGTCGGTCCCGGAGGTTTGTAATATCTATTTGGCCACAGCAAATCCTTTCCAGGTCATCGTAGCAGAAACGGAACAGGGCCGTGGGATCTTAGGGGTTATCGATGGTTTCGCATCTAAGGGCGTCGAGACGGAAAAGGATGTGCGAGATAGGAAGGATTTCCTTAGGAAGATTGGTTACAAGCTCTCAACTTGATTTCTTTCGGTCCGCAGACGCGAGATACCACCGCGTCCCTGCGGGAGTGTCCTCAAGCCCAATCCCGGTATTCGTGATTTCTTTCCTCAATCGATCTGCAGTGGTCCAGTCGCCTCGTTTTCTAGCTTCCTCTCTTAGTTGCAAGATGATAGTCAACAGTTCCCCAATGACATTGGTTTGGCGGGTTTGGTTTGAGGTGAGGATTCCGAAGATGCTCCCGAAGTAATCGAGTGTCTTGGTGACTTGCTCAACGGAGGATCGGCTAATTTTACTCCCCGCATGAACTTCTACATCCTTTGCGTAAGTAATCATCGTGGCTAAAGCCCGGGGTGTGTTGAAGTCATCATCCATGGCTTCGTTGAAGTCCAAGATCGCCTTCGAAGATAAGCTCTCTATCGGTTCCGTGGCCTCTTGTCCACCAACGTCGTTCGACTCGGCCTTCATTCTGAATTGATTATAAACAGACCTTAGTTTGTCAAGGACCGTCTCTGCTTGTTCTATGTCCGCTTCGTCGAAGCTGAGTTGACTGCGGTAGTGCCTCATCCCGTAATACAAGCGCAAAGCCTCGGCGTCGTGCTTTCGGAGCATGTCTTCAATTGTGATGAAGTTGCCCAGCGAATGGCCCATCCTTTCTCCGCCTATGGTGAGAAGACCACCGTGAACCCAGAACCGAACTAGGGGAGAAACGCCAGTAGCTGCTTCAGCCTGCGCAATTTCCGCCTCATGGTGTGGAAAGATCAGATCAAGGCCGCCTCCGTGGATGTCGTAAGTCGGCCCAAAGTAGTTGGTGGTTATGGCGGTATCTTCAATGTGCCATCCTGGTCTGCCCTTTCCCCAAGGACTATCCCACCAAGGTTCGCCTGCTTTCGCGCTCTTCCACAGCGCAAAGTCAACGGCGTTTCTCTTCCGCGGGTCGGGATCAATTCTGTGCTTAACTAGTTGCTCAACGTTCTGGCCCGAAAGCTTACCATAATCCGAGAATTTGGATACGTCATAGTAGACATCACCCTCGACTTCGTACGCGAAGCTTTTCGCCATGAGTGTTGAGATTTGCGCAATGATTTCAGAAATATGCTCAGATGCCTTCGCGTATAGGTTGACACTTGTTATCCCGAGCGCTTCCATATCCCTCATGAATTCCCTAGTGAATCTGTCAGCCATCCTCAACGGGTCTTCCCCCGAAGCGTTTGCTCGGTTGATGATCTTGTCCTCAACGTCCGTAACATTCATCAGGTAAAACAGACTGTACCCTTTAGCTCGAAGATATCGAGCAATTATATCGTAAGCAAGATACGTTCGCGCATGACCGACGTGACTGTGGTCATATACCGTAGGACCACAAACGAACATCTGGACTCTATTTCCGTGTTGGGGCGTGAATTCCTCGATAGTCCGAGTCTTGGTATTGTATATTCTAAGGCTCATGTCAGACATCCCTTGATCCAAGAAGTCCAGACGGAAGGTACAATTCTGCTTTAGTCAGTTGCAGGAAAAATGGATACTGAGCAAATGCGGTCACCCATTTTTCCTCGCCGTCTTGCGATTGGTTCGGGCACATCTAATTAATCTTATGATCAAAAGACGACTACTAGAATGGCCTAAACTGATTGTGATTCTGGTACAATCACTTGGGGCGGGGGGCTTGGCAGACGAAGTTTTTCCGTCGCCGTTTACCCTCACACATATATTGAACCGATCGGTTCCAGTCTGCAAAAATGGATGATCATTGTTATGGCTCAAGCGGTTGTCAAATCCGAGAAGAAGACTGAGGAAGTAGTGCAGCCCGAAGTGAATATCGGGACGCTTGGGCACGTTGACAACGGCAAGAGCACCCTTGTTCAAGCTCTGACGGGAGAATGGACTGCACGTCACTCGGAGGAGCTACGCAGGGGCATTACGATCAGAATAGGGTACGCTGACGCCTTCATCTACAAGTGTCCGAAGTGTCGAGCTCCAAGTAACTACACCGTACAGCCAAAATGCCCCAACTGCGGTAGCGAGGCAAAGCTCGTGCGAGGAGTCAGTTTCGTCGACTGCCCCGGTCACCATAGCCTCATGGTCACGATGCTTTCCGGTTCAGCATTAATGGATGGTGCGCTGTTTGTCCTGGCAAGCAACGCAAAATGTCCCCAAGCCCAAGACAGAGAACATTTGCTCGCCGCGGAGCGTGTTGGCATCAAAAATCTTGTTATCGTGCAAAACAAAATTGACGTAGTTACAAAGGAAAGGGCACAGGAAAATTACAAGGAAATCCGCGCCTTTGTGAAAGGGACGATCGCAGACGGGGCTCCCATCGTACCGATCTCAGCTCAGCATGGCACCAACGTCGATGTGTTGCTGAAGGAGATTGAGGACAAGATCCCTACTCCGAAGCGTGATTTTACATCGCCGCCTCGACTGTATGTCTTGCGTTCTTTTGAGGTAAACAAGCCAGGCACTGAAGTCGATGATCTGGTGGGAGGTGTCATCGGGGGATCAATCGTACAGGGCGTATTTAGCGTCGGTGATCAAATCGAAATTAAGCCAGGTATTCCAGTTCAAGAAGGAGGCAAAACCAAGTACGAGCGCTTACTCACGACCGTAAGAAGCCTTAGCGTTAGCAAGGGACAGGTGCACGAAGCGAAAAGCGGGGGTTTGGTCGGCCTTGGGACTGATCTGGACCCCTCACTGACAAAGTCCGACGGCCTTGTCGGGAGTGTCGCGGGCAAGGTTGATACCCTCCCGCCCACATTGGGAAAGATAACGCTCGAAGTCAGCCTTTTCGAGAAAGTGGTCGGGACTGAATTGGCTGTTCCGGTGGACAAAATCAGAACAAACGAAGCCCTCGTGTTAAACGTCGGTACGACGGTTACCTCAGGCCTAGTCAGTTCAGCTCGAGAATCTTTGGTCGATGTGGCACTCAAGAAACCGGTGTGCGCCGAGGCCGGAGCGAAGGTTGCCATAAGTCGCAGAATCTCGGATAGCTGGCGCTTGATCGGGTTCGGTTCGTTGAGGGTTTAGAAATGCCTGTCAAAGTCATTCTCGATTCCAACTTTCTGATGATACCTTTCCAATTCCACCTAGATATTTTTCAGGAGCTAGAATACCTATTCCAAAAAAAGGTTGATCTAGTAGTTCCTTCGGCAGTCAAGAGTGAACTAACACAAATCTCAGCGCGAGGAGGGGAAGGCGCTGCGGAAGCTTCTTTGGCCCTGCAGCTTGCGTCACGCTGCCGTGTGGTTGAGGTAGCACTAAGCCAAGGCGAGACGGTCGATGATGCAATAGTTAAGGCATCTCAAAAACTCGGGGCCGTAGTAGCAACGAACGACATTGAACTGAAAAAGAAGCTAAGAGCTATTAACGTCCCGGTTGTGTACCTCAGAGATAAATCAAAACTAGAAGTCGAAGGAATCGAGCCTGCCTACTTCTAGACTCATATGAGGCCTACGTGAAGGTAACAAAATGTTCAGGTTAGTAACGGTAGAAGACATAGTTAGGATTCCGCCAAAAAGCTTTGGGCATCCCATCGACAAGGCCGCAAAGGACCAGATCAAGCTAAAGTACGAAAACGTCGTCGACGAAGAATTAGGATATGTAATCCTCGTTGTGGACGTCGACGTGGACGCGGTTGGCAAGATTTTGCCCGGAGATGGCTCAACGTACCATAAGGTCAGTTTCAAGCTGCTGACGTTCTACCCTGAAATGCATGAAGTCGTTGAGGGAGAAGTCGTGGAGGTCACTGACTTCGGAGCTTTCGTCAGAATCGGGCCTGAAGACGCACTTCTTCACGTGTCACAAATTATGGACGACTACATATCTTTCGATGAGAAGCATGGTGTCCTTGTAGGCAAAGAGTCTCAACGGAAGCTAGGCAAGGGCGACATGGTAAGAGGCCGAATTATAGCCGTAAGCTTCCCCAGGGGCGGAGCGGGAGGCAAGATCGGTATCACAATGCGCCAACCTTTCCTCGGGAAGCTCGATTGGATTGAAGGAGATATCAAGCGGACGAAGGTCGTTCGTGAGGAGAAGGCTTCTTGACCGATAAGGCCTGCAAGAATTGCAGGTACATCAGCAATGGCCCCATTTGTCCTAACTGCAAGTCCACGAACCTTAGCGACGACTGGAGCGGACTCGTGGTCATAGTGGATCCCAAAGCGTCCGAGGTGGCAAAAAGAATGGGTATCAAAGCTGCAGGCCGATACGCCGTACGCGTCCGCTGACGACTCTTGGCGACAAGCTGTTTCATGTGACAACGTACGTATTAACTACAAAACTAAGGAAAACGCTCAGCCGTCCCCTCGGCGTTCTCGTAGCAGGAAACGAGGATGAATGCAATCGAACCTTGAAGCAAATCATCGCCGAAGAGAACCCGACCAAAGTGATACTGGTGGGCGACACCGTTTCTAGAAACGCAGCTCAGAGCGGTATCAGGGTTGATCTAATGATTATTGATAACTTGGAAAAGAGGAACAGAGCGAAGACCTATGCGTTCGAACCGAAGAGGAGGATCAAGACACGGAATCTTGCCGGAATGATTGAGGCC